>ERZ807291.845-NODE-845-length-51286-cov-59.383284_pt1 | contig 51286 bp, 42 predicted proteins | sample MGYA00521257_ERZ807291 | MGnify/ENA primary metagenome ERZ807291 (study PRJEB31413, sample SAMN03169783) | marine metagenome | biome: Marine; feature: Water; material: Subsurface seawater | place: North Sea | collected 2011-04-28 | depth 1 m m ... | reverse complement strand
ATTCTCAATTTTCAAGATTAATTAATAATACAGCCTCTGAAGGAGAGTTTAAAAGAGCCTTGGGTAATATTGAACGCTTACTAGATTTAGATGCACTAAAAAATCAAGCCCCAGTTCCAATAAAAAACACCAACATTGGTACACAACTAAAGAGAAAAATTTTATTCATTGCTGTTGGTGCTCTTTTTCCTTTGATTGTTTTTGGAGCTGTCTACTTTTTTACCGCAAGTCCTTCAGAAAAAACAGAAGTTCTAGCTACAGAAACTCGATATGAAATGCTAAAATGGGGATTTGAAAACAACTTTATTCAACCCTATGTGAAATTAAAAGAATTGCCAAAAGATTGCGATTACCCCTGTTATAAGTATCAAGGAAAATGGCGTCTTAAGAGTGAGTACAAAATTCCTTTCTACAGGGAAAGAAATGGTTTTCATTACCTTGCCAAAGAGGCTGTAATGTACGCAAGATGTATGGAAGAACGGGACGACAGTGGGAAGTCTTTTGAAGGCTACGAATACCAAAAACATGAAATTTGGTACGATAAAAGAGAATACCCTATCGATTCTTTTTTAACAAAAGGCTCGAATACCGAAATACGGAAATCATATAATATTTCCGACTTAAGCAAGAATCAAAATTTTGTAAAAATTGCCTTTGTACATACCTTTTTTAGAACAGAATTTGAAATAGACAGCTCTCTAATTAGCAGAAGTGGAAAAGCGCTTGGTAGAGATATTGAATTTGTAGATGATGCTATATTACAAGATAAATTGTCTTATGACACCTCTTTAAATAGTTTAAAAGACGAAATAAAAGCAATTTCCGTAAACCGTTTAGAAGATTATTCCAAACCCATTAATTGCAAACCAGCCATAGCACCCGACCTTAATTTTAACCTTGTTGCCGAAGGTGACGAGATGAGTTACAATTGTTATTTTAGTATTGGTAACTTCGTTGTAAATTACAACAAAACCTACGTTTTTAAGGATCAATACATCAATAATTATTGCAGGTAGTTGCAGTATTTTTTGAGTTACAATAGGGAACTATTTTGTTTCAGGCTGCGCATATAAAATGTGGTGTCTAGTGACAGAAGAATCGAAACTTAAAATCACGTTTGGAAAATATTTTACTAATAAATTAATTAATCATTTTATACTGTCTCTTTTGATTGAGAAAAACCTAGTCATTTATATTTAGCATCAAAACACATATTCATAAGGTCATAGAGATATTGAAGAACTTATGGATATTAGAGGTATTTAAGAGGGCTTGAAATAGCTGAGTTAAAAGAAGAAGATATAAAATAACATATACTAAGAGACAAAGGGTTACCCCTGCACGAAGTTTCACAACCCTAAACAAAACATAGGCAAGATAGAATGCTTCATCTCTTGTATACATAGAGTTAACAGGGTTTTTAGAAGGTAACAAGTATGTTAGGGTATTTCTGAGGTTCAGATATAAAGAATCTTAGGGTTATACCCCATCTCACCAAGACTACCCCTCAAAAGAAAACCGATATTTTTAAGAGCATAAGCTTAGAAATTAAATAATTTTCTCGAATTTTTTCAAGTTTTTATAAATTGTTTAGCAGACGAAGAGCTAAAGGGTGAACCATACGCCAAATTTTACAAGCCTTAACAAAACAGGTACTTAACAACAACGTTAATCCTTTATTTATATGGGGGTTAGAAGGGTTTTAGAGGTGTGCGATCGTAGGGCAGTAGAGAGTAGATAAATTTCATTACTCATCTAGAACCTCTGGGTAATATATCATCTCACGAAGACCTACCCTAAAAGAAAAGTGATATTTTTTAGACATGGGGGGTGAGATTAATAAATGTTAGGTCTGATTTTTTTGACTTTTTATAAACCTATGGTCTAAGTTCTTTTTATTTGGCTCCCTAATTCCCGATTTGTAATAGATTCTTTAGAAGATAACAAGCTATTGCTGCTCTCAGAATTAGTGAAAGGAATGCAATCGAAATGGCAAGCTTTTAAAAAATGTCGGAAACAGGTCGGAAATTTAAAGTCTATAAAATCAAAAAACCGTTGAAAATCAAAAGATTAACAACGGTTATTGTACTGAAGGCGGGACTTGAACCCGCACGGCCATTACTGACCACTGGATTTTAAGTCCAGCGTGTCTACCAATTCCACCACTTCAGCATTGGTACTTTTTACTAAATAGAGCGAAAGACGGGATTTGAACCCGCGACCCCCACCTTGGCAAGGTGATGCTCTACCCCTGAGCTACTTTCGCAGTCAATGTAAATGAACTTAGCTCCTCTTCAAGGACTCGAACCTTGGACCCTCTGATTAACAGTCAGATGCTCTAACCAACTGAGCTAAAGAGGAGTTTGCTACACGTTTTGTGTTTAGCGAGTGCAAATATATATCTTTTTAAGACATCTCCAAACGTTTTGTGAAAAAAAAATGATTTTTTTCACTCTAAGAAATTAAAGATAAACGCTTCTTTAATTTTCAAAATTGTGTATTTTTGCCTTAATAATATGCTTATTCCATAAGCGCAAACTATTATATGGACAAATTTTCGTTCTTAAACGCAGCACATACAGGCTTTATAGCCGATTTATACGATCAATACTTAGTCAATCCTGATGCCGTTGAACCTAGCTGGAGAAGCTTTTTTCAGGGGTACGATTTAGCCAATGAAGATTATTCTTTTTCAGAGGAAGAGACTCCTGTAGGGATTCCGCAAGAAGTAAGAAAAGAGTTTTTGGTAGCAGATTTAATAAATGGTTATAGAACACGGGGTCATTTATTTACGGAAACAAATCCTGTTAGAGATAGAAGGCAATATACACCAAATTTAGAGCTTGATAATTTTGGTTTAGATGAGAATGATCTTAATAAAGAATTTTCAGCAGGAGATATTTTAGGTTTAGGAAGAGTGAAGCTTTCTGTAATTGTAAATCATTTAAAAAAGGTTTATTGTGATTCTATTGGTGTAGAATATATGTACATGCGAAACCCAGAGAAATTAAAGTGGTGGCAACAACGTTTAAATGAGAATGAAAATCATCCTAAGTACTCTGTAGATGCAAAAAAATATATTCTTTCTAAAATAAATCATGCAGTAACTTTTGAAAGTTTCTTACAAACAAAATATGTTGGTCAGAAGCGTTTTTCTTTAGAAGGTGGTGAAGCTTTAATTCCGGGAATAAGTGTTGCTCTTAGAGATGCAGCTGAAATCTTTGGAGTCAAAGAATGTGTCTTAGGAATGGCGCACAGAGGGCGATTAAATACTTTGGTTAATATTTTTAAAAAACCGGTAAGAGATTTATTTAGCGAGTTTGAAGGAAAAGATTTTGAAGATGATGATATTGATGGAGATGTAAAATACCATTTAGGTTTAACGTTAAGTAAAACCTACAGAGATGGTAATTCTATTAAGATGAACTTAGTACCAAATCCATCTCATTTAGAGACTGTTGCGGCAGTTGCAGAGGGAATAACAAGGGCTAAGATAGATAGAAAATACAACGGAGATTCAAGTAAAATTTTACCAATTATAATCCATGGAGATGCAGCTATTGCTGGGCAAGGTATTGCCTATGAAATAGTTCAAATGGCAAAACTAAATGGGTATAAAACTGGTGGAACCATTCATGTTGTTGTAAATAATCAAGTTGGTTTTACCACCAATTACTTAGATGCACGATCAAGCACCTACTGTACAGATGTTGGTAAAGTTACTTTATCACCTGTTTTACACATAAATGCAGATGACACAGAAGCGGTTTGTCATGCAATGCAAATGGCATTAGAGTTTAGAATGCGTTTTAAATCTGATATTTTTATAGACCTTTTAGGATATAGAAAATACGGCCATAACGAAGGTGATGAACCTCGTTTTACACAACCAAAACTATACAAAGCAATCTCAAAACATAAAAACGTAAAAGATATTTACGCTGAAAAATTATTGCAAGAAGGCGCTATAAGTGCATCTCATTTATCTGAAATTACTGCAGAATTTAAAGGGATGTTAGAGAAAGAATTCGATTTATCTAAGAAAGATAAAAAGTCTAAAGTAAAAGAATTCATGAAATCTACTTGGGAAGCTTTTGATAGAGAAGACCTTTCTACAATGTTAGAACCAGTAGATACTTCATACAAAGCAACGAAATTAAAACACATTGCAAAAGTAGTTTCTACGGTTCCTGAGGGTGTAAAGTTTTTAAGAAAAGCAGAGCGTATTTTAGAGGGTAGAGCTAAGATGGTATTTGAAACCAATAAGCTAGATTGGGGAATGGCAGAGAATTTAGCGTATGGTTCTTTAATGGAAGAAGGTTTTAATGTTCGAATTTCTGGGCAAGATGTAGAAAGAGGAACTTTTTCTCATAGACATGCTGTTTTACGAGATGAGGTTACAGAAGAGCGTATTAATTTATTAAATAAAAATAAGGATAGTAAAGGAGAGATGTCTATTTACAACTCTCTATTATCAGAATATGGTGTTTTAGGTTTTGATTATGGTTATGCCATGGGAAATCCGAATACATTAACAATTTGGGAGGCACAGTTTGGAGATTTTTCTAACGGGGCCCAGATAATGTTTGATCAATATATTTCTGCAGCTGAGGATAAGTGGAAATTGCAAAACGGAATTGTAATTTTATTACCTCATGGTTATGAAGGGCAAGGTTCTGAGCATTCATCTGCAAGAATAGAGCGTTATCTGCAATTGTGTGCAATAGATAATATGACCGTTACAAATTGTACAACACCGGCAAATTTCTATCACTTATTGCGAAGACAAATGAAGCGTGATTATAGAAAACCTTTGATTGTATTTACACCGAAGAGTTTATTACGTCACCCAAAAGTAGTAAGTACTGTAGAAGATTTAGCAACTGGAGAATTTCAAGAAGTAATAGATGATACAATTAACCCAGATAAAGTAAAGAAACTAGTTTTCTGTATGGGTAAATTTTATTATGATCTGTTAGAAGAAAGAGAAATTTTAGAAAGAGATGATGTTGCTTTAGTTAGAATTGAGCAATTATTTCCTTTACATTTAGAAAAATTACAGAAAGCAATAGATAGGTATCCGAATGTAGTAAACTATGTTTGGGCACAAGAAGAACCAAGAAATATGGGTGCTTGGAGTTTTATGTTAGAGCGTTTTGATTTGGTGAAATTAAATGTATGCTCTCGTAAATACTACGCAGTGCCAGCAGCAGGTTCTAGTACACGTTTCAAAAAACGTCATAAAGCCGTTATTGATAGTGTTTTTAATGATAATAAGTAAGTAAAAGTTCTGTTCTGAAGTTTTGGAAAAGAACAAACTAATAAAAGCTAATATTTTTTTAGCAAAAGTAAAATAAGAAACCATGAGTGTTTTAGAAATGAAAGTTCCTTCTCCGGGAGAATCAATTACAGAAGTAGAAATTGCAACTTGGTTAGTTGAAGATGGAGATTATGTCGAAAAAGATCAACCAATTGCAGAGGTAGATTCAGACAAAGCTACTTTAGAATTGCCTGCAGAAGAAAGTGGAATTATCACTTTAAAAGCAGAAGAAGGTGATGCTGTAGAAGTTGGCGCAGTTGTATGTTTAATAGATACAAGTGCTGCAAAACCAGCCGGTGATGCACCTGTAAAATCAGAAGCTCCAAAAGAGGAAAATAAAGTTGAAGCTCCAAAAGCTACCCCAACTGCAACGTATGCAACAGGGACTGCTTCACCTGCTGCTAAGAAAGTTTTATCAGAAAAAGGGATCGCTACTTCGGCTATAAAAGGAACAGGGAAAGATGGGAGAATTACCAAAGATGATGCCGTAAAAGCAGTGCCATCTATGGGATCACAACCATTAAATGGTTCTAGAGGAACAGAACGTAAGAAAATGTCTATGTTACGCAGAAAAGTGGCAGAACGTTTGGTTGCGGTAAAAAACGAAACAGCAATGTTAACTACCTTTAACGAGGTAAATATGCAGCCAATTTTTGATTTGCGTAAACAGTATAAAGAGAATTTTAAAGAAAAACACGGTGTTGGCTTAGGTTTTATGTCTTTCTTTACCTTGGCGGTAGTGAGAGCTTTAAAAATGTATCCTGATGTAAATTCTATGATGGATGGAGATTTTCAAATAAAACAAGACTTTCAAGATATTTCGATTGCAGTTTCTGGTCCGAAAGGATTAATGGTGCCTGTAATTAGAAATGCAGAAAATTTATCTTTTAGAGGTGTAGAATCTGAAGTAAAACGTTTGGCAATTAGAGCAAGAGACGGGCAAATTACAATTGATGAAATGACAGGTGGAACATTTACAATTACCAATGGTGGTGTATTTGGTTCTATGCTTTCTACGCCAATTATAAATCCTCCACAAAGTGGAATTTTAGGAATGCACAATATTGTAAACAGACCAATGGCAGTAGATGGAAAAGTGGTAATTCAACCAATTATGTATGTTGCTTTGTCTTATGATCACAGAATTGTAGATGGTAGAGAGTCTGTTGGTTTTTTAGTTGCAGTAAAAGAAGCATTAGAAAATCCTGTAGAATTTTTAATGGACAATAATTCTACAAAAGCATTAGAAATGTAACTCAAAATTTGAGTTTATAAATATAAAAATCCTGTGCTTTTGCTCAGGATTTTTTTTTCATTTGTTTCTATGGTTTTAAAAAGATAACTTCGCTATTGAAGGCAGTATACAAATTGAAATGTATTTCTTCATAAAATGCTATTCTATGAAACAATTAAAGGGTAAAATAGTTTTAGTAACAGGTGGTGCTTCAGGCATTGGTAAAATAATGGTTCGTTTACTATTAGAGCGTGCAGCTAAAGTGATTATTTGGGATATCAATGAATTAAAAATAGCCGAAACTATTTCGGAATTTTCAAATAAAGGAACTATTTTAGGTTTTACTATTGATGTTTCTAATGTCAATCAAATTAAAGAGACCGCTCTTAAAGTAAAAGAAGAAATAGGTGCAGTTGATCTACTAATAAATAACGCAGGTATTGTTGCAGGAAAATATTTTCATGAACATACCACTTTAGATATCTCAAAAACAATGGAGATTAATGCCAATGCTCCTATGCATATAACCAAAGAATTTTTGAATGAAATGTTAGCTCAAAATTCTGGTCATATTTGTAATATTGCGTCTTCTGGTGGTTTAATTTCAAATCCTAAAATGTCTGTATACGCAGCAAGTAAATGGTCTTTAGTTGGTTGGTCTGATAGTTTACGACTTGAGATGGAGCAGTTAAAAAAGAACATTAATGTAACCACGATTATGCCTTATTTTATTAATACGGGAATGTTTGATGGTGTAAGATCTAAAATACCAATTTTGAATCCAGAAGTTGCTGCACTTACAATTATAAAAGCTATAGAAAAAAATAAAAGAATGGTTACTATTCCAGGTTACATCTATAGACTTATAAAATTAGGGCAAGGCTTTATGTCTATTAATGTATTAGATTGGTTTGCAGGAAATGTATTGGGTATTTATAAAACAATGGAACACTTTACAGGACATAAAAAGTAATCGAATAGATTATTTTTACGAAAGATTTAAAACCAATTATATCACGAAAAAAATAAGTTCATTAATTATTACGCTGATGGCATTTTCAGAGGCCTCATTTAGTAAGAATACATTTTCTTTATTGAATATAGACCTAGGAGTTCAAGCTACGAAAACAGAAGAATTTAGCGGTTTTGGATGGGAAGGTGAAAATAAATCACCACAACTTTCTTGGGGGAATGTTGCCGTTATTAGTTTTTATTTTATAAAATTAAATCTCAAGCTTTTGTTTGGGTTTTTTTATGAAGTAGTTTTTAATTATTTATCTTGCAGCAAAAAGTAAAAATGTCTAAAAATCCTGAATTAGAGCTTGCCTTACAGTTTATTGAGAAAACGGATAGAAATCTTTTTATCACAGGAAAAGCAGGTACAGGAAAAACAACTTTTTTACATAAAATTAAGCAAGAATCATTAAAAAGAATGGTTATTGTTGCACCTACAGGGGTCGCAGCGATTAACGCAAAAGGGGTAACTATTCATTCTTTTTTTCAAATGCCTTTTGGTCCTATTCTACCAAATCAGATTGCAAATACTTCGAATGCGCAACGTAAATTTTCGAAAACAAAAATTGATATTATAAAATCTTTAGATTTAATAATTATTGATGAAATTAGTATGGTGCGTGCAGATTTATTAGACGGCATAGATCAAGTAATGAGACGCTACAAAAATAGAAATAAAGTTTTTGGTGGTGTTCAAATTTTAATGATAGGAGATTTACAGCAATTAGCACCAGTTGTAAGGCCCAATGAATGGAGTCTATTGCAGGCACATTACAATACTGTGTATTTTTTTAGTTCTAAAGCGTATCAAGAAGCAAATGTTGTTTCCATAGAATTAAAACATATTTACCGTCAGAAAAACGAAGATTTTATTAAAATTTTAAATGAAATTAGAACTGACACGCTATCTGATATGTCTGCAAAAATTTTAAATAAAAATTACAATCCCTCTTTTTCGCCAACCAAAGAAGAGGGGTATATTACATTAACAACACACAATAATAGAGCCAATTTAATTAACGAATCTGAACTAAACAAACTTAAAATTAAAAGTTCTTTTTTTAAGGCAGAAATTTCGGGGAAGTTTAGTGAGAACGCCTATCCAAATGCAGAAAGATTAGAATTAAAAGTGGGTGCACAGGTAATGTTTATTAAAAATGATTCTTCTACAGACAAAAGATATTACAACGGAAAAATAGGAATTATTACGGCAATTTCTAAAGAATCTGTTACGGTAAAATGTGCGAACGAGATTGATGAAATTGTTACTGAAAAAGAAACTTGGTCGAATATTAATTATTCGATTAACGAAGAAACTAAAGCTATAAAGGAAGAGATGATAGGTGCTTTTTCTCAAATTCCATTAAGGTTGGCTTGGGCAATAACCATTCATAAAAGTCAGGGTTTAACCTTTGAAAAAGCGATTATAGATGCAGAAGCTTCCTTTGCACATGGGCAAACGTATGTGGCACTAAGTAGGTGTACTTCTTTAGAAGGTTTGGTGTTGAAAACGCCAATTACTAGCAGCGCTATTATTAATGATAGTACTGTAAGTGTTTTTAATGAAAGTGTAGAAGAGAATCATCCTGACGAAAGTGTTTTAAACGAATCTGAGAAACATTTTCAGTTAAATTTAATTTCAGAAATATTAGATTATCAGCCATTGCTATACCCAATAACAAGGTTAATAGATGTTTTTTACAATAATAGAACAAGTATCAAAGGAGATGTTATAGATCATTTACAAACCATAAAAGATGAAGGAATAGTAGCTTTAATGAAGATTTCTAACGGATTTAAAAATCAGTTAAACACACTTTCTGAAGATAATGTTCTTCCCGAAAATAGTTCTCAAATCCAAGAACGTTTTATAAAAGCAATTACTTATTTTCTAAACACAACCAAGAATAGTATTCAAAAACCTTTAGATACAATTACCTTTTCTACAGATAATAAAGCTGTGAAAAAAGACTTTTCAAAACAGTTTGATTCGTTACAAGAAAAATTAGAGGAGAAGTTATTTGCGTTACAGAAAATGACGAAAGGTTTTAAAGTTCAAGAATATTTACAAGTAAGAGCAAACGCCGTTTTGCAAAAAACGGAACCTATTAAAAAGAAGAAGATTGCTTCTAAACGAGACCCTATTTTAGCTTTAAAGTTACGTGAATTAAGACATGGTATTGCAAAATCTTTAGAAATTGCACATTTTCAGATTTTTACACAAGAGACTTTATATGCCTTGTGCGATGATTTACCTAGAACTGAAAAGGAATTATTAAAGGTAGTAGGAATGGGTAAAACGCGTGTTTCAAAATACGGAGAAGAAATTCTAGAGGCCATTGAAGTGTACTGCAAGGAAAACGGAATTAACAGGTTAAACGAACAAAAAAAAGAAGATAAAAAGCCAACCAAGCAAATTTCATTTGAACTCTTTAAAGCAGGTTTATCAATAAAAGAAATTTCTAAAGAACGCAGTTTAACTCCAGGAACTATAGAGAACCATTTGGCCAATTATATTTCTTCTGGCGACATAGATGTTTTAGAATTGATTCCATTAAAACGATATAAAAACATTCGAAATCAGGTGGAAACAGCCGGGGAAGTAAAAGGGTTAACGGCACTTAAAGAAAAAGTAGATGGCAGCATTACTTATATGGAGTTGAAAATGGTATTAATGTCTATGGAGGTGTAAGCTTTCTACTTTAAATCTTTCAATAACAATTGCACTGTTTTTCGTCCATTCCACTCGTTTTCATCTAAGGCATACACAATATCAAATTCATCACTTACAAGTGCTACTTTAGCACCTAAATTAAAACCAATAGCATTGTATGTTTTTTGATTTTCACCTTGAAAAATATTTAGTTTTAAATGCGTTTTATCTGCACCAACTTGTTTGCCATAACCGTTATCTCTAACACAAGTAGATGTAAAAGTAGGTTTCATATTCATCGGTCCAAAGGGAGCCATTTGTTGAATAATTCTAAAAAACTTAGGCGTAATTTCAGACAAATCTATGGCAGCATCAATAGTAATTTCTGGAGTTAATAATTTTTTATCGATGGTTCTTTCAATAACTTCTTCGAACTTATTTTTAAAATTTTGATAATTTTCTGGTAAAAGTGTTAAACCGGCAGCGTATTTATGGCCGCCAAATTGTTCTATAAACTCGCTACATTCTTCTAATGCATTGTACACATCAAAACCTTTTATAGAACGTGCAGAAGCGGCTAACTTATCGCCACTTTTAGTAAAGACCAAAGTAGGTCTGTAGTATTTTTCAATCAATCTAGAAGCAACAATACCAATAACACCTTTGTGCCAATCTTCTTGAAAAACAACAGAAGAAAATCGTTCTTCTTCCTTGTTATCAATAATTTGAATAAGTGCTTCATTTGTAATTCGTTTGTCTAATTCTTTTCTGTCTGCATTAAAAATCTCTATGGAAGCAGCAAACTCAACAGCAGAATCAAAATCCATTTCCGTTAAAAGTTCTACAGCATAATTACCATGTTTTATTCTTCCAGCAGCATTTATTCTTGGTGCAATTATAAAAACTACATCGGTAATAGTAAGGACTGTTTTTTTTGTTTGATGAATAATGGCTTTAATTCCGTTTCTAGGATTTTGATTAATTACTTGCAACCCATAATATGCTAAAACTCTGTTTTCGCCATTCATAGGAACAATATCTGCAGCAATAGCAGTAGCCACCAAATCTAAATACGGCAAAAAATATTCAATGGTTTGATTTCTAGAAACCCCAAGTGCTTGTATCAGTTTAAAACCAACGCCACATCCACAAAGCTCATCAAAAGGATAGGTACAGTCTTCTCTTTTTGCATTTAAAACAGCCACTGCTTTTGGTATTTCTGGACCTGGTTTATGGTGATCACAAATAATAAAATCAATATTTTTTTCTGATGCATATGCCACTTTTTCAATTGCTTTAATACCACAGTCTAAGGCAATAATTAAAGAGAAATCATTGTCATGCGCAAAGTCTATACCTAGATAAGAAACCCCATAGCCTTCTGCATATCTATCTGGGATGTAGGTTGCAATATTAGTCGTTATCGTTTTTAAATACGAAGCAACTAGTGAAACAGAAGTTGTCCCGTCTACATCATAATCGCCATAAACTAAAATATTTTCATTGTTTGCAATAGCCGTTTCAATTCTTGCAACCGCAGCATCCATGTCTTTCATTAAAAAGGGATCATGAATAGCATCTAAACTTGGTCTAAAGAAATTTTTAGCATCGTCAAATGTTTCAATATTTCTTTGAAATAATACATTAGCAATCGTTGAATCTACCTGTAAATCTTGGGCTAATTTTTCTATTTTTTCTTTATCTGGTAGTGGTTTTAAAGTCCATCTCATAGCATTTTATTGACTTTATTTTAAATTTCGTGTAGAAAAATTTCAATTTCTACGTCTGCAAACTGACGAAACATTTCCATAACGCCACAGTATTTTGTTACCGATAAGTTTACGGCTTTTTGTATTTTTTCTGGATGTAATTCGCTATCCGTAAAATGATAATCAACCTTTACTTTATTGTAAAATTTGGGATGCTCATCTGTTAACTCTGCAGTTACTTCAATTTTGAAATTAGCAACTTCTGCACGCATTTTTTCTAACAAAGAAACTACATCTAAGCCAGAACAGCCGGCTAAAGAAGATAGCATTAATGCTTTTGGGGCAAAACCAACCACATCCCCATTGTCTTGAGACTTATCAAACATTGTAAATTCGTATCCACTAGGGTTATCACTTTTAAACTGTGATTTTTCTGTCCAAACTGTTTTAATTATATTTTTGACCATATTTTCTATTTTTTAGAAATGAAGTATTAAATTGTAGATTACTACAAATGTAGGTACAATAATAAATTTAAAGATATAAAAAATGCCTTTAGTAACACCACTTTCAGCAGCACACGATTTAGAAACTAAAGAATTGGCAGAATTTTTTAATGAGACCTTAGGTTTTTGTCCGAATTCTGTATTAACTATGCAACGCAGACCCGCTATTTCTAAAGCTTTTATAAATTTGAATAAAGCAGTAATGGCCAATGAAGGACGCGTTACGTCTGCATTAAAAAGAATGATTGCTTGGGTTTCTAGCAATGCAACTGGTTGCAGATATTGCCAGGCACATGCAATTAGGGCTGCAGAACGCTATGGCGCAGAAAAAGAACAATTAGATAATATTTGGGAATATAAAACACACGCTGCCTTCTCAGAAGCAGAAAGAGCCGCTTTAGATTTTTCTTTGGCAGCTTCTATGGTGCCAAATGCGGTTGATGCAAAAATTAAAGAGACTTTATACAAGTATTGGGATGAAGGTGAAATTGTGGAGATGTTAGGTGTTATTTCTCTCTTTGGTTATTTAAATAGATGGAACGATTCTATGGGAACAAGCTTAGAAGAAGATGCCATAGAAAGTGGAAATAAGTTTTTAGGAAAAAATGGTTTTGGAGTTGGGAAACATAACGGTTCTGAATATTAAAGTTATTTCTTTAATGTTAAAGCTTCGTTTTCAAAAGACAAACCTTTAAAACTTGTTTTCATAAAGTTTCTAATATTTTGATGCGAAGTACCATTTTTATCTTCTAAAACAGTTTGGTAATATTCTCCAAAACATAATAAAGTTTCTTCTTTTGTTAACTCTTGGTGCATAGCAAATGCAAACAATTTACAAGAACCATTATTTTCTCCTGCATTATTTATAGTGTCTCCGTTTAAGAATGCTGTTGGATTAAAATTATAATGGTCCTCAATTACTTGCATGGTTTCTTTGAAAGTAATTGCGGTTAAATTAGTAGTTTTTAGTTTGGTTTTGAATTCCGGGATGGTCATATTATCAGTTTAATTTAATTCTTTCCGTCAAAAATAACAACAATTTCCCCTTTTGGGGGCTTATTTGTGTAATGTGCTAAAATTTCAGTTGCAGTTCCTCTAATAGTTTATTCAAACATTTTTGTTAATTCTCTAGAAGCAGAAACTTGTCTGTCTGCTTCAAAATATGCTATAAAATGCCCTAGTGTTTTTATTAATTTAAAACATCACTCCTAATTAATAAGGGGCTAAGCTACCCATCTTAAAATAAAGTACAAAATCATTTATAGAAAACATTAATTTACAGAATATCAAGGATCTTAAAAACTATAGTTATGTAGAATTGAAATGCACTATTAGTAATTCTAATTGATATATTTTAAATAATATTAAAATTATAAGTATTCATTTTTTTAAATTGATAATAATTTGATTAATACGTAATTATTTAAATTTTGAACACACAAAATTAAGTATTTATACTTAATTTTGTTTTTAAAATACTTAGTTATGCAAACAGTTATTGTTGTAGGGAATGGGATGGTTGGTTACAAGTTTTGCGAGAAATTTGCAGCACAATCTAAAAGTAAAGATTTTAAAATTATTGTTTTTGGAGAGGAACCCAGACCTGCCTATGATAGAGTCCATTTGAGTGAGTTTTTTGAGAACCAAGATGCAAAAGCATTAGAAATGGCACCTGCAGAATGGTATTTAGAAAACGGAATTGATTTAATTGTTGATGAAAAAGTTTCTGAAATTCACAGAGCATCAAAAACAATAACTACTGCAAAAAATAGAAATTTAAATTACGATTATTTGGTCTTAGCTACAGGTTCTTCTGCTTTTGTTCCTCCTATAAAAGGAGTTAAAAAGGAAGGTGTTTTTGTATACAGAACAATTGAAGATTTAGAAGGAATGTTAGGGTATGCAGCAAAATTAAAAGCTGAAAACCCTGATGCAAAAGCGGCAGTTTTAGGTGGAGGACTTTTGGGTTTAGAAGCAGGAAAAGCAGTTATGGATATGGGTCTAGAACCTCATATTGTAGAATTTGCTTCCAAATTAATGCCAAGACAATTAGATGCTAGAAGTAGCCAAGTATTGCAATTAAAGTTAGAGTCATTAGGTTTAAACATTCATTTAAGTAAAACCACCAATCAGATTTTAGGAGATACCTCCATTGTTGGGTTGGATTTTGGAGCAGATGATGTATTAAATATAGATATGTTAGTTATTTCTGCCGGAATTAGACCAAGAGACGAATTAGGGAAAACTGCTGGTTTAGAAATGGGAGTACGTGGAGGAATTGTAGTAAACAATAAAATGCAAACTTCAGATGAAAATATTTTTGCAATTGGTGAAGTGGCGCTGTACAATCAAATGATATATGGTTTAGTCGCTCCCGGTTATGATATGGCTGGAATAGCTGTTCATCAGATTATAGGAAAAGTAGAAAGTAGAATGCCAAAAGACATAGATATGTCTACCAAATTAAAATTGATAGGTGTAGATGTTGCAAGTTTTGGAGAGCCTTTTATGCCAGCTTCAAAAGGACATTCTATTATTTTTGAAAATAAAATACAACATGTATATAAGAGAATTAATGTTAGTCATGATGGTAAAAAACTGTTAGGAGGAATTCTAGTTGGTGATGCTACTGATTATAATATGTTGCATCAGGTGTATTTAAATGGAATGACTATTCCTGAAGATCCATCGCAATTAATTTTACCAGCAAATGAAGGAAGTTCTTCTTTTGGAAGTGTTTTAGACCTACCAGATACAGCTCAAGTTTGTTCATGTGAAAGTATTAGTAAAGGAGATATTTGTTGTTCAATTACTGAAGATGGTTGTAATAATTTAGAGGATGTAATTACAAAAACTAAAGCGACAACTGGTTGTGGAGGCTGTAAACCTATGGTTTCAGATTTGGTAAATGAAACACTAAAATCGTTAGGAAAAGAAGTTAAAGAAACTATTTGCGAGCATTTTAATTATAACAGACAAGAGTTATATGATTTAGTAAAAGTGAGTAAAGTTTCTGATTATCAAGAGACTTTAAATGCCTTTGGAAAAGGTCATGGATGCGAAATTTGTAAACCTTTAGTTGCATCAATTTTTGCTACTGTAACTATGGAAACTCCCAATCGTCAGCCAACAATTCAAGATACAAATGATCGATTTTTGGCAAATATTCAAAAAAATGGAACCTATTCTGTAGTCCCAAGAGTTGCCGCCGGAGAAATTACTCCAGATCAATTAATTGTGATCGGAGAAGTTGCGAAAAAATATGATTTATATACTAAAATTACAGGAGGCCAAAGAATAGATTTGTTTGGTGCTCAAGTTCATGAATTACCACTGATTTGGAAAGAGCTAATTGCCGCCGGATTTGAAAGCGGTCATGCTTACGGGAAATCACTAAGAACTGTAAAAAGTTGTGTGGGTTCTACTTGGTGCAGGTTTGGTATGCATGAAAGTGTCACTTTTGCTATTGAAATTGAAAATAGATATAGAGGTTTGCGGTCTCCTCATAAATTAAAAGGAGGGGTTTCAGGTTGCATTAGAGAATGTGCAGAGGCTAGAGGTAAAGATTTTGGATTAATTGCTGTTGATGGTGGTTGGAATTTATACGTCTGTGGAAATGGAGGAGCAACACCAAAACATGCCGTTTTATTAGCAGAACAATTAGATGATGAAACAGTCGTAAAATACTTAGATCGTTTTTTAATGTTTTACATCAGAACTGCAGGCCCTTTAGTTAGAACGGCCCCTTGGTTAGATAAATTAGATGGTGGAATAGATTATTTAAAACAAGTTGTTATCGAAGACTCTATTGGAATTGCTGAAGATTTGGAATCTGAAATGCAAGGGCTTGTAAATAAGTATGAATGCGAATGGAAACAAGCAATAGAAAATGAAGAAGTAATGAAGCGTTTTAAACATTTTGTGAATTCTGATGACACAGATGATAATATTAAATTTGTAAAAATGCGAGCACAAAAAAAGCCAAAAGCTTGGGTGTAAATCATAAACAAACAACAAAAAACAAAAAATATGCAAGAAGTATTAGATAGCTATAAAACAGTTTTAGAATCAGAAGTAAATAAATGGTTTAAAGTTGGCAAGATAACCGATTTTCCAGAAAACAGTGGTGCTTGTATAAAACATAACACCAAGCAAATTGCAGTGTATAACTTTTCAAGAACGGGTAAATGGTATGCTACTCAAAATTTATGTCCACATAAAATGGAAATGGTTCTCTCTTTGGGTATGATTGGTGATAAATCAGGAATTCCTAAAGTAGCTTGCCCAATGCATAAAAAAAATTTCTCTTTAGAAGATGGATCAAATTTAGCTGGTGAAGATTTAAAAATTGCAACCTATCCTGTAAAGATTAAAGGTGAAAATGTGTATATTGGCTTCTTAGATTAAACCCAACAAATGAAGCCTACAAGATTTGAAACTGCAATTGCATTAATAGATAAAAAAAACGCTGAAGATGAGAATACTTATCAAGTTGCAGAATTAGAATACCCTAAAGAATTATTGTATTCTCAAAGAATGACAAGAAAGTTGTTACGGTTTGAGCCTAATGCATCAAAAGCACTTCAAATTGCAGCACGTGCACAGCATATTTGTCGTTGGAAAATTCAAAGAAATGAATACCCAATGGATAGAGTTGGTTATTTAAAATGGCGTGAAACACTAAAAAAAATGCATGCAGTTATTACTGGCGAAATTTTGCAACAAGTTGATTTTGATGTCCAGTTTATAGATAGAGTTCAGAAAATTATCCTTAAAAAGTTGATTAAGAAAAATGAAGAATCTCAAACTTTAGAAGACACTATTTGTTTGGTTTTTTTAGATTATTATTTTGATGAATTTGCAGCTAAACACGCTGATGAAAAAGTAATCGATATTCTTCAAAAAACTTGGGTAAAAATGTCTAAAAAAGGTCATGAAGCTGCTTTAAGAATTACTTTTTCTGAAAAAGGTTTAGCTTTGGTTAAAGAAGCTATTTCCTAAACACCCATGCATAAATGACAAAAAACGGCAATTCATTAGACAAAAAAACTTTTGATAAATTAAGTCGTCTATATATTATTGCTTTAAGTACAATTGCACTTTCTGTTATTATTAGTCAGATTTTAGTTCGAAATCATTTAGACACGCAAAAAAGTGATTCTACAGTTATAAATATTGCTGGAAGACAAAGAATGCTGAGTCAGAAATTAACAAAGGAAATTGTTTCTCTCACAGTTTCATTTGATGAAAATAATAGAAATATTCTTACAAAGAATATCAAAGAAACCCTTATTTTATGGAATTTATCTCATAATTCACTGCAAAAAGGGAATGATAGCTTAGGACTTCCTGAAAAAAATAGCGGTAAAATAAAACAGCAGTTTACAGCAATTAATCCTGTTTTTGACACCATTCAGAAAGCAGCAAAATACATTATTAAAAGTTTAGAAATAAACCCTTTAACATCTATTGATGAGTTATCTTCAGAGATTAAAAAAATTACGAATAATGAAGCTGAATTTTTGCTCATTATGGACAAAATTGTGAATCAATATGATTTCGAAGCTGATGAGAAAGTAGTTTGGTTAAGAAAGTTAGAATTTTCTTTAATGGTTTTGACTTTGTTCATTCTTTTGGGTGAATTTTTATTCATTTTTTGGCCCACAGCAAAATCAGTTAAGGCAACATTATTAGATTTATTATCCGCAGAAAAGAAAGCTAAAAAAATGGCTTTTGATGCAGATGAATTAAGTATTTCCAGAGAAAAATCAATTAAAGAATTACGTGCTTTAAGTCATGCAATGGACGAAACTTTGTTGTTTGCTAGAATTTCATCAAATGGAAATTTAATTCATATGGGAAACAAGTTTTCTCGCTTATTTAAACTTTCTAAATTTAAAAAAGAAGTATTATTTTGGAATGTTTTAACCAGTAATGAAAATGAAGAGGCATTAATTGAAGATTTAATTATTCAACATAAAAAAACAGGTTGGCAAGGTGAAATAAAATCTACAACAAAGGAAGGTCTAGATATTTGGTTAGAGATGTCTATCATTCCATATCGTCTATCAGAAGACAAATCAGAATTGTTAATAATAGGGTCAGAAATTACTGAAAGAAAAGCTGCACAGTTAGAAATTGAAAGATTAACTAAAGCGAGTTTTGAAGAAAAGATGAGTCAGCAAAAAATCATTTCTAGTAAGATTATTGAAAATCAAGAAAAAGAGCAAAATAGAATTGCCAAAGATGTTCATGACGGTATTGGGCAAATGCTTACAGGATTAAAATACAATTTAGAAAGTATTAATCTTAATGATATCAAGAAGACTACTATTAAAATTAAACATTTAAAAGAGTTAACTACCAATATTATTAAAGGAGTAAGAACTGCAACTTTTAATTTAACTCCACCAGAATTAGCCGATCATGGAATTGTACCTGCGATTGGTAAATTGACGAAAGAATTAGGAAAGTTAACAGGAAAAGAAATTTTGTTTTTTAATAAAACCGATTTTAATAATCGATTAGATTCTTTAACTGAAATTAATATTTATAGAATTACCCAAGAAGCAATTAACAACGCTATTAAATATGCAGATTCTTCTAATATTGTAGTTTCACTTTCTCACAGTAAAAGTTTGCTAAGCCTTGTAATTGATGATGATGGCAAAGGGTTTGAGCCTTCTAAAGTGAAAAAAGTAAATAATGGAGATGGAGGAATGGGAATGACTTTTATGAAGGAACGTATTAAATATATTGATGGAAGATTCTTTTTAAATTCTGAATTAGGAAAAGGGACAAGAGTTACTTTAAATATACCTATTTCGTAAATACGTAGTTTTACTTAAAAAATGGTACTTTTGTACGTATAACTTTAGTTTTTATAATTATGATTAATGTAATTTTAGCAGACGACCATTTTTTGGTAAGAGATGGAATCAAAGCCCTTCTGGAAGACCAAACAGGAATCACTGTTATAGATGAAGCTTCTAATGGAAAAGAAGCTTTAGAAGTTGTTTCAAAAAACAAACCGCACATACTTATTGTTGATATTCGCATGCCAGAAATGAGCGGAATTGAAGTAGTTGCTGAAATTAATAAACATCATAAAGATGTAAAAACACTAGTGCTTTCTATGCACGATTCAGAAGAATATGTTGTAAAATCTATTCAAGCGGGCGCAGATGGTTATTTGTTAAAAGGAGCAAGTAAAGAAGAGTTTTTGAAAGCATTAAACAAAGTGGCTTCTGGTGGTAAGTATTTTACAGGTGATGTTTCTTCAATTATAATGAACAACTTTGTAAACGGTAATATTACTAAAACTGCTCGGCTACAAAAGGAAACAAAAGAACTTCCTTTTAAATTAACTAAAAGAGAGAAACAAATATTGATTTTAGTTTTAGAACTAAAAAACAATAAAGATATTGCTGAAGAACTACAAATCAGCAATCGTACTGCAGAAGTGCATCGTTTTAATTTAATGAAAAAATTAGAGGCCAAAAACTTAATGGAATTAACCAATAAAGCAAAAGAATACAAATTAACGTAAGTGTTTTTATGCTTTACTTTTTCAAAACAGCCATTTTTTAACGTCAATTTTACCAAATTCTTAAAATGACTATTAAGTAATTATTAATTTACTAATAATCAAAATATACGTATTTTTTATATTTTAAATTAAGTATTTATACTTAGTTTTGTGATATAATTATGTATAATATGTCAACATTATTTCAAGAAAAATCAACAACATTAAGCTTGTTTAATTTTAAAAATGTATCAACCCGTACATTTTGGATTACATCAATATCTTTCTTTTTATGTTTTTTCTCATGGTTCGGTATTGTTCCATTTATGCCAGATGTGGTAAAAGATTTAGGATTAACTCCAGATCAAAAATGGAATTCTATCATTTTAGCAGTTTCAGGAACTGTCTTTGCACGTTTGCTAATTGGTAAATTGTGTGATAAATATGGACCAAGATTGTGTTACACTTGGTTGTTAATAATAGGAGCTATTCCAGTTATTTTATGTGGTTTGGTTCAAACACCAACTCAATTTTTAGTGTGTAGATTATGTATCGGTTTTATTGGTGCTTCTTTTGTTATTACGCAAGTGCACACTTCTTTAATGTTTGCGCCAAATATTGTAGGCACTGCAAATGCAACATCTGCAGGATGGGGAAACCTTGGTGGAGGAGCAAATAGACTAGGAATGCCAATAATTGCTAGTGCAGTAGTTGCTTTTGGAGTGGCAGATGCAGAGGCTTGGAGGTATTCTATGGTAATTGCCGGTATTGTTTGTTTTTTAATGGGAATTGTATATTTCTTTTTTACAAAAGATACTCCAAAAGGAAACTTCAAAGATTTAAAAGCATCAGGAGAAATGATTGCTACTAAAAAAGATCAGATAAGGTTTTTAGAAGTTTTGAAAGATTATCGAGTTTGGATTTTATTTGTGGTGTATGCAGCAAGTTTCGGAATTGAATTAACGGTTTACGGAACAATGGATGATTATCTTCAAAATACATTTCAATTAGAAAGAGCAACAGCTGGTAATATTGTATTATCATTTGCGTTGATGAATATTTTTGCAAGAACTTTAGGAGGTTTCTTTGGTGATAAATTCGGAAAATTAAAAGGCTTAAGAGGTCGTGTTTTATTCTTGTCTTTTATATTAACAATACAAGGAATTATGCTGATTTCTTTCTCTGGCGCAACAACTTTGTATTTAGGAATTACCTTATTAATAGCATTTAGTTTAAGTGTACAAATGGCAGAAGGTGCAACATTTTCTGTAGTCCCTTTTATCAATAAAAAAGCGATAGGTTCTGTTTCTGGTATTGTTGGAGCTGGAGGTAATGTTGGAGCTTTTTTAGCAGCAATGTTATTAAAATCGAAGTCTTCGGTAGCAGAAAAAGCAGCAATTTTAGCGAACGATGGTTTTGGGAAAGAAGTTGTAAAATCAGCCCAATCTCTTGCATCATCTAGTGCAGTTTCAAGTGGATATTTATTGATTGGTTTCGTCGTATTAATTACTGGAGCAGTAGCCTTAACGATAAAATTTTCTAAAGAAGAAGAAAAAGAAGAAGCGTCTCGTAAGATAAATGAAGTTTCCCTAGAACTGATTCCTATAAAAGTAAAAAGTTAACAAATAGATAGACCTCAAATAAAAATATCAATAACAAAATTAATTATTTATGATGTGCTTTTTTATTGATATAAAAATTCAAAGTATGCTTTTTTAGGGTATTCAGAATAATAAAATCAAACTTTGGTTAGTAAAATTTTAATGTCGTATTTAGTGTAAAACCTTGGTTTAAATGATTAAAAAAAAGGAAATTAAAACAACTTGTTCTTATTGCGGGGTTGGTTGTGGAATTATCATAAAAAAAGACATTAACAACAAGGTTTTTGTTGAAGGCGATAAAGAGCATCCGGTAAATAAAGGAATGTTATGTTCTAAAGGGATGAACTTGCATTATGTTGCCAATGATACATCAGACAGGGTTTTATATCCAGAGATGAGATGGAGTCGTTCACATCCTCGTGAGCGCGTAAGTTGGGATACTGCTTTAGATAGAGCAGCCAGTGTTTTTAAAGCAATTATTAAAAAACACGGTCCAGATGCGGTCGCTTTTTATGTTTCAGGGCAAAGTTTAACAGAAGAATATTATATAGCGAATAAACTAACTAAAGGTTTTTTAGGAACAAATAACATAGATACCAACTCTCGTTTGTGCATGAGTTCTGCTGTGGTTGGTTATAAAAAAACATTTGGAGAAGATAGTGTGCCAGTTTCTTATGAAGACATTGAATTAGCAGATTGCTTTTTAATAACGGGCGCAAATCCTGCTTGGTGTCATCCAATTTTATTTAGAAGGATTGAAAAACGCAAAGAACAAAACCCGAATGTAAAAATTATAGTCATCGATCCTCGTAAAACAGATTCTGCAAATTTTGCAGATTTACACCTGCAACTAACTCCAGGTACAGATGTAATTTTATATAATGCAATTGGGAGATGCTTGTATAAAAGTGGTTTAATTGATGAAAATTTTATTAAGAATTATACTCAGGGTTTTGATGATTACAAGAAAATTATTTTTGGGACAAGCTTAAAACAAGCATCTAAAATTTGTGGCGTGTCACAAGATGATATTCAAAAAGCGGCAGAAATGATTGGTCTCTCAAAAGGCTTTATTAGTATGTGGGCAATGGGTTTAAACCAAAGTGTAATTGGTACGGATAAAAATACGTCACTTTTAAATTTATCGTTAATTACCGGTCAAGTTGGTAAACCGGGTGCAGGGCCGTTTTCTTTAACAGGGCAGCCAAATGCAATGGGTGGACGCGAAGTTGGAGGAATGGCGAACTTATTAGCGGTGCATAAAGATTTACATAACGAAGAACATAGGAGAGAAGTTGCACAGTTTTGGGGAGTTGATAAAATTTCACCAAAACCAGGTTTAACAGCCACAGAAATGTTTGATGCTTTAGAAAGTGGAAAATTAAAAGCAGTTTGGATTGCTTGCACAAACCCCTTAGTGAGTATGCCAAATTCACATCAAATAGAAAAAGCAATGGCAAATTCTAAGTTTGTTGTGGTGCAAGAAATATCTCATAAATCAGATACTTTACAATATGCAGATTTGGTGCTGCCAGCTGCTGCTTGGTTGGAGAAAGAAGGGACAATGACAAATTCTGAACGTAGAATTTCTTATTTACCAAAAGAAATCGAAGCTCCAGGTGAAGCAAGGCCAGATGTAGAAATTTTTTGTGATTTTGCACAAAAAATGGGGTTTAGAGGCTTTAATTATAATAGTGCTTCAGAAATTTACGACGAGTATGCCTCCATGACAAAAGGAACAAACATTGATGTTTCTTTTTTGAATTATGATCGCTTAAAAACAGAGGGAACTTTTCAATGGCCAGTAAATGAATATCGCCATAAAGGAACTCCGCGTCTTTTTGAAGATAAAAAGTTTTATACTGCATCACAAAAAGCAATATTCAATATTCCATCAACAATAGAAAATACTTCAATAAAAACAAATGACGAATTTCCATTGATTTTAACAACAGGTCGTGTTAGAGATCAATGGCATACCATGACTAAAACAGGAAAAGTTTCCAGATTAAAAACACATTATCCAAAACCTGTTTTAGAAATAAATCCGGTTGATGCTTATTTAAATAAGATTTCAGATGGCGATATTACAGAAATAAAAAGTTCAAACGGTATCGTTAGGGTTCGTGCTAAAATTACAGATGCCATTAAAGAAGGTGTTGTTTTCTTGCCAATGCATTGGGGAAAAGTGTTGCAAAGTAATTTAAATAGGGCTAATAATTTAACAAATACGCTTATTGATCCGGTTTCTAAAGAGCCTGATTTTAAGTTTACATCTGTATCTGTTTCTAAATACAAAAAGGCAAAAGAAAAAATTGTGATAGCCGGCGCAGGAGCAGCAGCTTTTCGGTTTTTACAAAATTATAGAGATTATAATGAAGTGGATGAAATTCACGTTTTTTCTAAAGAAACGAACTTGTTTTACAATCGAGTTTTATTACCAGAATATATTACAGAAGAGCTTTCTTGGGAACAGCTATTAAAGATCAAAAACGCTGAATTAAGCAATTTAGATATTAAAATTCATCCAGAAACTTTTATTGACAAGATTGATAAAGACAACAAAATAGTTACAGATTCTAATGGTGTAACACACGCATTTGACAAGCTCATTTTAGCAACCGGAAGTCGCGCTTTTATTCCAAAAGATGTACAAATAGATTTGCCTGGTAGATTTACCATGCGTAATAAAAGCGATGCAGATAGTTTTAAAAAATATTTAGAGGATACAGGTCTGCCGCCAGAAGAACAACATGTTGTAGTTGTTGGTGGAGGTTTATTGGGTTTAGAACTGGCAGCGGCTATGAAACACAAAAATGTAAAAATTACAATTGTGCAAAGGGCTTCTAGATTAATGGAGCGTCAATTAGATAAAACATCAAGTAAACTATTGTCTTTAGATGTGCAGGAAAGAGGTATTCAAATTTATTTTGACAACGAAGTTAGTACTGTTTTTGATGATGAAGATACAGGCGAATTAACTATTAATCTAAAAAGTGGAAAATACCTAACTGCCAATGTAATTGTCTATGCAATTGGTACAAGACCAAACATAGAAATTGCAAAAGATAACGGAATTATTTGTGGAAGAGGTGTTAAGGTGAACCAACATTTACAATCATCACACCCAGATATTTTTGCCATTGGAGAAATAGCAGAATTCAATAATAAATTATTCGGAATTACTTCAGCCGCAGAAGAGCAAGCAGGTGTTTTAGCCAATTTTATTGCAGGTGATATTAGTGAGTCTTATAAAGGTTCTGTGTTGATGAATATTTTGAAATTCAATGATTTAAACCTCTGTAGTATTGGTGAAATTATTGTTCCAGAAAATGATTCTAGTTACGAAGAAATCATTTTTACTGATATTTCTAAACGCTATTATAAGAAGTGTATTGTAAAAGACGACTTGTTAATTGGTGCAGTTTTAATGGGTGATAAAAACGAATTTGCAGAATTCAAAACAATGATTGAAAGCAAAATAGAACTGTCTGATAAGCGAAATACGTTATTAAGAGGCGCGTCAAATGATGCCCCAGTAATAGGAAAATTGATTTGTTCATGTAGTCAAGTGGGTTCAGGAAACATTGAAGAAGAAATAGTAAAAGGATGCACAAATTTTACAGAATTATGTAACAAAACTGGTGCCGGTTTAGGTTGTGGAAGCTGCAAAACTGAAGTTAGAGAAATTTTGAATAAGATAAAAGTAGGAGTATGAGCAGACAGTTAAATAGATTAATCATAAAAGGTGGTGTTTTATCTCCTGGAGAACTAAAATACATTTGCGATTCTATGGAAAGCTTAGGTGTAAAGACCATTTCTTTTGGATCTAGACAAGATATTTTATTACCTAAAAAAGCAAAACCAAAAGACCTTACTCAATTTGATAAACTAAAAATTGTAGAAATTGATGAAACAGGTGTAGAAAATATTGTTTCCTCTTATGTTTGTGCAGATATTTTTCCAAGTACTTCATGGTTAACTGGAGATAGATATTTATATATTCTAGAGCAATTTCGGTCAAAATCAAAATTCAAAATCAATATTACAGACCCAAAACAGCGATTAGTTCCATTGTTTACAGGGCATATTAATTTTATTGCTTCAGAATACGAAGATTATTGGTATTTATATGTGAGACTTCCAGATTGGAAAAAAACAAAAATGTATCCTGCGCTAATTTATAGTTGGGATTTAGATAAAATTGAAACAGCAATTGAAAACATCCTAAAAGAAGAACCAGAAACAATAGAAACCATTTTTGAGTTGGTTAGTGATGCTGTAGACACAAATAATAGAACAGTAGATAAACCATTAGAAGTCCCTTTTTATCCTTTTCCATATTTTGAAGGAATGAATAAAATTGGGATGGATAAATATTGGTTAGGTCTTTACTGGAGAAACAATAAATACGACATCTCTTTTTTAAAGGAAATGTGCGAATTGTGTTCAGAAAATAAGATTGGTAAAATATCTATTACACCTTGGAAATCTTTTATTGTAAAAGGAATACCAAAAGAATCTAAATTAATTTGGGAGAAATTTTTAGGAAAAAGAGGAATCAATGTTCGTCACTCAATGTTAGAGTTAAACTGGCATTTACCTGTTGAAAATAAAGAGGCTTTAAACTTAAAAAAGTACTTGGTTTCTAATTTCGATCAAAATGACATAAGTACGTATGGTTTAACTTTCGGAATTACAGATTACAACAAGGCTTCTTATTATTTTACTTCTATTGTTATTGAAAAGAATAAGCAACCAGAAATGATAGGAGGTTTTCAAACGAGAGATACTTATAACTTGCTATATGCAAAAAACTTTGATCCTAACACAAGAGATTATATTGTGCATGTACAAGATGTTGATAAAGTGGAGTTGCCAGGTTTATTAATGGAATTAAGTCAGTTCTATTTTGATCAATTAGGAGGTGAAATAGAGCAAAAAAAGGAAATAGAAATAAAAAAGGAAATTATAGAATTAGAAGTCTATCAATGTAAAGATTGCTTAAGTGTTTATGATGAGAATTTTGGAGATATTACGAAGAATATTCCTCCAAAGACTATGTTTTCTAAACTTCCAGTATCTTATGAATGTTCTCTATGTGAAGCTTCAAAAGCCAATTTTAAGAAAATAGTATTGATAAAATAAAATCAAGAAAATAGCCTTAATTATAAACGAATAAGAGTTGAATTTAAATCAAAATATAGTATCGAATAAGATAAGAAAAATCGTAACAGATTTCTCTTGCACTTCTTGTGTTAACTCAAGCTGTTTGATAAATAAAAATTTAAACAACCTTTCCAATTCGGCTTTCGTAGAAAACAAGAAAACTTTAAAATGTAAAAAAGGACAGCAATTTATTATAGAGGGTACTTCCGTAAATGGATTGTTTTTTATTTTAAAAGGAACTGTAAAAGTTTTTAGAACAGGTATTAATGGTCGAGAACAAATTGTACGTTTTGCTAAAGAAGGAGAAATTATTGGTCATCGAGGTTTTGGTACAGAAGAATACTATTCTATTGGTGCTATTGCTTTGCAAGATGTAGTTTTGTGTTATTTTTCTAAAGATCATTTACAAAAAGCTTTATTAGAAAATCCTAAATTTTCTTATGACATGATGCTGTTTTATGCCAATGAACTCAATAGAAGTGAATCTAAAGTAAAGTCAATTTCTCAAATGACGGTTCGAGAGCGTGTTATTGATTCGTTGCTATACATCAATCGAAAATTTGGAGATCTAAGAGGTTTCTTAAATTTCCCTTTAAGTAGAAAAGAATATGCAGATTATGCTGGAACGACAGAGGAGCAGGTGATTAGAGTTTTTTCTACACTTAAAAAAGAAGGATTAATTATAGCTCAAGGAAAAAAAATTGGAATCATAAATGTTCAGGCTTTAAAGAATGAAATTAGTGAGCATAATTTTTATTTAGATTCTTGATTCTAGTCGATTACAGTTCATACTTTTTGTTTTAAAAATTTTTATAAAGACCTTTCAAGTTTACTATTTGAAAGGTTTTTATACGTAGTAAATGATTTTAAAAATAAATACGTAGTAAATACACGTGTGTATTTTTTTTCATAATATATTGATAAATAGCGTTTTGCTTTTAAAACATGTTTTTTAGTTGTTTTTAATATGTATTAAAAAGAGGTTTGTTTATGGTTAATCCCATAAGTTAGAAGTATATCTACTTATATATTTGTCAAATAAATAAGTATTAATACGTAGATTAAAAAACTTACTAAAAATGAAATCTCTATTTAAAAAATCAACTTACATTTTACCAGTAGCAATGTTACTATTTGCTTGTGGTGGTAAAGAAACTAAAAAAGTAACAACAATTGTTGAAACAAAAACTTCAAAAACAAAAATTTTAGAAATTGAAAAAGCTCAATTAAAATTTGGGTTTATCAAATTAACAGACATGGCTCCGTTGGCAATTGCTAAAGAAAAAGGATTCTTCGAAGATGAAGGATTATTTGTTTCGGTAGAAGCCCAATCTAACTGGAAAAATGTGTTAGATAGAGTTATTGATGGTCAATTAGATGGCTCTCATATGCTAGCAGGCCAGCCAATTGCTGCAGGAGCAGGTTTTGGTCGTCAAGCAAAATTAGTAACTCCTTTTTCTATGGATTTAAACGGAAATGGAATTACGGTTTCTAACGATGTTTGGTCTAAAATGAAACCACATGTACCAAAAGATAAAGATGGTAAACCTGTTCATCCTATTAAAGCAGAAGCTTTAAAGCCGGTAATTACTGAATACAAAAATTCTGGAAAAGCATTTAAAATGGGGATGGTTTTTCCTGTATCGACTCATAATTATGAAATTAGATATTGGTTAGCAGCAGCTGGAATTCACCCAGGAATGTATACAAAAGCAAATGTGCAAGGTCAAATTGATGCCGAGGTTTTATTATCTGTAACACCTCCGCCACAGATGCCAGCAACATTAGAAGCAGGAACTATTCATGGATATTGTGTTGGAGAACCTTGGAATCAACAAGCAGTATTTAAAGGAATTGGTGTTCCTGTAGTAACAAACTATGATATCTGGAAAAACAACCCAGAGAAAGTATTTGTAATGACACAGAAATTTATTGACGAAAACCCAAATACAGCAGTAGCAGTTACCAAAGCTTTAATTAGAGCTGGTAAATGGTTAGACAAACCAGAAAACAGAAAAGAAGCTGTAAAAATCTTATCAATGTCACAGTATGTTGGTGCGCCTGAAGCTGTTTTAGCAAATTCTATGACAGGAACTTTTGAGTTTGAAAAAGGAGACAAACGTGACATGCCAGATTTCAATGTATTCTATAAGTACAATGCTACATTTCCTTTTTATTCTGATGGTATTTGGTTTTTAACTCAGATGAGAAGATGGGGTCAAATTCCAGATGCAAAACCAGCAGCATGGTATGCAAATACAATCAAAGACATATATAGACCAGATATTTGGAAAAAAGCTGCAACTCTTTTAGTGGAAGAAGGATATATTCCATCAACAGACATCCCAACTACAGACGGTTTTAAACCAGCAACAGCAGATTTTATTGATGGTACAAAATACGATGCAAAAGATCCTTTAGGATACATCAATAGTTTCAAAATAGGAAACAAGGATAAATAATAATACCGAAAGAGATGATGAAAGCAAGTATGACATTAGGAAGAGTTTCTAGTTTTTTAGGATTAGGTTTTTTTATAACTTTAAAGGATTTATTTACAGGTAAGCTAGAAAAAGAAGATTTTAAAAATTTCTTACGAAAGGGAATAGTTCCACTTGCATCTATTTTATTATTTATTGGTTTATGGCATTTGGGTGCAAAATCCTTGTACAATATTGAGGCAGATTTTAAAATAGAAAAGGCACTAAAAGATCAAGGTCTAGCTTCTTCAGAGGCACTAAAAGCTTGTATCGCTTCTGGCGAATCTAGTTGTCAACCAAATACATTGCCATCTCCTACTCAAGTTTGGGAATCATTTAAATCTTTACTAGAAGATCATAAAATTATTACTGCAGATAAAGCTGCATTTATAGAAAAAACAGCGGTTTTAAACGCTAGAAGAGTTTCTGAAGGTAAAAATGCAATTATCTATACAGGAAGACCCTCTTTTGTAGATCAAATTTATAGAAGTTTACAAACAGTTTTTGCTGGTTTTTTACTAGCGTTATTAATTGCTGTTCCTTTAGGAATTTTTATAGGATTGAGTCCAACATTAAAAAGTTCATTCAATTGGTTTATTCAAATTTTTAAACCAGTATCTCCAGTTGTTTGGTATTTGTTAGTTTTTATGATCGTAAAAACCTTGTTGATAGACTCTAATGAAGACAGTTCATTTACGATCTCATTTATAAGTGTTGGTTTATGCTCTATGTGGGCAACTTTAGTTAATACAGCAATGGGCGTTTCTTCTGTAGATAAAGATTATATAAACGTTGCAAAAGTTCTACAACTAGGCACTTTTCAGAAAATTTTTAAAGTGGTACTACCCTCTTCCTTACCATTAATTTTTACAGGATTAAAAATTACATTATCAGTGGCTTGGATGGTTTTAATTGCGATTGAACTTTTGGCACAGAGTCCTGGTTTAGGACTATTTGTATGGGAAGAATTCCAAAATGGAGCAAACGACTCTAATGCAAAAATTATTGTTGCCATGTTTGTCATTGGTATTATCGGTTTTTTATTAGATCGATTAATGTTAACGATACAAAATTGGGTGTCTTTTGATAAAACAGATGCAATATAAATGTGTAATCCTATAAAGATTAAATTGTAAAATGATAAGATTCAATATAAAAACGATTGAATAATTAAATATTATAAAATGGCATATTTAGAATTAAATAATATTTACAAAACCTATGGTCAAGGAGATAATGAAACAGAAGTATTGTCTAACATAAACTTGAAAATAGAAGAGGGAGAATTTGTTGCTATTGTTGGTTTTACTGGAAGTGGAAAAACAACTTTAGTAAACCTAATAAATGGTTTGTTAGAGCCTACAAGTGGTGAAGTTTTATTTAAAGGAGAACCCGTGGTTGGCACAAGTCATGAACGTGGAGTTATCTTTCAAAATTACTCCTTACTGCCTTGGTTAACAGTTGAACAAAATGTCTTTATGGCTGTAAAAGAAGCTTTTCCAAAGAAATCTAAATTGGAGTTAAAAACAATTGTTTCTGACTATGTGGAAATGGTAAGTTTAACACCAGCGATACATAAAAGACCAAAAGAATTATCTGGAGGAATGCGTCAAAGAGTTGCCGTTGCAAGAGCTTTGGCAATGAAACCAGAAATGATAATTATGGATGAACCCTTAGGAGCTTTAGATGCTTTAACCCGTGGAAATTTGCAAGATGAAATCTTAAACATTTGGGGAAAAGACAAAAGAACAGCGCTCTTAATTACTAATGATGTAGATGAAGGGATTTATATGGCAGATAGAATTATTCCTTTACGCCCGGGTCCAAGAGCAACCCTAGGACCAGAATTTAAAATTGATTTGGAGCGTCCAAGAGATAAAACAGAAATGAACGATAATCCTAATTTTAAGAAAACAAGAAATGCTATTATTGAGTATTTGATGGATATTGGAAATGAGCGAAAATCTGAAGCTAAGGAGGAATTTATATTACCAGATTTGAGTCCGAAAGATTTTGTGAATCAGTTTAAATTTGGAAACTAATGAGTACTATAATAAAACAAAAAGAAGTTAAAATTATTACTAAAAATAAGCCTTTTCATTCAAATGAAGTAATGTTGGATTTAAAGAACCTAAAAAAAGTGTATCCTACTCCGAAAGGTGATTATGTGGTTTTAGAGGATTTAAACCTTCAGATAAAAAAAGAAGAATTTGTTACTATAATTGGTCATTCCGGTTGTGGTAAAACAACAATGCTTTCAATGATTGCTGGGTTAAACCCAATTTCAGCAGGAAATATTTCTGTTTTAGGAAAACATATCCGTGGACCAGGACCAGATCGAGGCGTTATTTTTCAATCACCTAGTTTAATGCCTTGGATGACCTCTTTACAAAATGTGTTATTAGGTGTAAATAAAGTCTTTCCTGACGGAACAAAAGCACAGCGAAATGATATTGCAAAATACTATTTACAAAAAGTTGGTTTAGAAGATTCTTTTCATAAAAAAGCAAGCGACTTATCTCAAGGAATGCAACAGAGGGTTGGTATTGCAAGAGCATTTGCGATTAAACCAAAAGTACTTTTATTAGATGAGCCTTTTGGAATGTTAGATTCTTTAACAAGAGGAGAATTACAAGATATCTTAATTGAAATCTGGAACAAAGAAAAAATTACGGCTGTTATGATTACACATGATGTTGATGAAGCTATTTTTTTAGCAGACAGAGTTGTAATGATGACAAGCGGTCCCAAAGCAAAAATTGGAGATATTCTAGACATCAATTTTGAAAGACCTAGAACTAGAAAATCAGTTTTAGAACACGAGGATTATTATACATATAGAAAGCACTTAATAGACTTTTTAGAGCATTAGATTTTATTATCAGTTTGAGATTAGATTGATTACAATATAGACAAAGAAGTCGAGTAACCTTTGAAAGATTAATTTTAAATAATTACAATTAAAAATCAAATACAATTAAATTAAAACAAAAAAAATGAAGAAACAATACGTAATTTTAGGACTAATGCTTTTATGCTTTCAACTTACAAAAGCGCAATTTACATTAGATGGTGAGTTTAGACCAAGAACAGAATATCGTCACGGATTTGGAAGTTTAATTCCAGATGCTGCTGAGGCAGGTTTTGGAATTTCTACTAGAGTAAGATTAAATACTAGTTATATGACTGATAATTATCGGGTATATGTTAGTTTACAAGATATTATGGTTTGGGGGGAAAATAGACAAATTTTACCTTACGATCAGAACAATTCTTTTGCGGTTTTTCAAGCCTGGGCTGAAATTAAGTTAGGAGAAAATACATCAACAAAAATAGGGCGTCAAGTTCTTTCTTACGATGACCAAAGAATTTTAGGAGGTTTAGATTGGGCGCAACAAGGGCGGAATCATGATGCGGCCTTAATCAAATATAAGAAAGACAATTTTATATTAGATGTTGCTTTAGCATTTAATCAAGATTATTCTCACCCAACAGGTTTTGTATCTGCAGGAACTGCATACAACACAACAGGGTTTTTCTCATATAAAACAATGCAAATGCTGTATATGAAGCAAAAATGGGAAAAGATGACAGGAAGTTTATTATTGATGAATAATGGTTTTCAGGAATTTGATGCGGCTAACAACGCAGATGGGGTAAGTAACTTACAAACATTAGGAACACATTTAAATTATAAAAATGGAAGCTTTGGAGTCGCTGCAAATGCCTATTTACAATCAGGACAACGTCAAGGAGCAGTAGATGTAAAAGGAGCTTATTTATTAGGATTAGACTTTAGTTACAAAGTATCTCCAAAAGTTGGTTTAGGAGCAGGACTAGAGAGTATTAGCGGTAACGATGGCGGTGCAGGAGAAACAGGAGCATTCTTTCCATTATACGGAACAAATCATAAATTTAATGGATTTATGGATTATTTTTATGTGGGTAACCATGCAAATTCTATTGGTCTAGTTGATCTTCATGTAAGCGCAAACTTTAAATTAAATAAATCTTCTAGTTTAATGGTGAAAGCATTAAATTTTAGAGGAGAACAAGCGTTAGCAAGTGGAGAAAAATCATTAGGTACAGAAATTGATCTAGTGTATAAAAAGAAGTTTAAAGGCTACGCTTTAGTGCTTGGGTATTCTCAAATGTTTGCAAACGATGGAATGTATGAATTAAAAGGAATTACTGAATCTGCAGCTGCAGGATTGCAAAATTGGGCTTGGGCAATGTTAGTAATAAAGCCTAAATTTTTAGGCAGTAAATAATTGATTTTAATATTTTTTTGAACAGAAAAAGGAGATAATTTAAAACGATCTCCTTTTTTTTTGAATTTTCATTCTTTGATTTGTAAAAAAAAGGAATTAATTCAAAAGAATTGAAACTATACGAATAATTTATTTCTTTCCGTCAACAATAACAACAATTTCCCCTTTTGGGGGCTTATTTGTGTAATGTGCTAAAACTTCAGTGGCAGTTCCTCTAATAGTTTCTTCAAACATTTTTGTCAATTCTCTAGAAACAGAAACTTGTCTGTCTGCTCCAAAATAGGCTATAAAATGTCCTAAGGTTTTTACCAGTTTATGTGGCGATTCGTAAAAAATCATGGTCCTAGTTTCTTCTGCTAATAATAAAAAACGCGTTTGTCTTCCTTTTTTAACAGGCAGAAAACCTTCAAAAATAAACTTATCATTTGGCAAACCAGAGTTTACCAATGCAGGTACAAAAGCAGTTGCGCCAGGTAAACAGTCTACTTCTATGTTATTTTCTACACAAGCTCTCGTCAATAAAAAACCGGGATCTGAAATTGCAGGCGTTCCGGCATCAGAAATTAAGGCACAGGTTTCTCCATTTTTTATTCTATTTACAACCCCTTGTATAGACCTATGTTCGTTGTGCATATGATGACTGTGCATTTGTGTAGCAATCTCGTAATGCTTTAAGAGTTTGCCGCTTGTGCGCGTATCTTCTGCTAAAATAAAATCGACTTCTTTTAGAATTCTAATGGCTCTAAAAGTCATGTCTTCTAAGTTACCAATGGGTGTTGGGACTAAATATAGTTTCATTTTTAATAATCATTTATCAGCTATCAATGCTCAAAAAAATGAGAACTAATAGTTGTTTTTTGTTAAATTGTATCGTAGGTTTCTACAGTAATAGCTGCAATAACATCTCCTGTATGTTTAATACCTAAAGGTTCAAATAATACAATATGTACTTCTTCTTTTGCAATTGGTTTGTGTTCTGTTCCTTTGGGCACAATATAAAACTCTCCTTCATTTAATGTGATGGTTTTATCGCGTAATTCGATATCTAAAGAACCTTTTATGACCATGAAGAGTTCATCTTCATCATCGTGTTTATGGAACACAAACTCACCTTTTAGTTTGGCTAGTAAAATCTGCTGTCCATTTAACTCTCCAATTTTTTTTGGAGACCAAAGTTCTGAAAATAACTTAAATTTTTCTTGAATATTAATTACGCTCATAAAAACAAATTTACAAAGAATTGAACAAATTCTATGTTGCTGATTGCAGCAATTGTTTGCCATCTTTTATGTTTTAAAAAAGCACCCGTTGAAAGCGGGGTATTTCTTCCGAATTTTCAGAATAGAAATGAACGACTAAAAGATTCATATTAACTTGAAAATGTTTAGTTTTGTAGCTTAAATTTTCAATAGAAATGTATAGAAGTCATTCTTGTGGCGAGTTAAGAGCATCGCACATAAATACAAAGATAACTTTAGCGGGTTGGGTACAAAAAACGCGTGATAAAGGTTTTATGATTTGGGTAGATTTGCGAGACAGATACGGAGTTACACAGTTAATTTTTGATGAAGAGCGAACGCCAACAGAAATGATGGAGAAAGCAAAATCTTTAGGGAGAGAGTTTGTAATACAGGTAACTGGAACAGTAATAGATAGAGAATCTAAGAATTTTAAAATGCCTACAGGAGCCATTGAAGTCTTGGTTTCTAAGTTAGAAATTTTAAATACTTCTATTACGCCACCATTTACAATTGAAGATAAAACGGATGGAGGAGAAGACATTCGAATGAAATATAGATACTTAGATATTCGAAGAAACCCTGTAAAAGAGAGTTTAATTTTTCGTCATAAAGTATCGATGGAAGTAAGAAAATACTTGTCTGACCAAGAATTTATAGAGGTAGAAACGCCGTATTTAATAAAGTCTACGCCAGAAGGTGCAAGAGATTTTGTAGTACCTTCTAGAATGAATGAAGGTCAGTTTTATGCATTACCACAATCTCCACAAACCTTTAAACAATTGTTAATGGTTGGTGGAATGGACAAATACTTTCAGATTGTAAAATGCTTTAGAGATGAAGATTTACGTGCAGACAGACAACCAGAATTTACGCAAATAGATTGTGAAATGGCGTTTGTAGAGCAAGAAGATATTTTAAATATTTTTGAAGGATTAACACGTCACTTGTTAAAAGAAGTTAATAATGTGGAGGTGGAGAAATTCCCTAGAATGTTATACGATGACGCAATGCGTTTGTATGGGAATGACAAACCAGACATTCGTTTTGGGATGGAGTTTGGCGAGCTAAACGAAATTACACAACACAAAGATTTTGGTGTTTTTAACAGCGCAGAATTGGTAGTTGGTTTTGCTGTTCCTGGAGGAAATACACATACAAGAAAAGAAATAGACACTATTATAAAATGGGTTAAGAGGCCACAAGTGGGAGCTTTAGGAATGATTTATTGTCGTGTAAACGAAGATGGAACCTTCAAGTCTTCTGTAGATAAATTCTATGATCAAGAAGATTTAGCAAAGTGGGCTGAAAAAACCGGAGCAAAAGTAGGAGATTTAATCTGCGTGTTATCTGGTGATACAAATAAAGTAAGAGCACAATTGTCTGCGTTGCGCATGGAGTTTGCAGAGCGTTTAGGTTTAAGAGACCCGAAAGTATTTGCACCTTTATGGGTAATCGATTTTCCATTATTGGAATTAGATGAAGAAACAGGGCATTATCATGCAATGCATCACCCTTTTACTTCGCCAAAACCAGGGCAAATGGAATTGTTAGATACAGATCCTGGAGCCGTAAAAGCAAACGCATATGATTTGGTTTTAAATGGAAATGAAATTGGAGGCGGTTCTATTAGAATACACGATAAGCAAATGCAAGCAACCATGTTGCGCCATCTAGGTTTTTCTGACGAAGACGCAAAAGCACAATTTGGGTTTTTAATGGATGCGTTTGAATATGGTGCACCACCGCATGGAGGTTTGGCTTTTGGGTTGGATAGATTGGTTGCTATTTTAGGCGGCCAAGAAACGATTAGAGATTTTATTGCGTTTCCAAAAAATAATTCTGGACGAGATGTAATGATCGATGCGCCTGCCTTTATTGATGATACTCAATTAAAAGAATTAAGCTTAAAATTAGACATTCAAGAATAGAAATTACTGTTTTAAATATTTAGACTTCACGGGTTTGTAAGATTTGTGAGGTCTTTTTTTATCTAATTTTTTTAGTACTTTTAAACTATGAAAAATACCATCCTACTTTTAGTATTGTTTATTTCAATTGCTTCATTTGCCCAAAAAATTACAGGAGACAAACTTTTAGAAAAGTCAATTAACTTTCATGACCCAACTGGGAATTGGGAAACCTTTCATGGAGAACTTGTTATTACAATGGAAACACCAAAAGGTACTCCAAGAAAAAGCAAAATAAAAATAAACCATCCATCGCAATATTTTTCAGTAGAAACTGCAAGAGACACTATCGTTACAAAACAGATTGTAAATAAAGAAGTTTGCAGTTTTGCCATTAATGGAATCTCAAATCTATCTAAGGAATTAATAGAGAAATATAGTTTGAATTGTAAACGTGCAAAGATGTTTAAAAACTATTACACCTATTTATACGGCTTACCTATGAAATTAAAGGATGAAGGCACTATTGTTGATCAAACAGTAACAACGATAACTTTTAAAGGAAAGGAATATTTGGTTTTAAAAGTGAACTATTCTAAGGAAGTAGGTAAAGATACTTGGTACTTTTATTTTGATCCTAAAACATATGCCATGGAAGTGTATCAGTTTTTTAAAGAAGCAAAAAATAGCGGAGAATATATTTTACTATCAGGTTTAGAAACTATTAATAATATTAAGATGCCTAAAAATAGAGCTTGGTATTATAACAAAGATGATGGTTATTTAGGAGCAGATATATTGTCATCAAAGAAATAATTATAAATGCCAACAACAAAAAAAATATATAAAAATATATTAATTTGGAGATATAAGTACATCTCTCAGCGTCAGTTTATTTATATTTTAAGTATTCTGGTTGGTTTTTTATCTGGGGTTGCAGCGCTTATTTTAAAAAATTTAACACACTTTTTCCAACACCTTTTAGAAGGTAATTTAGTGCGCTATTATCACAATGCCTTTTACTTTGTATTCCCTATAATAGGACTTACTATTGTTTATTTTATTATAAAATTTATTCTAAAAGAAAAGGTAGATCATGGTATTCCATCTACACTTTTTGCTATTTCTAAGCGCAAAGGAATTATAAAACGTAAAAAAATGTTTGCATCTATATTAACAGCCCCCATAACTGTAGGTTTTGGTGGTTCCGTGGGTTTAGAAGGCCCAACCGTGGCAACAGGTGCAGCAATAAGCTCTAACATTGCGCGCTTATTTCACTTGAATCAAACTACTAGAAGTTTATTAATTGGTTGTGCTGCTGCTGGTGCATTATCTTCCATCTTTAAGGCGCCCGTTGCTGCAATTATTTTTGCTATTGAGGTATTTAGTCTAGACTTAACAATTGCCTCGATGTTGCCGTTGCTTTTAGCATCTTTATCTGCTATTATTACGTCGCACTTTTTCTTCGGATCAGATGTCTTACTTCCTTTTAAATCAGTAGCTATTTTCTCAATAAAAGAGGTTCCTTTTTATATTATTTTAGGAATAGTAACTGGTTTAACCTCTGTCTATTTTACAGAAGTATATGATAGGGTTCAGAAATTTTTCGATAAAATAGATTCTCCAATAAAACGCATGCTAATTGGCGGAACGTGTTTAGGTATTTTGGTTTATTTTATTCCGCCTTTATATGGTGAAGGCTTTGAGGTTATTAATAATTTAATTGCCGGAAACCCTGAGGAAGCCTTAAAAAATAATTTCATGCATTTAGATTTAACTAATGTTTGGATTGTTATCCTTTTACTAACGGGTTTGGTTTTTTTTAAAATTATTGCAAGTGCCTTGACCTTTGGTGCTGGCGGTGTTGGAGGTATTTTTGCACCAACCTTATTTATGGGGAGTATTTTAGGTAATGTGGTGGCGAAAATTATAAATAATACCGGACTTTCTACTATCTCTGAAAGTAACTTTACCCTGGTTGGTATGGCTGGTTTAATGGCGGCTGTTTTGCATGCACCACTAACTGCAATATTTTTAATAGCAGAGGTCACTGGAGGTTATGGCCTTTTTATTCCGCTAATGATAACGGCTGCAATTTCTTATTCTCTTGCAAAATATGTGCATCCTTATTCTGTTTATGCAATGGAATTAGGTAGAAAAGGAGAATTGATTACCCATGATAAAGACCATGCAGTTTTAACTTTAATGGAGATAGATAAAGTTATAGAAAATAATTTTATTGCTGTCTATGCCAATATGAGTTTGGGTGAAATGATAAAAGAAGCAGTGGTAAAATCGAACAGGAATATTTTCCCTGTAGTAGATCAAGAAAGTAATAGGCTATTGGGTATTATTTTGTTAGATGATATTAGACCTATTATGTTTGACCAGACTTTATATAATAAGGTAATTGCAAGAGAAGTAATGCAAAAACCACCAGAAGTCATAGTTGTTGGAAAAGACAGAATGACAGATGTTATGAAGAAGTTTCAAAAAAGTGGCGCATGGAATTTACCAGTCATTGAAAATAATAAATACATTGGTTTTATTTCTAAGTCTAAGTTGTTAACAGCTTATAGAAATAAATTAATCGAAGTTACTAGTTAAAGAAAATAAATTAAAATGAGAACAAACAATTTTACTCAAAATATGTTAAAGAAGTCTAACGCCGAGTTAGAAAATATTTTAGAAGATAAAAAGACATATACAGATGAAGCGATACAAGCAGTAATTTGGGAGTTAGAAAATAGAAATATCATTGAAAAAGGCTCCATTACTCACAATCCAGTTATTTTAGAAAAAGATGTTTTATTCGAAGAAAAAGAATTAGACACAGCCTATCATGAAGCTTCATCTGAAGCAACGGTCTTCCCAATTTTATACTCAAAAAGAGCAATACAGGGATTTACTATCTTTTTTAGCACCTTATTTGGTGCTGTTTTATTAATGAGTAATTTAAAAAAAATGAATAAACCAAAGGCAAGAGTTGAAGTGCTTGTTTTCGCGATTTCCTATACCTTTCTAACCATTATACTTTTAGACTACCTTCCAAAAACATTTTTTCTAACAATACTTTTCAACTTAGTTGGGTATGCTGTTTTAGTGGAATATTTTTGGAATAAAAATTTGGGCAAAGAGCTACAGCACCAAAAGAAGCAAATTTCTAAGCCATTAATTATTTCATTTGCAATTTTAGTGCTTTTGGTACTTCTTCAATTTTACATAGTACTTTAGGGTAATAGAAAGATTTAAACCCCATTAAGAACCCCATTTTTCTTTAAGAGAAATTAATTCTTTTTGAGACTTTATAACAGACTTTTGATTTATCATACCTGTTTTTAGACAGGTATAAAGTAAAAAAGTAATTTCTAAATCTTCGGAATTTAAAAGTAAAACGTTGCTGGTGTTTTCTTCAAAAGATTCAGCAAAAGCATCATTTATTTCTGCTATTTTAACCCCGTTTTTAAAAATCGATTGCTTCTGAAAATAATGAATTTGAACCTCATAAAGATCGGTATCTAATTGTAATTTAAAAACAGAATTTGCAGTATTACTAGAAATTAAAACAAGACTTTCTTTATTTTTAGGTGAAATATTATAAGACATTCTCCATTTCCAGAATTTAAATTTTTTAGTAATGGTGTATATAATTTCATTTTCTAAATTATAAATTTCAGAAGTAGTTTTTCCAAACTCTAAAAACCAACTTGCTTTATATTTTAGCGTATCTGAATTATTATAAGCCTTTAAATTATTGTTAGAATGGTCTATTTTGTAATTTATTTTTTCCATAGTATTTTTTAAAAAATTAAAGATATAACTTTTGTAGTTTTGCAATATGAAATTAGCGTTAAAAATAATGTTTATTGTCTTTTTAGTTTGGATGGGGGTAGGAGCGTATTTAGTAAATACAGAGCATGAAAAAGCACAGATTGTAATGGGTTTAGGTATTTTATATCTCGCATTTTTATTTATGCCTTTCTTTATCTATTACAGATATAGAGACGGTAAATACAAGAAATATATTTTAAATGATCAAAAGTTAAGAGATGCTTTTAGTCAACAAGGAAAGAAGTAGTAATTATTTTTATTATTCATTTTACCTTTAGTATTTGTTACCGCCGTTTTATGTCTCAAAGAGAAGAATAGTTCGTACTTTTGTAGTCTATGATAGACGCAAAAGAAGCAATTTCTGAAAAGGCAGTTTTAATTGGTGTAATTACGCAACAACAGAATGAAATCCAGTCTAATGAGTATTTAGATGAGTTAGATTTTTTAACATCTACGGCTGGTGGAGTTACCGTAAAACGCTTTGTTCAGAAGATGGAAAGACCTAACCCTAAAACTTTTTTAGGAGTTGGTAAGCTAGATGAAGTAAGAGCTTATATAGAATCTAACGGTGTTGGTACCGCTATTTTTGATGACGAGTTATCGCCAGCACAAATACGAAATATAGAAAAAGTTTTAGATTGTAAAATCTTGGACAGAACCAATTTAATCTTAGATATTTTTGCACAAAGAGCGCAGACGAGTTCAGCAAAAACACAAGTAGAGCTGGCACAATGTCAATATTTACTACCTCGTTTAACAAGACTTTGGACACACCTTGACAAACAAAAAGGGGGTATTGGAATGCGTGGACCGGGTGAAACAGAAATAGAAACAGATAGACGTATTATTCGTGATAAAATAGACCTTCTAAAAAAGAAATTAAAGACCATTGATAAACAAATGGCTGTTCAGCGAAAAAATCGCGGTAAAATGGTACGTGTTGCCTTAGTTGGTTATACGAATGTTGGGAAATCTACCTTGATGAACGTAATTAGTAAAAGTGATGTTTTTGCTGAAAACAAATTATTTGCAACTTTAGATACAACGGTTAGAAAAGTAGTTATTAAGAACATTCCGTTTTTAATGACAGACACCGTAGGTTTTATAAGGAAACTGCCAACACAATTAGTAGAATCTTTTAAATCTACCCTAGATGAGGTTAGAGAAGCAGATTTATTATTGCACGTTGTAGATATTTCACATCCAAATTTTGAAGATCATATTGCTTCTGTAAACGGAGTTTTAGCGGACATTAAATGTGCAGATAAAACAACTGTAATGGTTTTTAATAAGATTGACGCATATGTTCACGAAACCATAGAGGAAGACGATATTGTTACAGAAAGAAGTAAATTACATTATACGCTAGAAGATTGGCAAAAAACTTGGATGAATGATAAAAATGAAACTTCTATTTTTATTTCTGCTTTAAATAAAGAAAATTTAGAAGAGTTTAAGGAAACAGCATATAATGAAGTGAAGAAAATTCACATCGAACGTTTTCCTTATAACAACTTTTTATATGATGAATATAAAGAAGAGTAAATATTAAATATTTTTTTTAATGTAAACTAATAAAGTTTATACTAGATTTTTTTTCTTGTGACATAATTCTTTTAAGAGAACCTTATCTATTAGTAATTAATTAAATTTAGTAAAAGTTGTTAATATGTCCTTTTTTTGTGAAAATTATAGTTCACACCTAAGCCGAAAAGCTGTCTAAATTGAATTTTAGAAGAAGAATTATCATCGATTATTGTATGAAAGGTCATGTGCATTTTAATATGGCTATTTACTTTAAAACGAATGTTTGTTTGATAATCTAAATCTACATTACCAACATTGGCTAAGTAATCTGAATACATTGTTATAATATTTTCCATTTCAATATTTTTCATAACACGAAATTTATAATACCCAGATAGGTTAAAACCTAAACTAAATGCTGTGTTCTTACCTTCTTCAACACCAAATTTTCCAGAAAAAAAATCATTTACAAACGTATATCTCGCGGTCGCTGGCGCAATATTTAAGCTTAATTCGTCAGATTTTTTAAATAACATTCCTGGTCCAAAAGTTAAATAAGCAGGTGCTAAAAATCCTGAAACCATTGATTTGGGCTCTTGCTTATAGTCGAAACCTTTTGTGTACTGTGTTTTAAAGTTTCCAATAAAGGATAAAAACCAGTTGGTGCTAGTTTTCAAACCTAACAGCGTGTTTAATTCGAAACGGTCATCTGTTTTTCGATACCCTTGTTCACTAACATAACTAATACCATATCCTGTAATTATTCTGGTATCCCAATTTATATTTTCCTTTTTATAGTTAAAATCGTAGTTCAAGTTTATATTTCCTGCTACCATGTTTTGTCCACCAGAGGCCCAATTAGAAAAAGAAGATTGATTAAAGATAAAAGCAAGCCTTCCATTCACTTTCCATTTTGGTTTTAATATAGTATCTTTTTCCTTGTCTTGTGAATAAGAATTTGATACTAAGAGTAAGCATAAAATAGGGAGAATTCTGTTCAAGGTAAATAAATTTAAATGGGTAATATCATTTTTTAGACTTGTATAGAGGTACTGTAGAGCATGCCTCTCCAAAAAGAATAGATTTAGCAATAGGTTGTAATTTAGCAATTAAGAATGCAAATGCAGAATTAGGTATTGGTTTTTCTGCACACCCTTTAATTATTACAGGGCAATCTGTAAAATCTGTAAAATCTACAAAACTTAATAGCTCTTGATATAAAACAGTTTCTAACAATTCCAAATCTCCAACAACAACTTTTTTTGCAAAGGGGGTAGCTTCTGCAGCAATTAGCATAAAAGCCCAAGAAGGTATAATTGCCTCTACAGAGCAAGTTATGGCAACAAAAGAATTTTTATACTGAGACCAGTCATGTTTTATAACAGATGCTCTAAAGTCTTTTTCTTTTAAAATAAGGTCTTGAAATAACCAATCTTTAATGTCAAATAAAACCCTATTGCCTTCAGGATAAATTTCCTCAAGATCAAATGTTTTTAATTTGCTACTTGCTACTCTATTTATAATTTCTTCTGCCATTTTTTAAATTGGTTTCAAAGTTTTCATTTTGCTAAAAGCTAAAAAATCTAAAGCATCCCTAATTCTAATTTTGCCTCTTCGCTCATCATTTCAGACGTCCAAGTTGGGTCGAATGTAATTTCTACTTCACAACTTTTAATTTCCTTCAAAGATTTTACTTTTTCTTCAATATCTACAGGTAGGCTTTCTGCAACTGGGCAATTAGGTGATGTTAATGTCATTAAAATTTTTGCATTGTTATCATCAGATACAAAAACATCATAAATTAACCCTAATTCGTAAATATCTACAGGGATTTCTGGATCATAAATAGTTTTTAAAACATTTACAATTTTATCTCCAATTTCTTCTAGTTCTTTATCTGTCATGATTTTTGTTCTTAATTAGCTAATTTTGTTTGTTGCGCAATGGCGTACATTTTTATTTGTTTCACCATAGAAACCAATCCATTTGCTCTTGTAGGACTTAAATGTTCTTTTAATCCAATTTCATCTATAAAGGTAGTTTCTGCACTTAAAATATCCATTGGTTTCTGTTCAGAGAAAACGCGCAACAATAATGCCACAATGCCCTTTGTTAAAATAGCATCGCTGTCTGCAGTAAATTTTATTTTATCGGTATCTAATTCAGAGTACAACCAAACCTTAGATTGGCAACCTTTTATTAGATTTTCATCTAATTTATATTGGTCTGAAATAATAGGCAAAGATTTCCCAAGCTCTATAATATACTCATAGCGTTCCATCCAATCATCAAACATAGAAAACTCGTCAATAATTTCTTCTTGTATTTCTGTAATAGTCATTTTTAAAACTTATTTTTGCGCTTTTAAAAAGCGCTTTTTTGTATAAAGCAAAATTACGTATAAAATCTAAGAAATGAGTAAATTATTAGCAGTGGGTACTGTGGCTTTTGATGCTATTGAAACACCTTTTGGTAAAACAGATAAAATATTAGGAGGCTCTGGAACTTTTGTAGGTTTGGCAGCTTCTCAATTCGGAGTAGAGACCGGTGTTGTTTCCGTTGTTGGTGGAGATTTCCCAGCCTCTTATTTAGAAATGATGAATTCTAAAGGTATTAATACCGATGGAATTGAAGTGGATAAGAACGGCAAAACATTTTTCTGGAGTGGAAAATATCATAATGATATGAATTCACGCGATACGTTAGTCACAGAATTAAATGTTTTAGAAACATTTACTCCAATTGTACCAGAAAAATTTAAAGATGCTGGTATTGTAATGTTAGGAAATTTACATCCTTTAACACAAGCTTCTGTTTTAGATCAAATGATAGAAAGACCAAAATTAGTGGTTTTAGATACTATGAATTTTTGGATGGACATTGCGCTAGATGATTTACACACGGTTTTAAAAAGGGTAGATGTAATTACCATTAATGATGAAGAAGCAAGACAGTTATCTGGAGAGTATTCTCTGGTAAATGCGGCTAAAAAGATTCATGAAATGGGACCAAAATATGTAGTAATTAAAAAAGGAGAACATGGTGCTTTGTTATTTAGCGGAGAAAAAATGTTTTATGCACCAGCTTTGCCATTGGCAGAAGTTTTTGATCCTACAGGAGCAGGAGATACATTTGCTGGAGGTTTTTGTGGTTATTTAGCAAAAACAGAAGATGTTTCTTTTGAGAATATGAAAAATGGAATTATTTATGGTTCTAATCTGGCATCTTTCTGTGTAGAAAAATTTGGCACAGAGCGCATGCAAGAGCTTACTAAAGATGAAGTTAAAGAGCGCTTAAAAGCTTTTAGAGAATTAACACAATTTGATATAAAATTATCTTAAATTTAATCCGCAGTTTCGACTACGGATTTTTTTTTGAAACAACCCAACATAAACAACAACTCAACACACTAAAAACAATACAAAATGAGTGACGCGATTAAACACGAATGCGGAATTGCACTTGTTCGATTAAAGAAACCTTTACAGTTTTACAAGGATAAATACGGTTCTGCTTTTTACGGAATTAATAAGATGTATTTATTAATGGAGAAACAACACAATCGGGGTCAAGATGGTGCTGGTTTTGCAAGTGTAAAATTTAACGTAGCACCAGGTACTAGGTATGTAAGTAGAGTTCGTTCTAACCAATCGCAACCAATACAAGATATTTTTGCGCAAATAAATGATCGTTTAAACGGTGTTTTAGAGCAAAATCAAGATAAAAAAGACGATGTTGCTTGGCAAGAAGAGAACATGCCATATATAGGTAACCTATTTTTAGGACATGTTAGGTATGGTACTTTTGGTAAAAACAGTATAGAAAGTGTGCATCCATTTTTACGTCAGAGCAATTGGCGTCATCAAAATTTAATTGTCGCTGGTAACTTTAACATGACTAATTCTAAACAATTATTAGAAGAATTGGTAGAGTTGGGTCAGCATCCAAAGGAGTTTACAGATACAGTAACTGTAATGGAGAAAATTGGTCACTTTTTAGAAGAAGAGGTTTCTAGTTTATATCAACAAGCAAAGATAAAAGGATTCAACAAAAAAGATGCTTCCCCATTTATTGAAGAGAATTTAGACCTACAAAATGTATTAAGTAGATCTGCAAAAAACTGGGATGGTGGATACGCATTAGCAGGTTTAGTTGGGCATGGAGACGCTTTCGTTTTGAGAGATCCAAACGGAATTAGACCTACATTCTTCTACGAAGATGATGAGGTTGTTGTGGTTGCATCAGAAAGACCAGTAATACAAACTGTATTTAATGTAAAGATTGATGATGTTCAGGAATTGGAAAGAGGGCATGCTTTAATTATAAAAAAGAACGGTAAAACTTCTATAGAAAAAGTACTAGAGCCTAGAGAAAAGAAATCATGTTCTTTTGAACGTATTTATTTTTCTAGAGGAAGTGATGCTTCGATTTATGAAGAACGTAAAAACTTAGGGAAATTAGTATTTCCAAAGATTTTAAAATCTATTAACTCTGATATTTCTAATTCTGTTTTTTCATATATACCAAATACGGCAGAAACGTCTTTCTACGGAATGACAGAGGCTGCTGAAGATTTATTAAATGAGCAAAAAACAGCAAAAATTTTAGCTGGTGGTACAAAACTATCTGCTAAGAGAGTAACAGAAATTTTATCTGAAAGAGCTCGTTTTGAAAAAATAGCGATTAAAGATGCCAAACTAAGAACATTTATTGCAGACGATAGTAGTAGAGATGATCTGGTAGAACACGTATATGACATTACATATGGTGTTGTAAAACCTACAGACAATCTTGTAATTATAGATGATAGTATTGTTCGTGGAACAACATTAAAGAAAAGTATTATTAAAATTTTAGACAGACTAGAGCCTAAAAAAATAGTAGTAGTTTCTTCTGCACCACAAATTAGATATCCAGATTGTTACGGAATAGACATGGCCAGAATTGAGGCATTTATTGCTTTTAAAGCAGCAATAGAGCTTCTAAAAGATACAAAGCAAGAAAATATTATTGAGGCAGTTTACCAAAAGTCCAAAGCACAACAAGGTGAAAAGGATGAGGATATTATAAATTTTGTAAAAGAAATTTATGCACCTTTTGCAGTAGAAGAAGTTTCAGCAAAAATTGCTGAGATGTTAAAAACTAAAGATATTAAAGCAGACGTTGATGTTATTTATCAAACTGTAGAAAACTTGCACATTGCATGTCCTGATAATTTAGGGGATTGGTATTTTACAGGAAATTATCCAACACCAGGAGGAAATAGAGTAGTAAATGAAGCTTTTATTAATTTCTACGAAGGAAATGATAAAAGATCTTACTAAGTAATTTATAAAAAAATACAATAAAAAAGCATCCAATAATTTGGATGCTTTTTTTATTTATAAATTGAAATAATTTACTTTGCTTCTGCGTATCTTTTTGAAACTTCGTTCCAGTTAATTACGTTAAAAAATGCATTAATATAATCGGGTCTTCTGTTTTGGTAGTTTAAATAGTAAGCATGTTCCCAAACATCTAATCCCAAGACAGGAGTTCCTTGACAAGTAACACCTGGCATTAACGGATTGTCTTGATTTGGTGTAGAACAAACTTCTACTTTACCACCTTTATGAACACACAACCATGCCCAACCAGAACCAAATTGAGTTGCAGCAGCATTCGAAAAAGCTTCCATAAAACCATCTTCAGAGCCATAAGCAGTTTCAATAGCATCTTTTAATTCTCCAGATAAAGATCCTTTATCCTCTGGGTTCATTACTTTCCAAAATAAAGAATGATTGTAAAACCCACCACCATTATTTCTTACGCCACCATTGCTCATATCTAAACTAGCTAGAATAACCTCGATAGATTTTCCCTCTAATTCTGTTCCTGCAATTGCTCCGTTTAATTTTGTTGTATATCCGTTGTGATGTTTACTATGGTGTATCTCCATAGTTCTTGCATCAATATTAGGTTCTAAAGCGTCATACGCATATCCTAATTCTGGTAATTGAAAAGCCATATTTTTTATTTTTAAATTCTTATTACATTTAACACTACAAACTTACTTAATAAGAAGCAGTTTTACAAAAGATTCCTCTTTTGTTATTTTATAATAGTATCAATAAGATTTATTCGCCATATTTTAGCATAAATTCTTCCACTTTAGCTACCATGTTTTTACTTCCACAGATAAAAGGCACCCTTTGATGTAATTCTGTAGGTGTAACATCCAGGGTTCTTGTGTGTCCGTCAGAAGATTTTCCATTGGCCTGTTCTGCAAGAAAAGCCATTGGATTACATTCATACAGTAAGCGTAATTTTCCGTTCGGATTCCTAGAGCCTTTAGGATACATATAAACGCCACCTTTGATCATATTTCTATGAAAATCTGATACTAAAGAACCAATATATCTGCTGGTGTAAGGCCTATTATCCTCCTCTTCTTGGCAGTATTTTATGTATTTTTTTATTCCTAAAGGGAAATCCATATAATTCCCTTCATTTACAGAGTAAATAGTGCCGTCTTCTGGGAAGGTCATATTTGGATGTGATAAATAAAACGTACCAATTGCTGGGTTTAAAGTAAAACCATTTACACCGTCTCCTGTAGTGTAAACCAGCATTGTAGATGTGCCGTAAACAACATAACCTGCGGCAACTTGTTCGCTACCTTTTTGTAGAAAATCTTGTAATTTTACTGGAGTTCCAATGGGTGTAACTCTTCTGTATATAGAAAAAATTGTTCCCACAGAAACGTTTACATCAATATTAGAAGAACCATCTAAAGGGTCTATTAAAACAATGTATTTATTCTGATTATTTTCATCTTGACTATTAATCGTAATAAAACTATCTTCTTCTTCACTTGCAATTCCGCAAACAATATTTCTATTGCTTAATGTTTGAATAAATTTATCATTGGCGTAGATATCTAGTTTTTGCTGCTCCTCACCTTGAATATTTGTGTCGCCAACAGCTCCAACAATATCGACTAAACCGGCCTTATTTACTTCATGATTTACAACTTTTGCTGCCAATCTTATAGAGTTGATTAATCTAGAAAGTTCACCAGAAGTATATTTAAATGAGTCCTGGTTTTCAATAATAAATTCTCCTAATGTTTGATTTTTATTTCCCATATATTTCATTTAAAAACTGGTACAAAGATGCTCTTTTATTTAATTAACTACAACGATTTCGTGATGGATTTTAGACTATTTTACTATCTTTTTTAAGTGAATTTTAAACAATTTAAAAATTACCGTATAAAATAGCGAAATATTTTTCTGCGAAATCTAAAAAACTATCTTTGACTTAAATTGAAAGAACATGGACTTTAAAGTTAGGTTAGGGCAAAAAGAGGATATGCAAGCTGTATTTAATTTAATTACAGAATTGGCAGTATTTGAAAAAGAACCAGATGCTGTAGAAATTACAGTTACAGATTTAGTGAGAGATGGTTTTTCTGAAACTCCGAAATTTAAAGTATTTGTAGCAGAGCAAGAACACAATATTATAGGAATTGCTTTATTTTATGAGCGTTTTTCTACTTGGAAAGGACGTACTATTCATTTAGAAGATTTAATTGTAACGAAGAGTAAACAGAAAATTGGAGCTGGAAAAGCATTGTATACAGCAGTTTTAAAACATGCATATGATAACAATTTTAATAGGGTTGCTTGGGAAGTGATAGATTGGAATACGAATGCGATTGATTTTTATAAAAGCACAGGAGCAACGTATTTAAATGATTGGTCTGTAGTGCAAATGAACAAAGAAAATTTAGCAAAATTTATTCAAAATAATTAAAAATGAAGATTTTTAAATTTGGTGGAGCTTCTATTAAAGATGCGGAAGGTGTAAAAAATATAACTCATATTTTACAGAGCGAAGGAATAGAAAATACTACAGTTGTAATTTCTGCAATGGGCAAAAATACAAACGCATTTGAAGAAGTAATTGATGCTTATTATAATAAGACGGATAAACTGTCAGAAAAATTAGGTATTGTTGAAGATTTTCACAAAAACTTAATGAAAGGCTTGTTTGATGAAAATGATACTATTTATAAAGAAATAGATATTCTTTTAGGGGAATTAAGTTGGTTTTTGGCAAGAAACACATCTCAAAGATTTAACTATGTTTATGACCAAATTATTTGTTTTGGAGAGCTTTTGTCAACCAAGATAGTAAGTGCATATTTAACTAAAATAGGTATAGAAAATAATTGGTTTGATGTTCGAAATTACATAAAAACGGACAGTAACTATAGAGATGCAAAAGTAGATTGGGATTTGACCCAAGATATTATTAGCAATAAACTAGACGCATCAAAATTAAATATTACACAAGGTTTTATTGCTGCAAATGATACAGAAAACACAACCACTTTAGGTAGAGAAGGATCTGATTATACAGCAAGTATTTTTGCGTATTGTTTAGATGCAGAAAACGTAACTATTTGGAAAGATGTTCCGGGAGTTTTAAATGCAGACCCGAGAGTTTTTGAACAAACTACATTATTAGAACAGATTTCTTATGAAGAAGCTATTGAAATGGCTTTTTATGGTGCTTCTGTAATTCATCCAAAAACATTGCAACCTCTAGAAAGAAAAGGAATTCCTTTGTTGGTGCGCTCTTTTATCAACTCTAAAGAAACTGGAACCAATGTAACTAAAGGTATAAGATTGGCACCTTTTGTTCCTTGTTTTATTGTAAAGAAAAATCAAATATTGGTATCAATTTCTGCATTAGACTTCTCGTTTATGGTAGAAAATAATATCAGTTATATTTTTCAAAAATTACATGAGTATCAACTAAAAGTAAATTTAATACAAAACTCTGCATTAAGCTTTTCTGTTTGTATAGATAATAAATTTGATAATTTTGATGCGTTTTATAACGAGTTAAAAAAGGAGTTTAAAATAGAGGTTCAAAAAGAAGTAGATTTATACACAGTACGTCATTTTGATAATAAAGCTATTGCCAGTATTGAGGTAAAAGGGAAGTCTCTATTGACACAGGTAAATAAAGAGACAATTCAAATTATTTTAGGAACAAATTAATATTTGTCTTATTATATTTTCACCCCTGTTTAATCATAAATTATGTCTTTAGTAAGCTCAAAAGAAATTTTACAAGTTATCGGTTTGCAGAAACTCGGATTTTTAGGAAGTTCTGTTGGATGGATTATTTTGAGAATTCTTCGCATCTCTGCTATTAATAAAATCTACGATAACAATAAAAATAAATCTGATTTAGATTTTTTAAATGGAATTTTAGATGATTGTAAAATTAAATTTGAAAT
>ERZ807291.842-NODE-842-length-51343-cov-36.135997_pt1 | contig 51343 bp, 48 predicted proteins | sample MGYA00521257_ERZ807291 | MGnify/ENA primary metagenome ERZ807291 (study PRJEB31413, sample SAMN03169783) | marine metagenome | biome: Marine; feature: Water; material: Subsurface seawater | place: North Sea | collected 2011-04-28 | depth 1 m m ... | reverse complement strand
GCTACTTTAAATCTTTAGGAGCCTGCCCATGCTTGCGGGTATGTTCTTTTGTAATGATGTAAAAGTCTGCAGTTTTTTCTAGCCCGCTAAGACTATTAAAAAGGGTCTCGGGGAGGCTTCTTAGTTTGCGTTTGGCTAGATCTATCCATCCGCCCATCATTTCACAGCGCGCTATGTTTTTACCGGTATGGTCAAAGAAGTTATGCTCAAATGAAAAATACATGCCATCTTCACTTAACCCCTTAAGGGCTAGACTTACTGTGATTGGTTTTCCCGGAAAGACTTCTTTAAAATAAAACATATGCTCGTAAAACACTACAGGGCCTATGTTGTTAGCCACCATGTTGGCTTGACCAAACCCGTTTTCAAGCATATAGCTCAGGCGGGTGTGGCTCATAAAATTTATATAAGCGCTGTTGGCTAAATGCCGATTAGCATCAATATCATTCCACCTAATTTCAAACTCTTTTAAATACATGCTATTGTTGTTGTGTGGTTACTGTTTTATTATGCTAGCTTTCAATAAAGGCTATTACTTTAGTGTACACCTCTTCTGCTTTTAAATCATGCTTTAGCCCACAGGTAATATATGTGTTTATTTTTGGATGTTTTTTAAGTGCTTTTTCAATAGGCGCAAAAGGTGTTACTGCATCTTTTTTATCATGAATAACCAGCACGGGCTGTGTTACTTTTTCGAAAAAAGACATTAATTTAACTTCCTGATGCGGTATTTTAAAAATGGTATTTACCTTTTTACTTAAATTGGATACAGAGCGTTTTGAGAGCCCAAGTATTTCTTTAAAATAAGTAAATACAGCATCCATTCCAGAGGCAGCTCCCATGACTATAAATTTTTTGACATCAACATGGGGGTTCATCGCGTAGCAATACCCAAGGGCTGTATTGCTAAGGGAGTGACCAATTATAGTGTCTATAGGCCCAATGTGCTCCAAAGCAGCCTCAATAGCCTGTCTAAAGACCTCTACATTGAGCTTGTCTCCTCCAGACATACCGTGCCCCGGAGCATCAAGTGCATAGATGGTGTATTTTTCCTTTTCAAGCATATTATAATAAGGCAACCAGCGCTGCGAGTTGCTTTCCCAGCCGTGTAAGAAAAGAATATTTTTTGGGCCACTACCCCATTTGTGAAGTACCGCGGTATTTTTTTCAAGCAAAAGGGTGTGTTGCGTTCCCTTTTCAAAAAATGCTTTTCCTTTTTCTGAAATGCCAGCTCTGCGCACCTTACACAACAAATTAAAAGCAAAATTTGCGCCCCATAGGGGAGCGATAATAGCTGCGGCGTTTAAAAACAGGCCTATGGATTTAGTAATAAGTTGTTTCATATACATAAAAGAGCAAAACACATAATTAGGCTGTTAATTTAACCTGTAGGTTTTTTCCAGCCGCAAAGATACCAATAGCCTTTCTTATAATCGGGAATTACTTTCAATGTATTGTTTTGCGCCCCTAAGATGTCTTAAAAGTTTAGTAGTTTTGCTCCTCGTGTAACACCCATTAAGAAACACCGCATTCATGCCAATTATTAGCTCCGGGTATAAAGCCAAAGGCCTTTTTAAAAGCGGCCATTTTTCTACTATTTATTCTGCCAAATTACGACCAATTCCTACAGTGCCACAGGTAAGAAAACGGCTAGAGCTCACCGATGGCGATTTTGTAGACATAGACTGGAGCTACCACGACTCTAAGGGATCTAAAAGCAATAAAGTAGCAATATTGTTACACGGCCTTGAGGGAGACGCCCAACGAGTGTATATGCAAGGACAAGCCAAGGCTCTAATTAAAGAAGGTTGGGACGTTGCCGCCATGAATCATCGAGGATGCAGCGGGGAGGAAAACCGCCTGTACCTATCTTACAACAGTGGGCGCACCCAAGACTTATCTGAACTCATAGACCACATACTCACTCAAGAGCAGTACTCAAAAGTTGCGCTTATAGGTTTTAGTTTGGGAGGAAATTTATTGTTAAAATACCTTGGAGAACCCAGAGAGATTTCACATAAAATTGTTGCAGGAATTGCCATCTCTGCCCCTATTGACTTGCAGTCTTCCCTAGACTTTTTAATGAAAAAACGCAACAGACCATACACCCTTGTTTTTTTGAAAGATTTGCGCAATAAGTACAAGAGAAAAATGAAATTATTTCCTGGAGTGATGTCTAAAGAAAAACTCAGTCAGGTAAAAACGTTACTTGATTTTGACAACATATACACCGCTCCAGCGCATGGATTTAAAAACGCAGCAGAATACTATCAAAAAAGCAGTGCCTTAGATTTCTTGCCAAACATTAAAACACCTGTTCTCATATTAAGCGCGGCAAACGACAGCTTCTTGGCCCCTGCGTGTTATCCTTTTGATGTTGCAAAACACCAAGAAAATATTTACCTTGAAGTTCCAAAAACTGGAGGGCATGTTGGCTTTCATGTAACAAATGCGGAATATTACTCTGAGGTTCGGGTCTTAGATTTTTTAAATTCTATACAATGATAGCAAACCAATACACAGATCAAAACCAGTTATATATAGCCCTTGGATACTGCGCTTTTATGTTACTTCTTGGGTGGTTGCTTAAAAAATTTCCGCCTAAAAAAATAAATCACCTGTACGGCTATAGAACTCAAAGGTCTATGAAAAACCAATCAACTTGGGAGGCCGCCAATACGTATTCCTCCTTAGTTTTTTTTAAAGTTTCTTTGTATTGTTTTTTTATTCCTGTGGCGCTTTACTTTTTGTATCCACAACTAAACGTATTGATTACCATTATTACAAACACGCTATTATTACTCTATGTGCTATATGCGACAGAAAAACATTTAAAGTCCCGTTTTGACACACAAGGAAACCCCTTAGACCAGACACACCAAACAAAGCACTGATGATTTGTGTACCTTTGATGTTATATTAAAACAATATTAAATACAACCCATGATTCAATCCATGACAGGGTACGGCAAACACGTGATACAATTGCCAACCAAAAAAATAACCGTAGAAATTAAATCTCTTAACAGTAAAAGTTTAGATTTAAACACCCGGGTTCCTTCTGCATACAGACAAAAGGAACTAAACATTCGTAAATTGTTAGCATCAGGACTTACACGAGGAAAAATAGACCTGAACTTGTTTGTAGAATCTACAGGAGAACAAACAGCCACCAAAATCAATGAAACAACCCTAAGGCAATACATGGGGCAACTCTCTGAGGTTGTTGAAGCAGATCAAATAGAGCTTTTAAAAATGGCTGTTAAAATGCCAGATGCCTTCAAAACAGAACGCGAAGAGATTGACGAAGATGAGTTTTCTGAAATTTTAAAGGCTGTCACTCAGGCCTTAGTTGAAATAAACATTTACAGGACAGACGAGGGTGAGGTTTTAAAAAATGATTTCTTGCAACGCATTGCTATTATTGGCAAGCATCTGCAAGACGTTCTTACAATAGATAGCCAGCGTATAGACGGGGTTAAACAACGCCTTCGTAGCGCAGTAAACGACCTTAAAGAAAAGGTTGACGAAAATCGGTTTGAACAAGAGCTGATTTATTATCTAGAAAAATACGATATCACAGAAGAGAAAGTACGCCTAGAAAATCATTTAAGTTATTTTAAAGAGGCTATTCACAGCGATGATAGTAATGGAAAAAAACTAGGGTTTATTACTCAAGAGATTGGTCGTGAAATAAACACAATTGGGAGTAAAAGTAATTTTGCGCCAATGCAACAATTGGTGGTACAGATGAAAGATGAGTTGGAGAAAATAAAAGAACAAGCTTTAAACGTACTATAATGGCAAAAGGAGGAAAGTTAATTGTGTTTTCTGCCCCATCTGGAAGTGGGAAAACAACCATCGTTCAGCACTTACTAAAGCAAGAGAGCCTAAATTTAGAGTTTTCAGTTTCTGCGACCTCTCGAGAGCCTCGCGGAGAAGAACAACACGGTAAAGAGTATTATTTTTTAAGCCTCTCTGATTTTAAAACTCACATGAAGCAAGATGACTTTTTAGAATGGGAAGAAGTGTATCGCGATAATTTTTATGGTACCCTTAATAGTGAGATAGAGCGCATTTGGGCCATGGGCAAGAATGTTATTTTTGACATCGATGTTGTTGGTGGGCTAAGAATTAAAAGAAAGTTCCCAGAAAGAACCCTGGCTGTTTTTGTTAAGCCACCGAGTGTTGAGGAATTGAAAATTAGGCTTAAAAACCGCAAAACAGAAAGTGACGAAAAAATAAATATGCGCATTGCCAAAGCCTCCGTAGAGATGGCAACCGCCCCTAGGTTTGATCATGTTATTTTAAATGACACACTGGAGCACGCTTTGGAAGAAGCCTCCAAGTTGGTAGCTAGTCATATCGCTAAACCATTTATAAACGCAGCGTCTCTAGACAATCCTCATAGTATTTTAGAAGAAGAATAAATGACAGGTTCAAAAAAAATAGGACTTTATTTCGGCACTTTTAATCCTATTCATGTGGGTCATTTGGCCATTGCCAACCACATGGTAGAGTTTAGTGATTTAGACCAGGTGTGGATGGTGGTAACACCTCATAACCCTCATAAAAATAAAAGCTCTTTGCTAGACAATAATCACCGCCTAACAATGGTTGATATTGCTTTAGAGGAGTATCCAAAAATTAAGTCAAGCGCCATTGAGTTTGATCTGCCCCAACCTAATTACACGGTTAACACCTTGGCTTTTTTAGAAGAAAAACACCCAAACCAAAAATTTTGCCTAATTATGGGAGAGGACAATCTCAATAGTTTCCATAAATGGAAAAACTATGAGGTAATACTTTCCAGATACGAGCTGTTTGTTTACCCTAGATTGAGCTCAAACAAAGCAATTACTTCTTTTGAGGATCATCCTAAAATAACTAAAGTATTGGCCCCCATTATGGAGATTTCTTCTACCTTTATTAGAAACGGAATTAAAGATCAAAAAAATATTCGCCCCCTGTTGCCCCAAAACGTTTGGCAGTATTTGGATGAAATGAACTTTTATAAATAATTCTAGTAGTGATCTTTAGTTAAAATACGTTAGTAATTTTGAGAGATGAAGTATAAACAGTTCTGTTTGTTTTTTTTGGCGCTTATTTGTTGTGGTTGCACTCCAGAACTATTTAAGCCACAGCCGCGCTCGTTCTCTGAGGGGGACCTATCGAGCTGCGTGTCCAGAGATTGCCCAAAGATTACCATCGATTATCTTTTATACCCGCCCCAGGACAATCGTGAAATACAACTAAACAAGGCTATAACGGCCTTCATTGCTACCTCTTTGCACCTTGAGGACCCTACACAAGAGCCAACGGCATTAACCATAGCGGCAGCCGCAAAAGGGTTTGTGGATTCTTATTGGCGTGATCATGCAGAGTTTCCAGATTTGGCAGCGGCTTATTTTGTTGAGGCCACGGTAACGGAGACCCACAGAGATGATTTGTTTTTATCTTTAGAATTTAAGCAATATAAATACACAGGCGGCGCACATGGCTATCATGATGTTAGTTATATCAATTTTGACATGAAAACAGGTAAGGAGCTAACAAATCAAAGCCTATTTAAGCATTATGACGCCCTTATCGAGTTTGCTGAAATTGAGTTTAGAAAAGCGTTTACTATTTCGCAAAACAACAACATTAACACTAATTACTTTTGGTTTAATGGCAACACTTTTACAATGCCTTCTAGCCTTGGCTTTGTTCAAGATAGCTTGGTGCTCCACTACAACCAACACGAAATTGCCAGTTATACCGATGCCCCTGTTGTTTTGAGCATCCCCCTTGATAAGGTAAAAGAGTTTATGAAATAAAAAACCACCTCATGGCGATGAGATGATTTTTGGTGAAGTCGTTTGGCCAAGAAGCCCAAACTGAACAATTAAAACACCTCAAAACAACAGTTGTTATTTGCTTTGAAGTTTCCTAAAACTTAAAACTTAACCCAGTATATACGCCAAGATAGTAGGGTTTAAAACTCACAGAGGAGTCTGTATATGGGTTTAGCTGGTATTTAAACATAGGCTCAATATTAAGCCTAAATTTACTTGACATTTTGTAATGTAATCCAAGCCCTATATTGGTGGCAAAGCTAAGACTAGATAAGTTGTTCGCAGACCCAAGAACCTCATTATAGCTTCCTGCGGTTACCGAAACCTCATTATTTCCTAAAAGTAGTGTGCTTACACCTCCAATAACATCTAGGCCAAACGCGCTGTCAAAAAGCGTGTAGCTTAATTCTAAAGGCACCTCGTAATAGCTAATGTTTTGATTTATGAAAGCTTCTCCATTTGTTGATTTTGGTGTTATATCACCAAAGGTGCCGTCTTGGTTTTGACTAGAAAATGTACCCAAATCTTGAGCTATAACTACAACCCCCTCACTGGCATAATCTATGGTTTTTAACGCCAAGGAGACTGGACCATCACCTAGTTCTATCCCGCCAGTGCTATAGCTTAGCGCAACATTACTAAAACCAGAGCGAATTTTCAATCTATCACTAAGTGCGTAGCGCACTCCGATACCATAACTAATATTTACATCACCGCTTTGAGAATTATCAGCAAAACTAGCATCTATAGAAGACCCTTGGCTTAATGTGTTGTAATAAACGGGAGCGATGTTAGGCGCAATTTCCCAAAGGCTTTCTTGAGGGGTTGTATTGTTGGCTACCGCCTCCTTAGACTCAAGCTGCTCTTGCTCTTTGATAGCATCAAAAATAGATTGTTTCTCTGCCCCCTCAGGACTTATGTTTTCTACGGCAGCTATTACAGTGGAGCCACTAGTGGGCACTACAACTTCAGTGTTTTTTATTTCTTTATTTCCTGAAATAACAGGTAGCTTCTCTGGTTTTACAACTGCCACGCCCAAATTTTTTGCTGGAACGCCAGCATCTTTTTTGACAGCTAATTTAGCGCCCGCCTTTTTTTGTTTATTTAAGACAATAATTTCGTTTTTTGACGTCTTATTATCATTGACTTCTACTTTGGGTGTTATGATTTGGTTTTGTGCGGCTTTGTTTGAGGCGGCGACCCTAGGCTTATCTTGACGCAAGTTTATCTCTACCGCTGTATCAATCTTTGTAGAGGGGCTACTATTGTTTTTTACTTCTGGTTGCTGCTCAACAATACTATTGCTTTGTGTAGTATCTAACAGACCTGCTAAGGAGAAAACTAGAGCCAAACTTGCTGCAACCCCAGCTGCTCTCCACCATATTGCAATAACACGATCTTTCTTGTCTTTTTCTAAACGCGCCTGTATCTTATCCCAAACATGAGAAGCAGGATCCGCCTGGTGATTTGCGAACCGTTCATTAAAGAGTTGGTCTATGTTCTTTTTTTGTTTCATAGCTGTGCTGGTTTTATCAGCAACGTGTTATATACTAGAGACTATTTTTGTTATAGTCGTCAATTTTTGTTTTTAAAATCCCTCTTGCCCTGGCTAAATTAGATTTTGAAGTTCCATCACTAATCCCTAATAAGCCTCCAATCTCTTTGTGAGAATACCCATCCATAACATACATGGTAAATACCAGTCTGTATCTTTGGGGCAACTCTTGAATAATGCTAAGCAAATAATCAAGGGGCAGGCCATTATCAATAACCTCTTGGTTGGCCGTATCCTCAATTTGCGCCTCATCACTTATAGCAAACACTTTTTGCTTTCTATATTTTTGAAGCACTGTATTTACAGTTATTCTTTTTATCCAACCCTCAAAAGAGCCCTTTTCTTTAAACTGTTCTGCTTTATTAAAAATAGTAATAAAAGCATCTTGCAAGCTGTCCTCTGCCTCTACCTTGTTGGGAGAGTATCGCAAACAAATAGAGAACAACACACCACTATAGCGCTTGTAGAGCTCTGCTTGTGCCTTAGCGTCCTTCTTTTTACAGCCTTGTATGAGTTGGTCTAAAGTCAAATGTAGTTGCCTTGGTTTGTTAGCAGTTGTTTTACACAACAAGCCCTAAATTCTTGGTTCCTACACCAACTAGATGCTTGATTGTGAAGAGGGTTGCGTAGCGCTATGGTTATTTGTAAAACAGTAGCGCCACTATAACGATCTAAATAAGATTTTAATATACCCCCTTAAATATTATTTAAAAAAAGCATTTTCCTAAAAATTAGTCGTTAAAACCAGCAAAAGATACTAAAATAAAAACAGGGTTTGGTTTTATGCAAAACCAAACCCTGTTTCAAAACATTTTTAGTACTCCAATCAAGACAGTAAAGCTTGTCTTGATGTGCTCTAGGAGTTAGTTAAGCCTCTGCTAAGGCCTTGATACAGTCTTTTATTTTAATTTCTAGTTCCTCCATAAGCTCTGGGTTGTCTAGAAGCAATGTTTTTACAGCATCTCGCCCTTGCCCTAGTTTTGTTTCGTCATAACTAAACCAAGACCCTGCTTTTTTAATAATTTCAAAATCTACACCAAGATCAATGATTTCTCCGACTTTAGAAATTCCTTTACCGTACATGATGTCAAACTCAACCAATTTAAAGGGAGGTGCCACTTTGTTTTTTACAACCTTAACACGCGTTTTGTTTCCTAAAACACTACCATTAGTGTCTTTAATTTGGGTAGATCTCCTGATGTCTAAACGCACAGAGGCGTAAAATTTTAATGCATTACCACCTGTTGTTGTTTCTGGGTTTCCAAACATAACTCCAATTTTTTCTCGCAACTGGTTGATAAAAATCACAGTACAGTTGGTTTTAGAGATTGATCCAGTTAGTTTTCTTAGCGCCTGAGACATTAAACGGGCGTGTAATCCCATTTTACTGTCACCCATTTCTCCTTCAATTTCACTTTTTGGAGTCAAAGCCGCCACAGAATCAATAACAATAATATCAATAGCTCCAGAGCGAATTAGGTTGTCTGCAATTTCTAATGCTTGTTCTCCATTGTCTGGTTGAGAGATGATTAAATTCTCTACGTCTACGCCAAGGCTCTCTGCATAGTATCTGTCAAAGGCATGCTCTGCGTCAATAAAAGCGGCAATACCACCCTTTTTTTGCGCCTCCGCGATTGCATGAATAGTTAGCGTTGTTTTTCCAGAAGATTCTGGCCCGTATATCTCAATTACCCTTCCTCTTGGATATCCACCCACACCAAGTGCTACATCAAGACCTAGTGATCCAGAGGGTATAATCTCAACATCAACGATAGCTTGGTCTCCCATTTTCATTACAGTTCCCTTACCATATGTTTTGTCTAGTTTGTCTAGGGTAAGTTTTAATGCTTTTAATTTTGCGTCTTTCTCTTTATCTGCCATAATGCTTTTTTTTATGTCTTATTTTGATGTTAAAAATAAACCTTCGTTTTACTTGAAACAATCAAATGCTTGCTTGTTTTTTAAAGGTTGTGAACAGCTACCCGTAAGTACTTGAACAGTGCAAATATACAAAAATTTGGAAATATTCCAAATTTTGGAAGAATTCCTTGCTGTAGATTCATGAATTAGAAGTATTTAATCCATAAAATAATGCTTTGACAGTCTTTTTTTCTACTTTTGAACTTTAGAATATTATTCTTTTTAACCCTTAACATTGGTATAGCATGCAACTGTACAATACACTAAGTGCCAAAGAAAGAGCCGCTCTTTTAGAACAAGCAGGAGATGATCGCTTAACCCTCTCCTTTTATCAATACGCACATATTGGCAATCCAGAACTTTTCAGAAATCATTTATTTTTAGCTTGGGACGCTCTTGAAGTTTTAGGGCGCATTTATGTAGCTAAAGAAGGTATAAATGCACAGCTTTCTGTGCCAGGAAAAAAATTTAGTGAATTTAAAGCCGTTTTAGATGGCATTTATTTTTTAGAAAATTGCAGATTAAACATTGCGGTTGAGCAAGATTTAAAATCTTTTTTAAAGCTAAAAGTTAAGGTGCGCCATAAAATTGTTGCAGATGGGCTTAATGACACCACCTTTGATGTCACCAACAAAGGAGTACATGTAGACGCAACAACTTTCAATGATTTAATAGAAGATCCAGATACGGTTTTGGTAGACATGCGCAATCACTATGAAAGCGAAATAGGACATTTTAAAAACGCAGTCACACCAGATGTAGACACCTTTAGGGACTCTCTAGATATTATAGAACAAGACCTCCAAGATCATAAAGAAGATAAAAAATTGGTGATGTATTGCACTGGAGGAATTCGCTGTGAAAAAGCCAGCGCTTACTACAAGCACAAAGGTTTTAAAAATGTATTTCAGTTGGAAGGCGGAATCATAGAATACACCCGCCAAGTGAAAGACCAAGGCCTAGAAAATAAATTTTTAGGGAAAAACTTTGTTTTTGATCACAGACGCAGCGAGCGTATTAGCGATGATGTTATTTCTAATTGCCATCAATGCGGAAACCCTTTTGACAGCCACACAAATTGTGCTAATGAGGGGTGCCATTTGTTGTTTATTCAGTGCGATGTTTGCGCAGAAAAAATGGAGCATACTTGTAGTGATGAGTGCCATCAAATTATTCAGTTACCCTTTGAGCAGCAAAAAGAGCTTCGCAAAGGAACCCACGCAAGTAACAAGATATTTAAAAAGGGGAGATCTCAGAAGCTTCAATTTAAGAAGTAGTTTATAATTCTGAATTTTTATTCTGTAAGATTTAATACCTTTACATTGTAAACAATAGTGTTTCATTTATTCGAGAGTTTCTTGGTTTTAATGATTTGTTTATTCAAATACCGTGAAGATGTAACTGAAAAATGAGGTTGATGATCGCATATCTCTAACGGAAGGCAATAAACAAAAAACCAAAAACTCCACTATATATAATTATTATGGGCTGTACTAGCTGTGCCTCTGGCGCCGATGGACAACCAAAAGGCTGCAAGAACAATGGTACTTGCGGAACCGATGGCTGTAACAAATTAACGGTGTTTGATTGGCTTTCAAATATGTCGCTTCCTGCAAATATGACTCCCTACACAGGAGTGGAAGTGCGTTTTAAAAACGGACGCAAACATTTTTATCAAAACAACGAAAATCTTTCTCTGAGCATTGGCGATATTGTTGCCACACAAGCAGAGTCTGGCCATGACATTGGTATTGTGACCCTCACAGGTGAGTTGGTGCGCGTACAAATGAAAAAGAAAAAAGAAAATCCCGACGCCACCAAACTACCAACTCTTTATAGAAAAGCCACCCAAAAAGACATTGACATATGGCAAAAGGTAAGAGACCGTGAAGCAGATATTCAAAAACGCTCTCGTGTTATTGCTATTCGGTTAGGACTTCGCATGAAAATTAGTGATGTAGAGTTTCAAGGAGATGCATCCAAAGTTATCTTTTATTACACCGCAGAAGAGCGCGTAGATTTTAGAGAACTAATTAAAGAATTTGCGCGCACGTTTAATTCTCGTATTGAGATGAAACAAGTTGGCTTTAGACAAGAAGCAGCTCGCCTGGGAGGTATCGGCTCTTGCGGTAGAGAACTTTGCTGTTCTACCTGGCTAACAGATTTTAGGTCTGTAAACACCTCTGCGGCAAGGTATCAGCAACTCTCTTTAAACCCTCAAAAACTTGCAGGGCAATGTGGTAAATTAAAGTGTTGTTTAAACTTTGAGCTGGACACCTACCTAGACACCCTAGCAACCTTCCCTAAAAGTGACGTAAAACTCAAAACAGAAAAAGGGAATGCTATTTGTCAAAAAACAGATATTTTTAAGGGCTTGTTGTGGTTTGCCTATGAAAAAGAAGCCATGAACTGGCATGAATTAACCCTAGAACGCGTTAACGAAATTATTGCCGCTAACAAAAAAGGGAACACCGTTGCCAATCTTGAAGATTATAAAATAGAAACCAAGATTGATGACACCGAGCTTTTCAGTAACGTGGTGGGTCAAGACAGTCTTACCCGTTTTGATACCCCAAAATCATCACAGCGCAGAAAGAAGAAGAAACGCAATTCTAGAAAGCCAGTAGCAGCTGGATCTACAAAGCCAAATCACCCCAATGCTAGAGATAAAAAACAAACAGGCGCTACTGCTGGCGCAGGAAACAAACCAAATCCAAGAAATAAAAACCGTAACAACCGTAATAAACCCAACAACCCAAAAAAGTAATGTATAACTGTTTTTTTGCAAGCCTTTTATCTCTGCTTTTAATAGCCTGTGGCCATAGCGGTGTTACCGCAGACACTGTGGCAATTAACTCAGAGGGTTGGCAGGTAAAAGACCCTGCTATTTTTGAGCTACCAAGGCTAGATAGTTTAGCTACATATAATGCATTTATTACCGTAAGAAATAACAATAAGTATCCTTTTAGCAATCTGTTTTTGATTGTTTCATTACAACACCCTTATGGCAAAACAGTGGTAGATACACTGGAGTATAAAATGGCAAGACCAGATGGATCTTGGCTAGGAACGGGTATTGGAAGCGTAAAGGAAAATAAATTGTTTTTTAAACAAAACCTTGCCTTTAATGAAGCAGGAAATTACACGCTGCATATTTCCCATGCAGTGCGCAATAATGGGGAGCCGCAAGGCGTTAGAAAACTTGAGGGTATAACAGATATAGGCTATAGCCTTGAAACAGTAAAGTAGTTAGTATACTAACAAAGCAAATTTAAGAAAACTAAAAAACACTGTCTTAAATAAACAATAGTGTATTTACATTTCAGGCCTTAACACAAAAAGTAGCATAGCATGGCTCAAAAGAAAACCATCAGAAAAAAAAAGAAAACCAAAAAAAAAGGTAGTTTCATTACCTTATTTTGGCTTTTGCTATTGAGCATTGTAGTGGCCGTTGCCTTGTTGTTTTTGTTGGCCTCATTTGGTGTCTTTGGTAGCCTTCCAGATGAAACAAGTCTCGAGAATCCAGAAAAAAACCTTGCTACAGAAATTATCACTACAGACGGTAAGGTTATTGGTAAGTTTTACAAAGAAAACCGAACTCCTGTGGCCTATCAGGAGCTACCAGAGCATCTTAAAAACGCACTTTTAGCCACCGAAGACATTCGTTTTTATGACCATAGTGGTATTGATATTCGAGGAACACTCCGAGCTGCTGTTTATTTAGGAAGCAAAGGAGGAGCAAGCACCATATCTCAGCAACTAGCAAAGCAATTATTTACAGACCAAGCCTCAAGAAATAAATTTCAACGAGGGATACAAAAAGTTAAAGAGTGGATTATCGCCACTCGTCTAGAGAGGCGTTACACCAAAAATGAAATACTTACAATGTATTTTAATGAGTATGATTTTTTAAACCAGGCTATTGGGATAGAATCTGCGAGTAATATTTATTTTGACAAACCACCAAGCCAGCTCAATGTCAGCGAATCTGCGATGTTGGTTGGGATGTTTAAAAACTCCTCTTTATATAATCCTTTAAGAAATCCAGAGGGAGTTAAAAACCGAAGGAATGTTGTTTTGTCTCAAATGCAGAAGTATGATTTTATTTCAAAAGAGCTTAAAGACAGCCTGCAGGCAACACCCCTAGAGTTTAAATACACACCGCAAGGACACGTTGAGGGCTTGGCAACTTATTTTAGAGAGTATGCACGAGCTTTTATGGCAGATTGGACTAAAAACAATCCAAAAAGCGACGGCACTAATTTTAACATCTATAGAGATGGATTAAAGGTATATACCACTATTGATGCTGGTATGCAAAGCTATGCAGAAAAGGCAATGACTAGCCATATGTCTAACCTACAAAATGAATTTACCAAGCAAAATAAATACAACAAGACAGCTCCTTTTAGAGATGTAGAGCCAGAGGAAATTGATAGAATAATAAAAAATTCAATACGCAGAAGTGAACGCTATAGAGCCATGACGGCAGAGGGGAAAAGCAAAGAAGAAATTTTAAAAAGCTTTGACAAAAAGCGAAAGATGCGCATTTTCTCTTGGAAAGGAGATATAGATACTGTAATGACCCCTAGAGACTCAATTAGATACTACAAAAATTATTTGCAGGGCGCTATGATGTCTATGAATCCTCAAACAGGTGAAGTAAAGGCTTATGTTGGAGGGATAGACTACAAACACTTTAAGTATGACATGGTATCAACAGGTAAAAGACAAATTGGTTCCACTTTTAAGCCCTTTGTTTATGCCACTGCCATAGATCAAATGCACATGTCTCCTTGTGATACATTGCCTAATACACCGTACTGTATTCCTGCCGGTACTAGAGGAAACATGAATGATTGGTGTCCAAAAAATTCTAGTGATAAATATGGCGGAATGCTATCGCTAACAAATGCCTTGGCCAACTCTGTAAACACAGTTACTGCCAGACTAATAGACCGCGTAGGGCCAGAGCCAGTAATCACATTGGTTGAGAAAATGGGAATAGACACAAAAAACATGTTGCCTGTGCCTTCTCTAGCCTTAGGAACACCAGATGTGTCATTATACGAAATGGTAGGAGCTTACAGCACTTTTGCCAATCAAGGAGTATATGTAAAGCCATCACTTATTACTAGAATTGAAGATAAAAACGGGACGGTTCTATACCAGCATACCCCGCAAACTAAAGATGTTATTAGTAGCGAAACAGCGTATGTAACTATTAATTTATTGCAGGGTGTTACAGGGGCTGGATCTGGGTCTAGACTGCGCCATAAAACAGGCGCCAATAGCGCTTATAAATCTGCGGTAACGGGATATCCTTATGAGTTTAAAAACCCAATAGCTGGTAAAACAGGAACCACACAAAACAATAGTGATGGTTGGTTTATGGGCATGGTTCCAAATCTTGTTACAGGAGTTTGGGTTGGGGGTGAGGATCGCTCTGTTCATTTCGAGTCAACAATGTATGGGCAAGGAGCTACAATGGCACTGCCTGTTTGGGCCTTGTATATGAAAGATTGTTACAATGATGAGCGTTTAGCAATATCAAAAGAAGAGTTTACTATTCCGCCAGATCTAACAATTGAGGTAGATTGTGAGAAATGGAAAGCACAAACGGTCCCTAAAGATATAGACCAGGTGCCTGATGAATTTGATTTTTGAGTTCTCAAAACTATCAAACAAAAGCCAAAGTATGTGTAATGTACTTTGGCTTTTGTATTTTTATGAAAAATTAAAGACACATGATTAATAAAACAGTGGCAAATGTTCAACAGGCATGTAATGGCGTTGAGGATGGAATGACTTTTATGTTAGGAGGTTTTGGTTTATGTGGTATTCCAGAAAATGCAATTGCAGAATTGGTTCGCCTTGATGTTAAAAAAGTAACCTGTATTTCTAACAACGCAGGAGTAGATGATTTTGGTTTGGGTTTATTGCTTCAAAAGCGGCAAATTAAGAAAATGATTTCCTCTTACGTAGGAGAGAACGCAGAATTTGAGCGCCAAATGCTCAGCGGTGAGCTAGAGGTAGAGCTCATACCCCAAGGAACACTTGCCCAGCGCTGTTTGGCTGCACAAAGTGGCGTCCCGGCTTTTTATACCCCAGCGGGATACGGCACCGAGGTAGGTGAAGGAAAAGAATCTAGAGACTTTAATGGAAAAATGCACCTGCTTGAACACGCCTTTAAGGCGCAATTCTCTTTTGTAAAAGCATGGAAGGGAGACACTGCAGGAAATTTAATTTTTAAAGGAACCGCAAGAAACTTTAACCCCAATATGTGTGGAGCCGCCAAAATTACGGTAGCTGAGGTTGAGCAGTTAGTTCCAGCAGGAGAGTTGGATCCAAATCAAATTCATATCCCAGGTATTTTTGTACAACGCATTTTTCAAGGAGAGCACTATCAAAAGCGCATAGAGCAGCGAACTGTAAGACAACGATAATAATCGATAATGCAAAGCAAATCAAGGGCCCATACATTAAATAAAGAACTATGTTAGATAAAAATCAAATAGCACAACGCATCGCCCAAGAGGTAAAGGAGGGCTATTATGTAAACCTTGGTATTGGCATCCCTACTTTGGTGGCAAATTTTGTGCGCGATGATATACAAGTAGAGTTTCAAAGCGAGAACGGCATACTTGGCATGGGTCCTTTTCCTTTTGAGGGAGAGGAAGATGCAGATCTTATAAACGCAGGAAAACAGACTATCACAGCACTTAAGGGAGCTTCTTATTTTGATAGCGCAACTAGCTTTTCAATGATTCGTGGGCAACATGTAGATTTAACTATTTTAGGGGCTATGGAAGTGTCTCAAAACGGAGATATTGCCAACTGGAAAATTCCAGGAAAAATGGTAAAAGGCATGGGCGGCGCCATGGATTTGGTTGCCAGTGCCCAAAACATAATTGTTGCCATGATGCACACCAATAGAGCAGGGCAGTCTAAACTATTAAAACAATGCAGCCTCCCCCTAACGGGTGTAAATTGCGTTAAAAAAATTGTTAGTAATCTTGCTGTTTTAGAAATTATAGACGGAAAGTTTAAACTTCTAGAAAGAGCCCCTGGTGTTCCTGTTTCAGAAATTCAGAAGGCCACTTTGGGAGATCTTATCATAGAAGGCGATATTCCTCAAATGAAGTTTTAACCCTCTTTTTTTAAATTCCTTTTGGAATAGAATCAATGAGTTTTTTGGTGTATTGTTTAACGGGGTTTGCATAAATTTCATCTGCATCTCCTATCTCTTCTATGGCTCCCTTATTCATCACCAATAATTGATCTGCCATATATTTAACAACCGCCAAATCATGAGAAATAAAGATGTAGGTAAACCCGAAATCTTCTTTAAGTTCATTCAATAGATTAAGTACTTGTGCCTGCACCGATATGTCTAGGGCAGAAACACTCTCATCACAAATAACCAATTTTGGCTCCATGGCAATGGTTCTTGCAATCCCTACACGTTGGCGCTGCCCTCCAGAGAGCTGGTGTGGGTATCTATGAAAATAACTCGCCTCTAACCCAACACGAGAGAGTAGCTCCATGGCTTTTTCTTTGCGCTGTTTCTTGGAGCTCCCTATGCCATGAACTTCCATGGGCTCTATGATGGCCTGTCCAATAATTTTACGAGGGTGTAAAGAAGAATATGGATCTTGGAAAATAAGCTGAATATCTTTGCGCAAGGATCTTAGGTCTTTGCTTTTTAAGGAGGTGATTTCTTTTCCTTTATAGAAAATAGATCCTTTTGTGGCTTTTTCAAGTTGTAGTATCACTTTTCCTAGGGTTGATTTTCCACAACCAGACTCGCCCACAAGACCAAGTGTTTCTCCCTCAAAGACATCAAAACTAATCCCGTTTACGGCTTTAATTTCTTGTTTTTGACCAAAAACACCAACCCTAGAAAAATAAGATTTAGCTACATTTTCTACTCGCAGCAAAGGAGTTTTGGTGTATATTTTTTGATGTTTTTTTGCCCGTTGTTGAGAAGTTATACTTTGCGGGATAAAGCTATTATCCTTAATTGAGGCAATGGTAGGTAGGACCTTGTAACGCACATCAAGTGTAGGTCTTGACCCTAGTAGCGCTTTGGTATAAGGCTTTTTTGGCGCCTCAAATATTTCTTTTACAGTACCCTTCTCAACAATATCTCCTTTATACATTACAAGGACTCTGTCTGCAAGCTCACAAACCAGGGCTAAATCATGAGATATAAACAACATACTCATGCCGGTTTGTTTTTGCAAATCTTTGAGAAGTTGTAAAATTTCTTTCTGTACGGTAACATCAAGCGCTGTTGTTGGCTCATCTGCAATTAATAGCTTCGGCTTGCACGCAATAGCCATTGCAATAACTACGCGCTGCATCTGTCCTCCACTTATTTGGTGTGGATAGCTAGTGTACATATCTTGAGGCCTTGGAAGTTTTACTTTTTCAAAAAGCTGAAGCACTTCTTTTTTCACCTCAGAAGCACTCACTTTTTTGTGATGTAATAATATCTCAGCAACTTGAAAACCACAGGTTAATGAGGGGTTTAAAGCGCTCATTGGCTCTTGAAAAATCATGGCAATATCATTGCCTCGAAGCTTAGCAAACTCTTTGGAGCTTAAAGATAGTAAGGAGGTTTCCTCGAAATTTATACGGCCTTTAATGTGTGTGTTTTTATCTTGCAGCAAACCCATTATAGCCTTTGATGTAACAGATTTCCCGCTCCCAGATTCTCCTACAATAGCTAAAATCTCATTTTCATACAGTGAGAAATCTATATCGTGAACAACGGAGGTTTTCTGTTTGTTTTCCCCAAAAGAAATGTTTAACCCTAAGACGTCAAGTATTTTTTTTGTAGCCATTACATCAAAGATAGTTAAATCACAGATTGAGACAACACACAATTTTTATTTTCAGTGGCAAACAAATTGTACCTAGACAGATAAAACCTCAGAGGCGCTTAACAAGTCCTGGTTTCTTAGCTTTAAGATAATTTGAGCCACCGTAACGGTGTCTTTTTCACAGTAGGCAACAATTCTGTCAATGTCTTTTTCCTTGTAAAACACATCCCGCACCTGCTCCCCTGAGATATCATTTTTTGGAGACGGGATTCCTAACACATGCGCCATAAGATTTAGGGATGTAAAGGTTTTATAGTCTCCAAACTTCCACAATTCTAGTGTGTCTAGATGCGGCACCTCCCAAGGTTTTTTGCCAAATAAATTGAGTTTTTCAGGCAGGTCTATCCCCAGAATAACCATGCGCCGTGCAATATATGGGAAGTCAAACTCTTTTCCGTTGTGGGCGCACAACAGATGGTTTGATTTGTTAAAATGTGTTTCTAGTAAGGTTTTAAAGTCTTTTAAAATATCAGCCTCTTCTCCATAGAAACTGGTAACTCTAAAATTTCTAGGGTCTTCTTTTTGTTTAAAGTACCCCACAGAAATACAAATTATTTTACCAAATTCTGCCCAAATTCCCGCTCTGTCGTAGAACTCTTTGGGCGTGAAGGTTTCTTTTCTTTGGTATTTAGTTTTTGCCTCCCAAAGTAGTTTTGTGGGGTTGTCTAGTGAGTCGTAATCAGCAAATTGAGGAACAGTTTCAATATCCAGAAATAGGATGTGCTCTAGTTTTATACGTTTTATCATGATGATGTGAGCGGGGAGTAGACATTAAAATTACACTATTATTTTTAAATAATAAAATAACAGGGCATTAAAGAAGCCTTACAGCATCTTTAGCGAAATAACTAGCAATCATGTGAGCTCCTGCCCTTTTGATGCTTAAAAGTTGCTCCATCATTACCGCATCATGATCTAGCCATCCCTTTTCTGCTGCGGCTTTTAACATAGCGTATTCTCCGCTTACTTGATATACAGCCACAGGCACATCAACGGCATCTCTCACGTCTCTTACAATGTCTAGATAGCACAAGCCAGGCTTCACCATTACTATGTCTGCCCCTTCCTCAATATCCATAAGGGTTTCTTTTATAGCCTCTTTCCTGTTTGCAGGGTCCATTTGGTAGGTTTGTTTGTCTTTAGGGATATCTTTAAGATCAACAGGTGCGCTTTGCAGGGCGTCTCTAAAAGGACCGTAAAAAGCGCTTGCATATTTGGCGCTATAACTCATAATACCTGTGTTGTGAAAGCCTTCTTGCTCGAGCAAAGAGCGGATATCAAAAATACGTCCATCCATCATGTCACTGGGAGCAACAATATCTGCTCCTGACGCTGCATGACTTAAGGCCATTTCTGCCAAGACATTATTTGTAGCGTCATTTTGTATAATCCCATGCGCTACAATACCGTCATGACCATATTTTGAGTACGGATCTAATGCCACATCTGTCATAACAAGCATCTCTGGGCATACGTCTTTTATGGCTTTAATTGCTCGCTGCATTAACCCTTGTGGATTTATAGCTTCTGTACCTTTGTTGTCTTTTAGATGCTCTGCAACTTTTACAAACAACAAGACGCTTTTTAGACCCATAGACCATAGCTCAAGTATTTCTTTTTGCATGAGATCTAAAGAGTACCTATAGTAGTTTGGCATAGAGGGTATTTCTTGTTTTATCCCCTGGCCCTCAACCACAAATACAGGAACTATAAAATCTGTTGGCGCAATACTTGTTTCTCTTACAAGGCTTCTGATGGCCTGTGTTGTTCTAAGTCTTCTGTTTCTTCTTAGTATCATTTTTTTGCGTCTTGCGGCAGTAGAATCACGATCTAATGCCAGGTTAGTATTAGGCCCAGTTAACAGGGTTTTTAAGCACAGTAATTAATTTTTCTTCCTCACTACCAGGTTCTGGTTGATGGTCATAACGCCACTGCACTGAAGGAGGTAGGCTCATTAAAATACTCTCTATGCGGCCATTGGTTTTTAGACCAAAGAGGGTGCCTTTATCGTGCACCAAATTAAACTCTACGTATCTGCCACGGCGTATTTCTTGCCAATCTTTTTGCTCGGGGGTGTATGGCAATCCTTTTCTTTTTTCAACAATAGGAGTATAGGCGTCAAGGAAGCTGTCTCCAATTTGGGTCACAAAATTGTACCAGTCCTTGATTTGCATTTTTGTAGATTTTTTACAATAATCAAAAAACAAGCCTCCTACTCCTCGGCCTTCTTCTCTGTGAGGATTGTAAAAATAGGCATCACAGCGCGCCTTGTATTTGGGATAAAACAAAGGATCATGAATATCACATGCCGCTTTGCAGGTTTGATGAAAATGCTTGGCATCCTTCTCAAACAAATAATATGGGGTAAGGTCTTGCCCTCCTCCAAACCACTGATCAATTAAAACACCTTGTTTGTTATACATTTCAAAATAGCGCCAGTTAGCATGCACCGTTGGCACCATTGGATTTATTGGATGCAATACCAAACTAAGCCCACAGGCAAAAAAATTAGCTTCTTTTACACCAAAATACGCTTGCATGCTTTCTGGCAATTCGCCAAAGACCTCACTGGTATTCACGCCGCCTTTTTCAAATACGTTTCCGTTTTCAATAACTCTAGTGCGCCCGCCGCCGCCCTGGGGCCGCTCCCAAAGATCTTGTTTAAAAGCAGCTCCTCCATCAATAGCCTCTATTTTAGAGGTAATGGTGTTTTGAAGATCTTTGATATAAGCTACAAATTGTTCTTTCATTTTTTATCTTGAATAAATTTTATAGTTTGTGAGGTAGCAGCTGTTACCGAAAGAGGCAGTACCATTAACACACCAATAACAGGAATAAACAGCATAATTGTAAATATAATACCATTGCCAATAGCTACACCTTTGTGCCTTTTTACAAAACCAACACTTTCTTTATATCCATAATGGCGCTCTAGTGTGTAATCCATATTACCAAAGCCCGCATAGTATGCCTGCACCAAAAACAGAAGCACAGTTGTGACAATATTTAATACCGGAACTAGACTTAAAATAAGCAGTGGTATTGTAATGAAAATCTCCATGGTTAAATTCCTGACATTGATGCGTATTCCGCGCCATAATTGAGAGGTGTTACTGGTGTTTCTATGGATGTGTTTGTCTCCCAAAAAGTGACGCTCTATTGCTGTAGAGACAGGGCTCATAAAAGGAGCGCTTAAAGCCATTACAATGTGTTTGTAAACAATTAACCCTAAAATAATGATGAGTATCCCTCCGAGAATTTCTGCAAAGCCATGGAACCAATCAGCTCCCCATTCCCATATCCATAAAAGGTCTATGGTGTTGGCAATATTGTCACTCCAGCTCCAGGCAGACAACCCTATTAAACTTGCTGTAATAAAGCTAATTAAAACAGGTACAGCAAAGTATTTCCATAAACCCAAGGTGCTAATAAGCCCCAATGCGCTTGCGTATGCTTTTATGCCTTTAAAGATATTTTGAACCATGGGTTACTGTTTTACTCTGTCAAATATACCAACTCATTTTTGTGCTGACGCATTTGCTCAATTTTCTTTGTTTTTTGTGCTTTTTGACTCATTTTTTGCAATAAATCAATGATTTTAGCCTCTTTTTGCTCTAAATGGTTCAAAAATAAGATCCTGCCGGTGGTGTTATTGTGCAAATCCATTTCTTGGTCTAAAATTTCATTTTGAGTCACTTTTTCATACAAATCACCTACTTTTTGGGCCCAAAACACACTTTTTTGCTTGTTTTTGGCATATTTCATCACTTTTCTACAAATTAGCACATTCCAAAGCGCATGCCTAAATGCATTGGCTTTATTGCTTTTGTGATGGGTTTGTTTATAAAGCGTATCACAAATAAGCAGTGTTTTTTTTGTTGCACTAATGGTTGGGATAATATAAAGTGGGCGTGACAAAAACAGAAGGGATAGCTTTATTAGCTGCCCAAGATGTAATTGCTTTATGCGCGCCCAGAGATTCATTAGGTTGCTTTATATTCTTTTACCGCCTCAATAAATGCAGCAGCGTTTTCTATAGGAATATTAGGTAAAATACCATGTCCTAGATTTACAATATATCTGTCTTTTCCAAAGGCGTCAATCATTTGTTTTACCTGTTTTTTTATCTCCTTAGGCGGGCTAAAAAGCCGTGTTGGATCAAAGTTACCTTGCAGGGTAATATTTCCGCCAGTTAAATATCTTGCGTTTTGCGCAGAGCATGTCCAGTCTATACCCAGAGCGCTTGCACCACTTTTCGCCATTGTATCTAAGGCAAACCAACACCCTTTTCCAAACGCAATCACAGGAGCGTGGTCTTTTAAAGCGTCAATAATTTGTTGGATATATTGCCAAGAAAATTCCCCATAATCTACGGGAGATAACATACCACCCCAGCTATCAAAAACTTGCACTGCATCCACACCAGCCGCTACCTTTTCTTTTAGATAGGCAATGGTGGTATCAGTAATTTTTTGAAGCAGCTCATGGGCAGCAAGTGGCTGGGTAAAGCAAAACTGTTTTGCCTTGTCAAAATTTTTGCTTCCTTGTCCTTGCACACAGTAGCATAAAATAGTCCAGGGGCTTCCTGCAAAACCAATTAGTGGAATATCATCATTGAGTTTTTCTTTGGTCATTTTAATAGCCTCCATCACATATCCAAGGCTTTGATGAATATCTGGAACAATAACCCTATCAAGATCTTTTTGAGACCGAATCGGGTTTGGAAGCCAAGGTCCAATATCTGGTCTCATCTCAACGGCGATATTCATTGCCTGAGGGATCACCAGTATGTCACTGAATAAAATAGCCGCATCCATACCATATCTTCGAATAGGTTGCACAGTGATTTCACTGGCGAGCTCCGGGGTTTGGCATCGCGTAAAGAAATCATACTTTGCTTTAATTTCCATAAATTCTGGCAAATAACGGCCAGCTTGTCTCATCATCCAAACAGGAGGTCTATCAACGGTTTCTCCTTTTAAGGCTCTTAAGAATAAATCATTTTTAATCATACTATAATTTTATAAGGCTTCTATGGTTTTTTCCAGCACGCTTTCAATGGTATTTGTAGGTGCAACAACAACACTCTTAAAATGTTTTTTTGCACTAGCGGCTGTTGTTTGTCCAATGCAAAAAGCATGGGTGTTTCTTTGGGGTTTATTTTCTGAAATATAGCTCGCTACCCCACTTGGGCTAAAAAACAAGATTCCGTCCCAATTTTGATCAAATTTCTTTGTTTTTAGTACTGTTTTGTATGTTTTTACCTCAAAAAGACTAATTTTTTCGCTTTTTAGTGCTTTTGGAAGCTCTTCTCTTCTGATGGTTCCGCAGAAGTAATAAAAAACACAATTTTTATAGTTTTTTGCTATGTTTTGAGCCAATTCTGTTGCATTTTGGCCAATTTCTATCACTTTTAGCCCATTTTCCTCTAAAAGAATTTTTGTTTTTGGCCCAACACAAAAACAGTTTTTAATACTCAAAACCCCTTGGCTTTTCTCTAAAAAAGAACGTACCGCTTGTTGGCTAGTGAAAATAGCATTATCAATAACCTCTGGGGCTTTAAAATCTAAAAACGTTATAGCAATGGCGTCATAATCTACTACACATACACCTTCCTGCAAGAGCTGGTCTTTTTGGACGGTACTTAGTTTTTTTGTAGATAAAATGTTTTTCATTTCTAGCTATAAATTCATGGCTGCTTTTATTTCTTTGAGAAGTACATCACCTCCTTTTTGCAACACTTCTTTTGCAATAGCATCGCCCGCCTTGGCCGCAAACTGTAGTGAAATGGTTTTTTCTATTGCTATTTTTTTAGTGCCATCAAGGGAGAGTAGGCATCCTTTAAATTGTATGGTATCACCTTCTATTTTTGCAAGTGCGCCAATGGGAGCAGTACACCCGCCTTCAAGGGTTCTTAAAAAGTCACGCTCTATTTGTGTGCATATTTGTGATGGAGTGTCGTTTAGTTTTTGAGTAGCCTCTATGCAAAAAGGATCTTTTTCTAATGCAACAATTGTCATTGCACCCTGGGCCGGGGCAGGTGTCATCCAGTCAAGTGATGTATATCTGCTTGGTAATACATCGATACGCTCAAGACCTGCTTTGGCAAAAATAGCGCCTTGCCAAGAATTGTCTTGTAGTTTTTGTAAACGAGTATTTACATTACCGCGCAAATCTACTACCGTGTGAGTGGGGTATTTGTGTAGCCACTGCGCTTTGCGACGTAAAGACCCTGTTGCAATGGTAAGGGGCATTTTGTAATCTACAACCTCTTTGGTGACTAAAATATCAAGGGTGCTTGCACGCTTTAGAACAGCCGCCTGCACAATGCCTTTAGGTAGCGCTGTAGGTACATCTTTTAATGAGTGCACTGCAATGTCAACGGTATTGTTTAACATGGCAACATCTAGTGTTTTTGTAAAAATACCCGTGATGCCCAACTCATATAAAGGGGTGTCTAGCTTTAAATCTCCTGCAGATTTTACAGGCACAATTTGTGTTTTATACCCCAAGGCCTGTAATTGATTCTCAACGGTGTGTGCTTGCCATAAAGCAAGTTGGCTATCTCTGGTGCCTATTCTAATTACTTTATTCATGATGCTCCAGGTTTAATTTAAAAATTTGCTCAATTAAACCTGCCGTTTCTGTGGGGTTGCTAGTGGTGTTTTTTAAGTGGTTGGCAACTTGAGTTGTTATTTTTTGGATGATCCTATCGCTAATGATTTCTGCCTGCTCTTGGTTAAAATCAGAAATTTTACGGCGTTGATTATCAATTTCGCCGATTTTTATTTCACTTAGTTTGTTTTTTAACGCTTTTATTGTTGGCGCAAAACTCCTGTGTTGTGCCCAAGTATCAAACTCTGCCTCAACTTCTTTTATAAGGTTTTGGGCTAGGGGTATTTGAGACTGTCTGTGGGCAAGGGTAGCGTCTGTTACTTTTGATAGCTCATCTAAGTGTATCAGTGTTACGTTAGGGTTTTGTGTAACGTTATTGGCTACATTTTTTGGAATAGATAGATCCAAAATTAAAAGTGGTTTTTTTAGGTATAGCAACTCTTTGCTTATAGTGGGCTGCTGTGCTCCTGTTGCAACAATCATGATGTCGCTTTGGGCAATTTCGCTCTGAATATTAGCATAATCCTTCACAACTAGATTAAATTTTCCAGCCATCACCTCTGCCTTAGTTTTGGTTCTATTGATTAGGGTAATATGCTCGTTTTTGGTATGTTTTATAAGATTTTCACAGGTGTTACGGCCAATTTTTCCAATACCAAAAAGCAGAATATTTTTTTTGCTCACATACGGTACTCTTGCCATAATGTATTGCACCGCGGCAAAACTCACAGAAGTTGCACCAGTAGAGATTTCGGTTTCATTTTTAATACGCTTACTGGCTTGTATGACAGCATTTCCCAGACGCTCCATATACGGGTTTAACATGCCCATTTTTTTGGAACGGCTTAGGCTTTTGCGTAGCTGGCTTATTATTTCAAAATCTCCTAATATTTGACTATCTAGACCAGTACCAACTTTAAAAAGGTGCGATACCGCCTTATGATCTTGGTGCACGTAGGCTACTTTTTCAAATTCAGAAATACTCCCGGAGGTATGCTCACATAATAACACAACTAAGTCTTTGGCCTTTTGGGCAAACCCATAAAGCTCTGTTCTATTACAAGTTGATATAAGGGTAAGTGAGCCAACACCCATTTGTTGGGCAGCATTTAGGATGTCTTTTTGAGCATTTTCTGAAACACTAAAACGCCCTCTTACTTCTGCATCAGCCTTTTTGTAATTAAGGCCAATGGCAAAGAATGTACCCTCAGAAGATGCACCATACGGGCTTTTAGCGTTGTTTTTCATAGGCCACAAGTTGCTCTTGTACTAAAAAGAGAAATTGTACCGCAAAAATAGGAGCATTGACAATCAAAAAACAACGCAAGAGGTATCATTAATATCGATACCCGTTATTTTTACTCGTTATCCTGTAAAAAACCGCTGTAAGTCACTATATTGCTATCTTTACAAAACAATGGCTGTTTGTTATTTATATCAATTCTAAATAAAATGAAAGCACAAGACATCTCAAACCTATCAAAAAGTATCGCTCAAGGGATCTATAAAGAAACCATGATTGAGCCTGGGTTTTATATTTTAAAGTTCAACAATGAAACACCTGATAATCAGCTATTTAAAAGAGATGTAAATGCAGATTTTATTCAATTTCATTTCTGTGTGAAAGGCTCAGGATCTTTTGGTTTTAATAATGGGAATTACAGGTTGCCCATTCAGGAGAGCGGCTCTTTACTTTTGTACAATCCTCAAAGAGATTTACCAATTGAAGTAATGGTGGCTCCAAATTCTTGGGTGATTTCTGTCTTACTTCCAATCAAAAAATTTCACACACTGTTTTCTAATGAAACGAACTACATTCCTTTTTTAAGCGGAGAAAACAAAGAAAGGAAGTATTATAAAGATGCCCAAATTTCTCCCTCAATGGCCATAGTGCTTAACCAGCTTATGAACTACAACCTACACCGGTCTATCAAACCCTTATACTTTAAAGGAAAAGCCTACGAGCTGTTGAGCCTCTACTTTAATAGAGAGGAAGACGTGGATGTTGAGCAGTGTCCCTTTTTGGCAGATGAGCTAAATGTTGTTAAAATTAAAAAAGCCAAACAAATTATTATTGCCCGCATGGCAGAACCCCCAACCCTTCAGGAGTTGGCAGATGAAATACAGCTTCCCATTAATAAATTAAAAGAGGGGTTTAAGCAAATTTATGGAGATCCTGTATTTGCTTTTTTGTTTGATTATAAGATGGAAGTTGCCCGGCAACTATTGGCCTCGGGTTCTCATAATGTCAACGAAGTTGGCCTTAAAGTTGGCTATTCAACAGCAAGTCATTTTATAGCAGCCTTTAAGAAAAAATTTGGCACAACCCCTAAAAAGTTTATTGTGGCTCAGGGGGCATAAGCTTTAAAAATGATTAGGGTTACTTTAATTTAACGCCGCGAGAGCATACATTTTCTTATTATTATGTTAATCTACTCTGCCTAAATTTAAGAACCCACATTTTAAAGTTATTTTTGTTTAAAGTCAAAATATATAGGTGTTTGTAGTGGGTTTTTATCGCTACAGTATTAAAAAATTAAAACAGTCTCACGCTTTAGTCTTGAGAAGTTATTTAAGAAATTTTATGAAAGGAGTTCTTTTAGTAAACCTAGGATCACCAGATAGTACAGATCCTAAAGATGTAAAAAAATATTTGGGTGAGTTCTTGATGGATGAGCGCGTTATTGACGTGCCTAGATGGGCAAGAATATTACTTGTAAGAGGTATTGTTTTAAATACAAGACCTAAAAAATCTGCGGCGGCCTACGCGAAAATTTGGTGGGAAGAAGGCTCACCTCTCATTGTGCTATCTGAGCGCCTGCAAAAAAAGGTGCAAGAAAAAGTAAATATTCCTGTAGCCCTAGCGATGCGTTATGGCTCAATGACCCTTAAAAAAGGATTACAAGAACTCGTTGATAAAGGGTGTACAGAAATAAAAACCATCCCGTTATATCCTCAATTTGCGATGGCCACCACAGAGACCATTGATGTAAAAGTTGATGAGTTGGTTGCCGCCCATTTTCCAGAGGTAACCATTACACGCACCACTGCTTTTTATCATAAACAAGACTACATTAAAGTACTTGCAGAAAGTATTGGAGAGCAGCTTAAAACTTTAGATTATGAGCATTTACTTTTCAGCTATCACGGGGTTCCAGAGCGTCATATTAGAAAAAGTGACATCACTAGTGGCGCCTGTAAAATGGATGGAAAGTGTTGCTTTAAAAAAGGCTCCAAACAACATGAGTTTTGTTACAGACATCAATGTGAAATTACGACCGTTAATGTAGCTAAATACTTAAAACTAGAACGCGGCACCTATTCTACCACATTCCAATCTCGTCTTGGTTTTGACCCATGGTTACAGCCCTATACAGACAGAACAATAGAGCGTATGGGTAAAGAGGGGCTTAAAAAAATGGCGGTAGTTACTCCGGCCTTTGTGAGTGATTGTTTAGAAACACTAGAAGAAATAGCCATGGAGGGAGAAGAGATTTTTCACGAAGTTGGTGGAAAAGAATTTAACACCATACCGTGTTTAAATGATAGAGACTCTTTTGCCCAGTTGTTGGCCAATTGGGTTGAAGACTGGCAAGCGGTAAATACGGATACCGCCATTGCATAAACGCTCCATAAAGAGAAACATAAATCCTTGAAAAAAAACTCAGATTCATTAGGAACTAAATCTATTAGCAGCCTGCTAATAAAGCAAGCAGTTCCTGCCTCTATTGGTATTTTAGTCATGTCATTGAACATGATTGTAGACACCATTTTTGTAGGACGTTGGATTGGCCCATTGGCAATTTCTGCCATTACAGTTGTTATCCCTATTACTTTTTTTATAGCAGCACTGGGTCTTGCCATTGGTATAGGTGGAAGTTCTGTTTTGTCTCGCGCACTGGGTGCTGGGCAAGAAACCAAGGCGCTTCGTGTATTTGGAAACATGAGCACCTTGACCTTTTTGTCTTCCGGGCTATTAGCGGTACTGGGGCTGCTTTTCCAGGATACCCTCATTAACTTTTTTGGCGCAGATGATAGCTTTAGAGACTTGGCATTAACCTATTACCGTATTGTGTTGTATGGTATTGTCATGCTAGCCATGTGCATGATGGGTAATAGCGTGATACGTGCAGAGGGCAAACCAAAATTTGCGATGTATGCCATGATGCTTCCTGCGGTAGGAAACATAGGTATGGATTATCTTTTAATTAATGTCTTAGGTATGGGCATGGAAGGAGCTGCCTGGGCCACTTTTATTAGTTATGGTATTTGCTTTAGCTTTATTTTGTGGTTTTTTGTCTTTAAAAGTGAGCTTCGTCTCACGCTACAAAGTTTTTTATTAAACAATACAATTGTAAAAGAAATTAGCGGTCTTAGTTTTGTCACCCTAGCCAGACAAGGGGTGATTGCAGTGTTAACTATTTTAATAAACAACATACTCATTAGAGTGGGAGATGCTATTGATGTGGCTAGTTATGGTATTATAAGTAGGGCACTTATGTTTGCGCTGTTTCCTGTTATTGGAGTAAACCAAGGTTTTATGCCTATTGCGGGATACAATTATGGCGCTAAAAAATTGCAAAGGGTGCGAGAGGCCATTAACATCTCTATTAAATACTCAGGGATATTGGCGCTGCTTATTTTTACCCTTATCATGCTTTTTGCAGAATCTTTTGTGGGCGTTTTTATTAGCGACAAAGCTATAGAAGCCAATAATATTAGAGACAACATAGCCCTTCTAGAAAGAACACCTAATGCACTGCGCTGGGTGTTTGCAGCCACGCCCGTTATTGTAATACAACTCATTGGGTGCTCTTACTTTCAAGCCATAGGGAGGGTAACACCGGCATTATTACTGAGTTTAACAAAACAAGGATTTTTCTTAATCCCCTTAATTTTAATACTGCCCACCTATTTTGGCGTTTGGGGTGTTTGGGTTTCATTCCCTATAGCAGATGTTTGTTCTACACTGGTAACGGGCTATTTTTTAAGGCGCGCCATCAAACACGATTTAACAAAAACATAGTTTTTTTAGGTATCTTTAATTTCCAAAAAATAAGTTATGAAAGCAATTAAAACAACTTTACTGCTTATTGCAGTTACTTTTTTTAGCCTCCACAATCAACCCCTAGTAGCCCAAGAGTATGACCAGGCACTTTATGACGCTTTAGAGTATCGTCTTGTTGGCCCTTTTAGAGGAGGTAGAAGCGCTGCTGTAACAGGCGTGCCTGGCAAACCAAATTTATACTATTTTGGCGCCGCAGGTGGTGGTGTTTGGGAAACCAAAAACGGAGGAAGAAGTTGGAAAAATATTAGCGACGGCTTTTTTGGAGGCTCTATTGGAGCCATAGAAGTTGCCCAAAGTGATGCCAATGTAATTTATGTAGGTGGAGGAGAAAAGACCGTGCGTGGTAATGTGTCTTCGGGCTACGGTATTTGGAAGTCAGAGAATGCAGGAAAAACTTGGGCACAAGCGGGTCTTAAGGATTCACGTCATGTACCAAGAATAGTAGTACACCCCACAGATTATAATACGGTGTATGCAGCCGTTATGGGAAACATCTACAAACCAACTCAAGAGCGTGGTATTTATAAAAGTACAGATGGAGGCAGCACTTGGCGTAACACTTTATTTGCCAATGAAAATGCAGGAGCGGTAGATTTAATTATGGATCCAAACAATCCAAGAATTTTGTACGCCTCTACTTGGAATGTAAAAAGAACTCCTTACAGCCTTAGTAGTGGTGGTGATGGTTCTGCTCTTTGGAAAAGTGAAGACAGCGGTGAGACTTGGAAAGAAATCTCAACCCACCAGGGCTTTGCAGAGGGTACCCTAGGAATTATTGGCGTAACGGTGTCTCCAGCAAATAGCCAGCGCGTTTGGGCTATTGTAGAAAACGAAAAACAAGGCGGCGTTTATAGAAGTGATGACGGAGGAGATTCTTGGACTAAAATTAATGACGAGCGTAAATTACGCCAACGTGCATGGTATTATACCCGTATTTATGCAGATCCTAAAGACCAGGATATTATGTATGTTTTAAACGTTAGATACCATAAAAGTACAGACGGCGGAAAAACCTACAGCACCTATAACGCACCTCATGGAGATCACCACGATTTGTGGATAGCCCCAGAGGATCCTAACAGAATGATCATTGGAGATGATGGTGGCGCACAAATAACCTATGATGGCGCCCAGACCTGGAGCACGTATTACAACCAACCCACCTCACAATTTTATAGGGTAACCACAGACAATGCATTTCCTTACAGGATATATGCCGCCCAACAAGACAATAGCACCATACGTATTGCACACCGCACAGAAGGCCGTAGTATTGGAGAAGACAACTGGGAAGCCACCGCAGGTGGAGAAAGCGCACATATTGCGGTAGACCCACTGAACAATGATATTGTTTATGGCGGAAGTTATGATGGTTTTTTAACGCGGTATAACCATCAAAAAAACACGGTACGAAGCATTAGTGTTTGGCCAGATAACCCAATGGGGCACGGTGTTGAGGACATGAAGTATAGGTTTCAATGGAATTTTCCTATTTTCTTTTCTCCTCATAACCCAAAGAAATTATACACAGCGTCCAACCACCTGCACGCAACAACCAATCAGGGAGAAAGCTGGGATTTGTTAAGCCCAGATTTAACAAGAAACGACCCAGAGAAACAGAAATCTTCTGGAGGGCCTATTACCCAGGACAACACCTCTGTAGAATATTACTGTACCATTTTTGCAGCAGCAGAGAGCCCCTTAACAGAAGGACTGCTCTGGACTGGAAGTGATGATGGGCTTATTCATGTCTCTAAAAATGGCGGTAAAGACTGGAGTAATGTAACCCCTAAAGGCATGCCAGAGTGGATGATGATAAACAGCATTGAACCTTCTGTTTTTGACCCAGCAACGTGCTATGTGGCAGCAACCAAATACAAGACGGGAGATTTTAACCCCTATTTATATAAAACCTCAGATTATGGAGCTTCTTGGGAAAAAATTACAAAAGGGATTAACAAAGAGCACTTTACAAGAGTAGTAAGAGAAGACCCAAATCAAAAAGGACTCTTGTATGCAGGTACAGAAACGGGCATGTATATTTCTTTTAATGATGGTGATTCTTGGCAAGAATTTCAACTCAACTTACCCATAGTACCTATCACAGACCTAACCATTAAAGACGGAAATTTAATAGTGGCTACCCAAGGGAGAAGCCTTTGGATTTTGGATGATTTAAGCGTGCTGCACCAACTAGCCAATGCAAAAAATAAAGGCACGTATTTATTTACCCCCAAAGACACCTATAGAATGGGCGGAGGCTCAAGAGCAGGCTCTTTGACAGAGGGGGCCAACCACCCAAGCGGTGTGATGACCTATTTTAACCTTGCAAATAGTGAAGATAAAAAAGTAACATTGAGCTATCTCTCTATGGCAAATGATACTATTAAAAAGTTTAGCACTAGTCCAGATAAAATTAAAAATATTGACGCCCTTAGCGTTTCTGTGGGCGCTAATTACCACTCTTGGAATATGCGCGGAAAAGGAGCTAAACGACTTCCCGGCATGATTTTATGGTGGGCAAGCACCAGTGCGCCACAGGCCGTTCCAGGACAATACAAAGTAGTTCTTGAGGTAGCGGGGCAAGACCCGCAAACAAAAACGTTTAGAGTCTTGGCCGATAAAAATGCAGAGACAGACAGGGCAGGCATGCAAAAGCAATTTGATTTTATCACAGATGTAAATACTACTGTAGATAAAGCGCATACCTCAATAGAAAAAATACGCGCTATTAATACTCAATTAAAGGCCTTTAAAAAGCAATACAAAAGCAATGAGGCCGTACAGGCGTTGGTTGAAAAAGCAGATAGCTTAAGCCAGCAGTTTAGTGACATAGAAAAAGCCTTGTATCAAACCAAAAACAAAAGTGGGCAAGATCCTTTAAATTTTCCTATTAGGCTAACCAATAAACTAGCGCATTTAAACAGTTTGGTAGGCATGGATGATTTCCCGCCTACAAGCCAAGATATTGCCGTTAAAGATGTATTAACTGCTGCTATACTTGCAGAATTGGGAAAACTAGATGCGCTTATTGCTGGAGAAATAAAAACCTTTAATGCTGCCTTTAACCAAAACCAACTTAATTATTTATTCATAGAAGAATAACTGAACGCTTCCCTTAGCTTTGTATCATGGAATACGATTATATTAAATCTCTGCACTTAATTTTTGTGATCACCTGGTTTGCTGGGTTATTTTACATTGTGCGTTTATTTGTGTATCAAATAGAGGCCTATGAAAAAGCCTCTCCTGCAAAAGAAATTCTAGGAGACCAACTCAAGATTATGGCAAAGCGGTTGTGGTATATTATTACTTGGCCTTCGTTGTTTTTGGCAGTTGGGTTTGCAATTTGGCTTCTGGCGCTACGCCCTTTTTATATACAAGAGCCTTGGATGCAGGTTAAACTAGGCTTTGTGGTGGCGCTTATTTGCTACCATATAAAGTGCCATCTTATCTTTAAAGACTTGCAGCATGACAGGATAAAACACTCTGGAAACTTTATGCGTATTTTTAACGAAGGAGCTACCTTTATACTCTTTGCAGTGGTGTTTTTGGTAATTTTAAAGAATGCCGTGAGTTGGATTTATGGCACCATTGGCATCATTGTTTTTGCCCTACTACTGATGCTTGGTTTTAAATTATATAAGCGCCTACGAGAGCGCTAATCCATTTGTTTACAAAAATTTTAGGCCTGTAATTATACCTGTTTATATAAAAGCGGTCTAATTATTGTTATCTTTCGATTGCCATAACATTTTACAACTAGCACCCTTGAAGTTTTACACACAATCACTGCGAAATAGAATCTTTTTATCCATGTTAATACTCGTGGTACTAGCCTCTATTTTGATTGCTGCCGTAACGGTATATCAGTACCGAGAAGAGGCAGAAGATTATCACCACGATAGGCTTGAGCGAAAGCAGCAAAATATTAAAAAGCACATTAGTTATGTACTTAATGATGCCTCTTACCCAATACAAACAAAGTATATCCCTCTTATTTTTAAAGATGAGATTTATGAAATTAATCGCATCCACAACCTGGAGCTAAGCTTCTATGACTTGCAGGGAGGATTGCTTAAAAAATCTAAAAACTCTATTGGCAAAGATACTGTAAGCAAAAATTTGCAAGCCTATGTGCTAGATGCCTTACTAAACTCTTCTGAGAAAACCTTTATTGAAGAATTTAAAGCAGCAAATCAAAATTATCAATCTTCTTATAGCTTTATTACAGACAGTAACCAAGAGCCATTGGCTATTTTAAATTTATCTTATATAGAAGAAGATGGGTTTATAAAAGATGAGCTAAAGGAAAGTCTTTCTAGATTGGCAGTTGCTTATTTACTTATGTTGGGCATTGCCATACTATTGGCTTACTTTTTATCAAAGTATATCACAAAGTCACTCAATATAATTTCTCAAAAAATCATTGACACCAGGCTAGACAAGCGCAATAAGCGCATTGATGTTTCACAGAACACAACTGCAGAAATCACAAACCTAGTAAAGGCCTACAATGGTATGATTGATGAGCTAGAGGTTAGTGCCGCTCAATTGGCTGCAAGTGAGCGAGAAGCTGCGTGGCGAGAGATGGCAAAACAAGTTGCCCACGAGATTAAAAACCCCTTGACGCCCATGAGGCTCACCGTGCAGAGTTTCCAGAGAAAATTTGATGCTAATTTGCCAGATATTAATGAAAAAATAAAGGAGTACAGTAATACCCTTATAGAACAAATTGATACGATGAGCTCGATTGCTTCTGCTTTTTCAAACTACGCTCAGATGCCAGCCCAAAAAGACGAGACCTTAAATGTGGTAAAAATCACCAAACTGGCGCTCGATATTTTTAATGAGGAGTATATTCACTTTACCCCCGGGCAGGATCAAATAATGGCCAGATTTGATCGTTCTCAGCTCATACGGGTAATTAACAATCTTGTTAAAAACAGCACTCAAGCCTTGGAGCAGTCTTTACAAGAAAACCCAAGAATTGATGTGCGCGTTTTTATGGAAGATCGCTTTGCTGTTATCACCGTTGAGGATAATGGTATTGGTATTTCCAAAGACAATAAAGACAAGGTTTTTGAGCCTAAGTTTACTACAAAAAACAGTGGTATGGGTCTGGGTCTAGCAATGGTTAAGAGTATTGTAGAGGCCTATGGCGGCAGTATTTCACTGATGTCCTCCCAGGACCAAAACACAATTTTTAAAGTATCAATCCCTGCCTTACCCTAATCAATTTTAGTATTTTTACGACGCTATTATATACCAACACATTATGAGTTACACAAATATTCTATCCCAAAGCCAAAGTGGTATTACCACCATAACCATTAACAGGCCTTCAAAGTTAAATGCTTTAAATAGTCAAACCATAGAAGAGCTTCACACCGCTTTTGAGAGGGCAGATGCAGATACACAAACCAAAGTAATTATCATTACCGGAAGTGGAGACAAAGCTTTTGTTGCTGGCGCAGATATTAGTGAGTTTGCAGATTTTTCTGTTGCACAGGGAGAAAAACTAGCCGCTCAAGGACAAGCGTTGTTGTTTGATTTTATTGCAAACCTGCAAACACCAGTAATTGCCGCTGTAAATGGATTTGCTTTAGGAGGCGGTTTGGAGCTGGCAATGGCCGCACACTTTAGAGTAGCTAGTGACTCGGCAAAGATGGGCCTTCCTGAGGTTTCTTTAGGGGTTATTCCTGGCTATGGCGGTACACAGCGTTTGCCTCAATTAATTGGTAAAGGACGCGCCATGGAGCTTATCATGACTGCAGGGATGATAGATGCAGCAAAGGCATATGAATATGGCTTGGTAAATCATGTCACCACTCAAGACGAGCTGCTTGTTCTTGCTCAAAAAATAGCAAGTAAAATAGCACGCAATTCTTCTGTGGCAATTGCAGCTGCAATTAATGCTGTAAACGCAGGTTTTGTGGACGGAGAAAATGGTTTTGATGCTGAGATATCAGAATTTGGAAAATGTTTTGGCACCGCAGATTTTAAAGAAGGAACACAGGCCTTTTTAGGAAAAAGAAAACCTGTTTTTCCAGGGAAATAAAGTGTAAAAATTACTTTTCACCACCCCACTCTTGGTAGAACTGTTCTAGAAATTTTTCCATAAACTCATGGCGCTCTTGGGCAATTTTTTTGCCTGAAACAGTATTCATTTTATCTTTTAATAGCAGTAGTTTTTCATAAAAATGATTTATGGTAGGAGCCTTAGAGGCTTTATATTGAGCAGCGCTCATATTTAAATCTGGCTTTATTGACGGATCATAGATGGCTCTATTTTTAAACCCTCCATAGTTAAAGGTGCGCGCAATACCGATGGCTCCTATTGCATCTAGACGGTCTGCATCTTGTAGTACCTCTAGCTCCTTAGAGTGAAATGTTTTAATGGTATTTCCTCCTTTAAAAGAAACGTTTTCGATTATTTTTATAACCTGTGTGATCGCGTCTTGAGAGACCCCTTGGGTTTGTAAAAATGCGTTTGCTTTTCTAGGCCCTATAGATTCATCTCCATCATGAAATTTACTGTCTGCAATATCATGAAGTAATGCCCCTAGCGCTACGATGGTTTTATTTGCGTTTTCATTTTCAGAAATTAAAAGCGCATTTTTGTACACTCGCTGCACATGAAACCAGTCATGACCGCCTTCAGCACCTTTTAATTCTTGCTTTACAAAGGCAGTTGTGTTGGTAATTAGAACATCAAATGGCAAGGTGTTTTTTGGCATAGTATGTGAGTGATAGCGTTTATTAAGATTATTAACAGAAAATTGACGCCAAAAATTGAAACAAATAGGTCTCTTTGTCGTCTAAATATAAATATCGGTAATTTTAATTACAACCAAACCAAAGCTATGAGAAGTGTTTTTAATTCAGTTACAAAATTTTTTATTCTAGTATGTCTGTTTTTAAGCACATCTGTGCTCCTAGCTCAGCAAAAAACAGTTGTTACTGGTGTTGTTAAAAGCGCAGATGGCCCCATTCAAGGAGCTACGGTAACTGTAAAAAACACATTTAACGAGGTGGTAACTAACCAAAAGGGAGAGTTTTCTATCAAGGTTACCCAAGATGATACGGTATTGGAAGTAAGTTCATTTGCCATGGAGTATAAAGAGCTTATCATACAACGGGATACTCCAATGAAAATCAAACTGGACTATGACGGCCAACTCCTAGATGAGGTTCTAATTAAAGGGAAGAAAAAATCAAAAGATGAATTTGTAGAAACGGCCTATGGCAGAAAAAACACAAAATCTTTAGGCTATAGCACTGGTCAGGAAATAACAGAAGAGGATATAAGAGACACAGATATTACGGTTTTTGATATTTTGAGAAAAATGCCAGGGGTAGAAATATTTGGTATGCCTGGATTTAATCAATCCATACTTTTTACTCGAAATAGAACCATCACATCACAGGCTCCAAGAGTTGTTTTGGATGGCGCACTGTTAGACCAAAGCATACTCAACTCTTTGAGTCCAAGTGAAATTTCATCTATAAAACTACTAAAAGGATTAACTGCCACTTTGCGTTACGGGCAATTAGGTTCTGGAGGTATAATCTTTATTGTCACAAAATTGGGCAAAGGAAACAATGTGTCAACGAAAGAGAAAATAAAATCATTGCAGGTTAAAGGCAACGAGTATGTTGAAACAGTGCCTTCTTTGGCAACTGTAAACAACAAATCTACTACCCTTAGTGCCCTAGAAAAGGCCACTACATTAGCCCAGGCAAAAGCCATTTTTAAAAAACAAGAAAAGACCAACACCACCATTCCTTTTTATATTGAATCTTCTGAATATTTCTTGAAATGGGACAAAGAATATTCTTTTGAAATACTCTCTACTATTGCCTCTTTGGCCCCTAACAATATCAAAGCATTAAAGGCTTATGCCTTTGTTCTTGAACGCAGAGGAGCGTATAAAAAAGTAGTAAACATCTACAACAGGATACTAGCCTTAAGACCAGATAGTTCTCAAAGTTATAGAGATCTTGCCTTGGCCTATGAAGCCGCAGGAGATTATGAACTAGCCCTTACTTTACTATACCAAATTGTATACAACACCATACCTAATGTAGACTGCTCTGGCATACAAGAACTAGCCTATAATGAGCTTAGACATTTACTTGCCTTTCATAAAAATAAAGTATCCTTTGAAAAATTGCCTAATGAGCTGCTAAGTCTTAACTTTAAAAAAGACATTAGAATTGTCTTTGAATGGACCCAACCCGACGTAGATTTTGATGTTCAGTTTGTAAGTCCAGAGCGCAAGTTTTTTAACTGGACACACACCAGGTTTGAATCAAAAAGTTTACTTCAAGAAGAGGTTTCTCAAGGGTATGCTATAAAAGAGCACATTATTGACGACGCCCAAACGGGGCCTTGGATTGTTAATATGGAATTTTTATCTACCGAAAGACCTAAAAACCCTACGTATTTAAAATATACGGTATTTCAAGACTATGGTCTCCCAACCCAGACAAAAAACACTAAGATTATTGCCATGAAAGATCTTCAAAACAAAGTAACTATAGACCGCTTTGTAAACAAGTAATTATTTTGTGATAATATTTTTTGTAATGATTTGCTCTGTAGCAATGACAAGTTCTTGCGGGGTGTGATCTGAAATTTTAATTGCAGGATGCACATGATGTTTTAAATGCACGCCCAAGCCCATTGGGAAGAATCCATAGCGCTGTAACTTCCATGAATTATTAACGGTAATAGGCACTACATATCCCCCTGGCATTTGCTCAAAGAGGGTTTTTAATCCGCGAGCTTTAAAGGCTCTGGGAGTTCCGTCTTTACTTCTAGTTCCTTCAGGAAAGATGACAACACTTCTATTATTTTTTGCGGCGTATTGGCCTAAATCGATGATTTGCTGGGTGGCCTGTAATGGTTTTTTTCTATCTATAAGTATTGAGGCTCCATGGGTTAGGTTATAGGATATGGAAGGGATGCCTTTACCAAGTTCTTTTTTAGCAATAAAAGCAGGGTGCAATTTTCTTAGATGCCAAATAATAGATGGGATATCCCAAGTGGTTTGATGATTAGATACAATTACTAAAGGTACATTTTTTGGGATTTCTTCCTCAATAGTAAAGCTAAAACGAGTGCCCAACAGATTTAAAAACCGCATCAAAAACCAGTTTAAAAGATCTACAACGTTTTTATGACCCTGATACCCGAAAAAGTTAAACCCCACCCATTGCAAAAAATGAAACACTACTGCAGCGCATGCAAAACACAGGTAAAACAAAATACTAAAAGGATAGCTGATGATTTTTAACAAGAGTGTTTGGTTTTATTATTTTGTTGAAGATATAAAAATAAAAAATTCCGCACACTAAAAAATAGTGAACGGAATTTTAATAGGAAGTTTTTTATAGACTAACAGTGCTCGTTAAAAGCTCCTTTTAGGTTTTCTGCAATCATGTCTGCGTGGCGCCCTTCGATGTGATGACGCTCTAACATATGAACAAGCTCCCCGTTTTTAAATAAAGCCATAGAGGGAGAACTTGGAGGAAATGGCACCATTTGCGCGCGTGCTGCATCTACTGCATCACGATCAACTCCTGCAAATACAGTTACTAAGTGGTCTGGTTTGCTTTCATTTTGTAAAGACATGCGAGCCCCCGGGCGAGCATTTGCAGCAGCACAACCACAAACAGAGTTTACCACCACAAGGGTAGTTCCTTCTTTGCTTAATGCATCTGTAACGTTTTGTTGTGTATGTAATTCTGTAAACCCAATGCTGGTAAGTTCTTCACGCATAGGTTTTACTAATTCTGGTGGGTACATAATTTTTTAATATTTAATTTGTTTATTGAGCTACAAATATACTTAATAAGTTCGTTAAAATTTACTAAACCTTCTGGCACCTCAAGAATTTCAATTCCATATTATGTAACAATTTAGCGTATTGCTTTACTTATATTTGTATCATAATTAATTATATATGTTTAGCATTTTTGGAGCGGTAGTTGGGTGGAGTATTTATAGATTTCCGGGAGCAATTGCGGGCTATTTCTTAGGATCTTTTATTGACCAGTATAATGGTAAGAGAAAAAATTCTGGTGGGCAGCGAGATGTTTTTAGAGATTTGTTTGATCAACAACGTGGTAAAACAGTAAATCCCGCAGATTTTGAAATTAACCTTCTATCCTTGGCATCATTTGTTATTAAAGCAGATGGCACCGTGAGCCAAAGTGAGTTAGACTTTGTGCGCCGGTACTTTGTCCAGGCCTACGGAAAAGACAGGGCCAATGCCACCTTTAAAGTGTTTAACGATGTCATAAAAAAAAGCGACATATCTGCCAAGGGTATTGCCAGTGACATTCGGTCAAAAACGCGGTATGAATCTAGATTGCAGATTTTGCATTTTTTGTTTAGCATTGCCAATGCTGACGGAACTGTAACCACCAGTGAGGTTAATATGATCAACCAAATTGCAGGATATCTCTCTATACAATCTGCAGATTTTCATAGCATAAAAGCAATGTTTTTTAAGAACCCGGACAGGGCCTATAAAATCTTAGAAATAGACAAAACAGCTACCGTTGCTGAAATTAAAAAAGCCTACCGCACCATGGCCAAAAAGTACCATCCAGACAAACTAATAGACATGGATGAAGCCTATAAAAAAGGTGCTGAGCAAAAGTTTAGAGAAGTTCAAGAATCTTATGAAAGCCTTCAAAAAGAGCGCGGCTTTTAATACCTAGATTGTTTAGGTGTTGGTATTGAGGGTGTTATTTTTTAGCCTAGACTAAAAAATAGTTGAGGTGTATTAAAAAAATAATTTTACCTTTGCCTTATGTATTCATTAGCAGAAGAAAATTATATTAAGACCATTTTTCATTTACAACAAACCAAAAGCGGTGCGGTAAGCACAAATGCTATTGCAGATAGTATGGACACCAAGGCCTCTTCTGCAACAGATATGGTGCAGAAATTAGCCGAAAAAAAAGTGCTCTCTTATGTTAAATATAAGGGCGCTCAGCTTACCGAAAAAGGAAAAAAAATAGCCACCAGAATTGTTAGAAAGCATCGTTTGTGGGAAGTTTTTCTTGTAGATAAACTAGGGTTTCATTGGGATGAAGTTCATGAAATTGCAGAGCAATTAGAGCACATTCATTCTACAGAGCTCATCAAACGATTAGATACATTTTTAGGTAGTCCAGCCTTTGACCCTCACGGAGATCCTATTCCAGATGAGCACGGAAACTTCATAAAAACAGAAAAAAAGTTACTTTCTCAATTAAACAAAAGCCAGTCTGGTGTTTGTGTGGGGGTAAAAGAATCTAGCCCAGAATATTTGCAATACTTAGACAAAAAGAGGATAAGTATTGGCACTAAGATCAATGTACTGGGTAAAGAGTTTTTTGACGGATCGATGGTTATAGAAGTAGGGAGAGATCAATTTTTTGTTTCAAAAAAAATCGCAGACAATTTATATGTACAAACAACATAATTATTACAATAATATTTCAGAAACTATGAAAAAAATAGGGCTACCACTTTTAATGATACTACTATCCTTGCCTATATTAGCGCAGGAAGAAAGACCTGAGTTAATTACAGACAGACCAGATGCCACAGAGGCGCCGAGTGTTGTTCCAAAGGGAGCTTTACAAATAGAGACAGGCGCTTTGTTTACTTCTTTTGAGGAGGATGTTTTGAAAACACAAACCCTAACATATAACACCACACTGCTAAGGTTTGGTGTATTAGATAATCTAGAACTTAGGCTAGGGTGGAATGTTGTTGAACAAAGCAATAAAGTTACTGATGTTGCCCCGGCTGTCATAGAAAGCGGATTATCTCCTTTGCTATTGGGGGTGAAAGTAAACATTGCCCAAGAACAAGGATGGTTACCCACCATTGGCCTTATTGGTCATCTTTTTTTACCATTTACTGCAAGCGAATATTTTAAACCACAATACACAAGTGTTGATTTTAGATTTGCCTTTGACCACACGCTTTCAGACAGCTCTAGTGTTGCATATAACTTAGGCGCGCAGTGGGAGGCAGATAGCCCTGGAGCGGCCTATATTTATACCCTTGCATACGGTTATAGTATCACAGATAGCTTTGGTTTTTATGCCGAGTTGTATGGTGATTTACCAGAAAAAAACAGCTCGAATCATTATTGGGATGCAGGTGTCACCTACCTTATTTTACCTAACCTGCAACTAGATGCAACCATTGGCACAAGTATTACAAAAGGCCAGGACCTTCTGTTGAGTGGCGGTTTTAGCTATAGAATATTTAAATAAATAGCGCATGAAAAAAAGTATTATTTGCCTGTTTGTTATACTCTTGTTTGCTTGTAAAAACCCGACAAAACCCTCTGGTAAACTAAAGGTTGTTGTTACTACCTCTATGCTTACAGATTTGGTTAAAAATATTGGGGCAGACTTAATCGAAATAGAGGGATTAATGGGGCCGGGCGTAGACCCGCACTTATACAAAGCTAGTGAGGGAGATGTTTCGAAACTATTTAACGCAGATGTTATTTTTTATAACGGATTGCACCTAGAAGGAAAACTAGTAGCGGTTTTTGAAAAAATGGATACTCAAAAAACAACGGTAGCTTTGGGTGAATTTTTAGCAAAAGAAGGCTTGATTGGGTCAGACTATTTTGCTTCTAATTATGATCCTCACGTGTGGTTTAACATCCAATATTTTAAGGAGTTCTCAGATAAAGTAACAAGTGTATTATCAGAGAAGGACCCTAAAAATGCAGCCAGTTTTACAGCAAATAACCTAGCATTTCAGCAGGAATTAGATCTCTTGCACACGGCGGTTGTAAACACGATTGCTACCCTTGCTCCAGAGAAAAGAATTTTAGTTACGGCGCATGATGCATTTAATTACTTTGGGAAGGCCTATGGCTTTAATGTAGTTGGCCTTCAAGGGCTCTCTACCGCTACCGAGGCAGGTGTACAAGATGTGCAAAAACTATCTGAATACATTATAGCAAATAAGGTAAAGGCTATTTTTATTGAAAGTTCTGTGCCAAGAAGAACCATAGAAGCGCTAGAGGCTGCAGTGCTCTCTAAAGGACATCAGGTTTCTATTGGCGGCTCTTTGTATAGTGACGCGCTTGGAGACGGGGGTTCTGCAGAGGGCACCTATGTTGGAATGTTTCTGTACAATGTAAAGACTATTGTTAACGCCTTACAATAACATATGACACAAAAAATTGCCATACAAGTAGATGATTTAACCGTAGCCTATAACTACAAACCCGTGCTGTGGGATATAGATTTGGTAATCCCTGAAGGGGTTTTAATGGCTATTGTAGGGCCTAACGGAGCAGGGAAATCTACCCTTATTAAGGCCATTTTAGGTATTATTGAACCTATTGCCGGTAGCGTTGCTATTTATGGAGAACCTTATAAAAAACAACGAAAACTTGTTGCCTATGTGCCTCAAAAAGGGAGTGTAGATTGGGATTTCCCTACCACAGCGCTAGATGTGGTGATGATGGGAACCTATGGTAGTTTGGGCTGGATTAAAAGACCTGGTCAAAAGCAAAAAAAGGCGGCATTAGAAGCCCTTGAGAAGGTGGACATGCTCTCTTTTAAAAGCAGACAAATTAGCCAGCTAAGCGGCGGGCAACAACAGCGTATTTTTTTGGCAAGAGCATTGGTGCAAAACGCATCAATTTATTTTATGGACGAACCCTTTCAAGGGGTTGACGCCTCTACAGAGATAGCGATTATTAATATTTTAAAAGAGTTGCGTAAAGCAGGAAAAACAGTGGTGGTTGTACACCATGATTTACAAACTGTCCCAGAATATTTTGACTGGGTTACGTTTTTAAATGTAAAGAAAATTGCCACCGGAGCAGTAAAAGACATTTTCAATGATGACAATTTAACCAAGACCTACGGCATTAATTATAAAGTAGCCGTAAATAAATAACCTTAATGAGCATCACCGAATATTTCAACCTGTTATTTACAGACTATACCCTGCGCACTATTAGCCTAGGGACGGCTGTATTGGGAGCAATTTGCGGAATGCTTGGGAGCTTTGCTGTTTTAAGAAAACAAAGTTTGTTGGGAGATGCTATTTCGCATGCTGCCTTGCCCGGCATAGCCATTGCGTTTTTAATAACCGGAGCTAAAGACACTAATATCTTGCTCTTGGGAGCCTTGGTAAGTGGTTTGATTGGCGCCTTTTGGATTCGCGGAATGATATCCAAAACACATTTAAAAAGCGATACTGCTTTGGGTCTTGTTTTATCGCTGTTTTTTGGTTTTGGAATGCTACTTCTCACCTATATACAAAAACAACCCAACGCCAATCAAGCAGGACTGGACAAGTATTTATTTGGCCAAGCAGCTACTTTAGTAGAGAGTGATGTGTTGCTTATGGTGCTTGTTACCGCAACCGCCCTTGTGGTTGTACTTTTGTTTTGGAAAGAATTTAAGCTTCTTCTTTTTGACTCAGACTACGCCAACACCCTTGGGTTTAACACAAAGTTTATCGATATTTTAATTACTTTTTTTATTGTTTTGGCTATTGTAATTGGGCTACAAACGGTAGGAGTTGTTTTAATGAGCGCTATGTTGTTGGCACCAGCCGCAGCCGCAAGACAATGGACAAGCAGTTTGGCGGTTATGGTTTTTCTTGCCGCTTTAATTGGCGCATTTTCTGGGGTCTTTGGCACTGCTATTAGCGCCAGCCAAGACAACCTCTCTACAGGGCCAGTTATTGTATTGGTGGCTAGTTTTTTTGTTGTGGTTTCTTTTGTTTTTTCTCCCACCCGCGGGCTTTTGTTTAAACAGATAAGACTTATAAAAAACAGGCGTGATTTACAGCTTAAAAAAACCCTACAGTTTATGTATGGCATAGCCCAAACCCATGAAAGCATTGACCACCCTCACACTATAAGAATATTAAATAATTTTCAAGGTTTTACCAAAAAATCATTGCGTAAAATGGAAGAAAACCAGTGGATATTACTAAACAAACAACAATGGTCTCTCACACTAAAAGGCTTTGCCGAGGCTCAAAACCTTTTTAATCAACAAACCCAACATGAGTAGTCCTCAAATAGAAATACAGCTTATTGCCGCTCTAGTTGCAGCTGCTTGCGCTATCCCAGGGGTGTTTTTGGTGTTGCGTAAAATGGCTTTAATTAGTGATGCCATAAGCCACTCTATCTTGCCAGGAATTGTTTTAGGGTTTTTTATAACTCAAGATCTTAATTCTCCATTGTTAATTATTTTAGCGGCCGGTACTGGAATTATTACAGTGGTGCTAGTAGAGCGCATCCAAAAAACAGGTCTTGTAAAAGAAGACACAGCCATTGGCCTTGTATTTCCTGCCCTTTTTAGTATTGGGGTATTATTAATTGCCAAAAATGCCAATGACATTCATCTAGATGTAGATGCTGTATTACTTGGCGAACTGGCTTTTGCCCCTTTTGATAGGTTTTTGCTTTTAGGTATAGACGCCGGGCCAAAAGCTGCCTGGATTATGGGAGTTATTTTACTTATCACCCTTTCGCTACTGTATTTATTTTTCAAGGAATTAAAAGTAAGCACATTTGATGTTGGCTTGTCTTCTGCCCTTGGTTTTTCTCCGGCTGTTTTGCATTACGGGCTAATGTCTGTGTCTTCTATTACAGTTGTAGGCGCTTTTGATGTGGTAGGAGCCATACTCGTGGTAGCCCTTATGATTGCTCCAGCTGCCGCTGCGTATTTGCTTACCGCAGATTTAAAAAAAATGTTGTGGCTCTCTGTATGTTTTGGAGTTTTTGCCGCCATTAGCGGATATTGGTTAGCGCACTGGTTGGACGCATCTATTGCAGGGTCTATAACCACAGTTCTTGGTTTGGTGTTTTTGCTGGTGTACTTTTTTGCTCCTAAAAAAGGGCTGTTGTCTGTCATGTATCGCCAAAAACAGCAGCGCACAGAGGTATCGCTACTTACCTTTTTACTGCACCTTAACAACCATCAAGAAACAGAAGAAAGACATATTAATCATTTGAGAGAGCACATTAATTGGCAACAGGTAAAGGCGAATACAGTTGTAGGGCTAGCCCTGGATAATAACCTGATTACCATCACCAATGAGGTTATTTCTCTAACAACAAAAGGGCTAAGTTTCACTCAAACGGCTCTGGAGTATATCATTACAAATAAAGACGATAAAATAGAACACCTTAAGGACGACTTCTTTTTATTTAGAGGATAACTGTGTTTTTAAAAACTACCCGACTTATGAAAAAATTACTGCTTATTTTTAGTATCGTGAGTATTGTTGTTTCTTGTCAAGCATTGGCTCAAAAACAAGATACCCCTGAGACTGTTTTTAATGTTCCACTTACTAAAACTAGCACACACCGCGGGGTTTCTATAACACTGGTTGCCGTTGTAGAAGATTCTAGATGCCCTAGAGACACCACCTGTATTTGGGCCGGGAAGGCTGTAGTAAAAATTCTTGTTAGGGCAAGTGGTGAAGACGCCCAAGAAATGACGGTAGTTTTTCAAAACGAATCTCAAAGCGTTATCGCTACCACAGAAGATACTGTTTTTACAGCCCTGAAATTACTTCCGTATCCTGGTGATTCTATTGGCAAAGAAGTAGGATATCAATTACAAGTTTCTAAGAAAGCGAAGACCTCTTTAAAACAATAGTGCAATGCCCCTTTAGTGGCATCCACAATTATCATTTCCGCATTTGGTGTTACCACCATCTAGGGTGCCAACAGTTTTTCTCTTTTTAGAGACAATCGCAGACCATACAAACTTGTTAACCAAATAACCAGCTGCTGCCAAAAATGTAAAAAGCACAAAGAGTTCTTGCATTGTTAATTATTTAAACCATTGATATGCGCCAAGAGCCGTTATATAAGCAATGGCTGTCATTATTATTAATTGCCACATGGGCCATTTCCAACTATTGGTTTCTCGTTTTACCACAGCCAGGGTACTCATACACTGCATAGCAAAAGCATAGAAAAGCAACAAAGAAACTCCACTAGCAAAATTAAAAAGTGGTTTTCCGGTTTTTACATTTGTTTCTGCGGCCATTCTGTTTTTGATGGTTTCTACATCATCATTCCCTACACTATAAATAGTGGCTAGTGTGCCCACAAACACTTCTCTTGCTGCAAAAGAGCTGATCAGTGCAATACCAATTTTCCAGTCATAGCCCAAGGGTCTTACCGCAGGCTCAATAAACTTACCTGCATGACCAATATAGCTATGTTCTAGTTTAAATGCGGCTATTTTTGTTTCTAACTGGTTTTGAGAAATAGGAGCCTCTAAGTTTTCTTGTTGTATGATAGCTGTGGCATTATTAAAATCTCCAGGGCCGTATGAGGCCAATACCCAGAGTATTATTGATATGGCTAAAATAATTTTACCGGCACCAAGCACAAATGACTTTGTTTTTTCTATTACAGTAATACCTACATTTTTAAAGAGAGGTAATTTGTAGTTTGGCATCTCTATTACAAAAAATGTTTTACTGCGTATTTTTAATACTTTATCTAGCATCCACGCAGATATAATTGCCGCTCCAAAACCTAACAAATACATAAACATTAGCGTAAGTGCTTGCAGGCTAAAGATGCCTAGAACGCGCTGATCTGGTATTACTAGCGCGATGATAATTAGGTATACCGGCAATCTTGCAGAGCAGGTAGTAAAAGGGGTCACCAAAATAGTGATAAGACGCTCTTTCCAGTTTTCTATGTTACGGGTTGCCATAATTGCGGGTATGGCGCAGGCAGTACCTGCGATGAGCGGCACCACACTTTTACCACTTAATCCAAAACGGCGCATGACACGATCCATTAAAAACACGACTCGGCTCATATAGCCGCTTTCTTCTAGTATAGAAATAAAGAAAAATAAAAAGGCAATTTGTGGTATAAAAATAATAATACCACCCAGCCCAGGAATAATACCCTCGGCAATAAGGTTGGTGAAATCTCCAGCGGGGAGGGTGTTTTTTGTCCATTCGCCTAGAGAGGCAAAGGTGCTATCTATAAAATCCATAGGATAGCTGCTCCAGTCAAAAATGGCTTGAAAAATTAGCAATAAAACACCTAAGAAAATCACATAACCCCAAAACTTATGCATTAATACACGGTCTAATTTACCGCGTAAATCTTTGGCATTTGCTTTATCTACCAAAAGGGTTTGTTTGAGCACCTCATTGATAAACTGGTAGCGTTTGATGGTTTCTTTTTGTTGTAATCTTTTAAGGTTGCTAACACTTTCTGTTTTAAAACTAGCTACGCCCTTGAGTTGGTTTCTGTCTAGCTTTCCAAAATTTACATCTTGGGTAATAACAAGCCAAAGCTTGTAAACATCTTGATTTGGGAATGTTTTACGTAGCCTGTCAAAATATTCTGGGGCAATACTTGAAGCGCTTAAACAAGGGGTAACAGATAGGGTTTTGTAGTTGGTGATGAGTTTTTTTAAGGCCTCAAACCCCTTATTTTCACGAGAACTAATAAGGGCTATTTTTGTTTCTAGGCGCAGCTCTAGGGCGGCAACATCTAGTGTGATGGCTTTACGCTTCATGCGGTCTGCCATGTTAATAACCAGTATAGTAGGGATGCCTAAATCTTTAATTTGAGTAAAGAGTAGTAAATTTCTTTTTAGGTTTTCTATGTCTGTAACCACAACGGCAACATCTGGAAAATCTTTGTCATTTTTATTAAGCAGCAGTTCAATTACTACATTTTCATCCAGAGAAGATGCGTTAAGGCTATAGGTTCCAGGCAAATCAAGCACATGGGCTTTTACCCCGCGGTCTAACTTGCAGATACCTTGCTTTTTCTCAACAGTAATTCCAGGATAGTTACCCACTTGCTGGTTTAGCCCAGTGAGCCTATTAAATACAGATGTTTTCCCTGTATTAGGATTTCCAATTAATGCAACGTTAAACTGTTTGGCCATTATATATTTGAGCTTGTGCTAAGGTCTTGTTTACTGTGTTATAATTTCAATCTCAATTTGTGCTGCAGTTTCTTTACGAATAGCCAGGTGCGCTCCATTTACGTTGAGGTACATCGGGTCTTGAAACGGCGCGGTTTGCACAAGAGCCACTTCATTGCCAGGAAGGCAGCCCATTTCTAGGAGCTTTAAAGGAACAATATCCACAGAAAACTCTTTTATAATACCGCGCTGTCCTTGTTTTAATGAAGCAATGGTTGTCATTTTTATTTAGATTGATTTTAAACAAGCAAAAATAATTATTTGAAACCTACCCACAAAGCTTTGAGGGAGGTATTGTGAAATTTTAACGCAACTATGGGTCTGTGGGGAGGGTATTAATAATTGATAAGCCCAAAGAATATAGACTTTTTACCTTGGTTTTGTAGCACATCAATATCTTGCAAGATACGCTGCATCTCTTGGGCCTGGGTGCCATCATAAAACCCACGGATTCTTTTTTGGGCATCAATTAAAACAAAATTTTCTGTGTGCACTAGCCCCAGAGGATCATCAGGGTTTTCTTTGGCCACCAGATATTGTTTTCTAGCAAGATTGTAAATCTCTTGTTTACTACCGGTAACTAGGTTCCATTTTGCGGAGTTTATGTTTTTTTGAGTAGCGTATTTTTTAAGTTGAGATGCCGTATCAATCTCTGGCATTACAGTATGGGAGAGCAGCAGTACCTCTGGATTGTCTTGAAGTTTATCTTGCAACACCAGCATATTGCTGGTCATTACAGGGCAGATGGTTTGGCAAGTGGTAAAGAAAAAATCTGCCACATACATTTTACCTTTATAGGTGTCTTGGGTTATGGTTTGGCCTTCTTGGTTGGTCAAGCTAAAATCTGAGATGGTATGGTATTTTTTTTGGTGTCTTATATCTTGGGCTACTAGTGCTGCGCTTACTAAAGAGGGCTGGTATACCGGCAGCACCTCTAAGGGTTTAAGCACGCTGTAAATAACAGAAATTATAACCACAGATAACCCCGTTAAAACAATAGCAAGGAGTTTATATTTTGAAAAAAAGTGTAGCATAGCCTCTAAAATAATAGGCTACAAAAATACGACCTAAAAATGATTTAAGCTGCTTAGACTCCTGCTATTTTGGTGCTAGAAGAAGTCTGAAAACAACATTTTTTTTGCACTATATAATAAGTTACTTTTGTGCCCAAGAGAAAGCCTGCATGTTTTACAAAGGGCTTTGCTTTTTTTGATCTGGTTTTAGAGAAATAAACCAGAAAATAACAATCTATTTTATTGAGCTATGAGTCCATTTTTCGTTAAAGCGATACAGTTACTACTAAGTCTATCTTTTTTGATCGTTCTTCATGAACTAGGGCACTTTATACCCGCAAAATTATTTAAAACTAGGGTAGAGAAATTTTTCTTGTTTTTTGATGTAAAGTTTGCGCTTTTCAGTAAAAAAATAGGAGATACGGTGTATGGTATAGGTTGGCTGCCACTAGGAGGATATGTAAAGATATCTGGAATGATTGATGAGAGCATGGACAAGGAACAAATGGCCTTGCCGCCACAGCCATGGGAGTTTAGATCTAAGCCAGCATGGCAGCGACTTATCATTATGCTTGGCGGGGTTACGGTAAATATTATTGTTGGATTTGTGATTTACATGGGAATTTTAAATTTCTATGGGCAAGACATCACAACCAATGAGCAGTTGCCAAATGGTTTTGCTGTGCACGAGTCTTTTAATGAATATGGATTTAGTGACGGAGATCAAATTCTTAGCCTTAACGGCGAGGCCTTTGAAAATGTAACGGCAATCAATAAATATTTGTTTTTACGTGATGTAAATACCATAGAGGTGCTGCACACTAATGGACAAAAACAAACTATAGAGATGCCAGAAGATATTGGCGCTATAATGTTTGAAAACGATGTGCTAAGACCCTTCACCCAAAGAGTAGCGCCAGTAATGGGCGTGATTGGAGATGAGAGTTTTCCTGCTGCTGCGGCAGGGTTTAAACTAGATGACACCATTTTGGCGGTAAACGGGACACCTATTGTATTTTGGCATGAATTCCAGAACCTGGTAAAAGAAAACGGACAAAAAGAAAATGTTTTTTTAATATCTCGTGATGGAGCGCAGCTCACTTTAAAAGCAACTCCTAATGAGACAGGACAAATAGGGCTGCTGCCTTACAGCACCTCAATACGCAAGGAGTATACTTTGGGAGAGAGTATCACTGGAGGTGTTGGGTATGGTATGGACGTCTTGAAAGATTACGTAACACAATTTAAGTATGTGTTTACTAAAAAAGGAGCCTCACAAGTTGGTGGTTTTGGAGCCATTGGCGGCCTGTTTCCAGACACCTGGGACTGGACTAGTTTTTGGCAAACAACAGCGCTTATATCTATTATTTTAGCCTTTATGAATATCTTACCGATCCCGGCGCTAGACGGTGGGCATGTGATGTTTTTATTATATGAAATGATTAGTGGCCGTAAGCCTAATG
>ERZ807291.840-NODE-840-length-51416-cov-8.393509_pt1 | contig 51416 bp, 54 predicted proteins | sample MGYA00521257_ERZ807291 | MGnify/ENA primary metagenome ERZ807291 (study PRJEB31413, sample SAMN03169783) | marine metagenome | biome: Marine; feature: Water; material: Subsurface seawater | place: North Sea | collected 2011-04-28 | depth 1 m m ... | reverse complement strand
CCCTCCTGTTCCAGAAACTCTAATCAGGAATGGCCCAGAACTTGGGGGCTAGACAGAATCGCTGGCTTTTCCGGGTTTTTCCAACCAGGCACCGCAAAGTATCAGTGCGACACCGACGACCTATTCGGAAGGCGGATTTACGCTGATCACGACCGGTGCTAATGCCGGTTTTGGTTTTGCCCGTTACGGGACCGACAGCGACCGGTTCCCCGGGTCAACCGCCTTGCTCAACAACACCGTTGACCGCGATACGGTTCTGACCAAAGACGGCGGCGGGTCGTTTTCGATCGGTGCAATTAGCCTTGCGACAACGAATGTCGTTTCCGGCAGTTTTGACCTGCTTTTTACCGGCACAAAATCCGATAATTCGACAGTCGATCAGACATTTTCCATCGACAATACGACATATGCCCTGGAAACCTTTCTGTTTTCATCCGCTTTCACAGATATCGTGTCCCTGCGATGGACACAGGGAAGTCCGTCGCATCAATTTGACAACCTTGTCCTGGATGAGGCGGTAAGTGCCGTGCCGGCTCCGGCCGGGTTTTTATTATTCATGACCGGTCTGATGGGGCTCGGAATCATGGCCCGGCGTTCAAGAAAGCCCTCCGCCGCCTAAAGCCTATTTCGAATGGTGCGCTGTGAAGCCGATGGTCGAGCTTTAATCTAAACCAGTCTCAAATGTGTTGGGGGACCCGACTCTCGGTCTTGTTCTGATGGTTTGCCACGCTCAGGCATTGGTTTCGCCTTCAATATCGACTTGGCATCATTTTCGACAACCTGTAACAGATGGCCATAGGCCACGGTCTGTTGTGAGAGACTGGTCCAGTCGAAGATACCGGCGATTTCCTCCGCGGGGACGCCACATTTTCGAAAAAGCAGCCATTCGATAAAGCGCGTCGTGGCGACGATGTCGTCGCGCACCCGTTCGGGTTCCTGCGGGTTGAGTTCTGGCGTGTCGCCCTCGTAGGGGAGTCTCGTGGGATCGGGCATGTAGTCGAGCAGATCGCGTTGCATCTCGATTTGTAGCTGAGCTGCGGCGGCGTAGTCGTTCTCCAGGCATTTCGTCGTCGTTTCCTCCAGTCGTGCCAATGCAGCAACAGCTTCTGTCGCCCACCGTTGCCCACGGTCGGTAAGCTCTGTCCGTCGTCGTTCCAGAGCTATTGAAAGTGCCAGGGCGTAATCGGGTGTTCGGTCGCTGGTGTTTCCCGTTTCATCCATCATGCATGACCCGCAGGGCCGCTTTGCCAGTTGGCATTGGTAATCGCGCCGAGTGCTGTGTGTAGCAGATCTTCCGCGATCTGGGCTGCCTGGGCCGGTGCCGTATGGATCATGCCTGTCCTGATCGCGAGGGTCATGGCGATGGCCTGCAGCAGGTCGCCATTATTTACATCGCCTGCCAGCGAAACATCGTCTTCGATTGTCTGGAGAAATGAGGTCACAAGCTGGGACACCCGCACCGCATCCATCGTTTCTGTATGCAAGGGGAATTCGATCTGAATAACATCTCCGGTTGCGGACGTGACGGTGTAGGGAAGCTTTTTCATGGAGTCTCGAATTGCAGCACAGGCGCAAGTAATTTGCGCTATCGAGTTGTATACGCACCGAATCTGATTTTTGGATCAGGATAATCCGGCGGTTCTCCGGTGTGGTTACAATCCGACTGGTGCCAGGGTGCGCATACCGCCACCGCCCGGCAGGTTCGGCACACCCGGCTGCCCCGGCAGGGCATCCTGCAGTGACAGTTCACCCTTGCGTTCGTAGGGCACAGACTGGTTGATCCCGAGGCGCCCGACATAAGCCGTCCCGTGCAGGCGGTAGGTGATCTTGTCGGTTTTGCCGAGGAACATCAGCTGGCGAAAGATGCTCAGAATATTGGTATTCCCGGTGACCGGTACGGTCGCATAGCCCAGCCGCGGGACGGTGACGGTCGCGTTGCTCAGGCCGTCGGCGAAGGGCTGGCCGTTAACCTCGAGCTTGAAGGTCAGTCCGGTCAGCGGCAGTTCAAAGTTGTTCGGATTTCCAATCCGGATCTCGATCAGCAGTTCCTGGTTCAGTAGCCCGCCATTGCCGAGGCGCAGGTTCGACAACTGTATCGACGGCGGTTTTGCGTCTTCGACCGATGCACAACCGATCAGCAGAAAGAAAAAGCCGAGAACGAGGATACGCTTCACTGGGGAACTCCTGAATCGGGAATGTGGTCGGACTATCGCAGGATAGCGGAATTTCGACCTTGCCAGCACTTTTCATTGCGGTAAGAGTCAAAGCAAGGCGTCCGGTAGTTTTCACGCGTACAAGGTAGGTAGATCATGAAAAAATTACTCGTCATCATCGGGGCACTTGTCGCCCTCGTAATCGTGGCGTTACTCATCGCGCCAATGGTCATCCCGGTGGATACCTACAAGAAAGAACTCCTGGCGCAGGTAGAGAAAGCAACCGGGCGCGAAGCACGGATCGAAGGGGATTTCGGGATTTCGCTTTTCCCGACGGTCAAATTTACCGCGGGCAAATTTTCCCTTGCCAACGTCAAGGGCGGCAAGGCCGCCACAATGGTGAGCCTCGAACAGCTTAACGTTCAGGTCGCGGTACTGCCGCTATTGGGTGGCAATGTGGTGATCGACTCGTTCGTTCTCGATAAACCGGTGATCAACCTGGAAGTCGACCGACAGGGTCGCCCGAACTGGGTGTTCACCCCGGCGTCGGGTGCCGGCGCGGCGAAGACGTCATTGAATACAAAAGGTGTGGCGAATACGAAAGACGCGGCACCGGCCAAGGCAGAAGGCGCTTCCGGCGGGCTCGGGCTTTCGGGGCTGCAGCTTGGCGATGTCCGTCTGGTGGATGGCAGGATCGCCTATTCTGACGCGAAGGGCGGCGTTTCCCAGACAGTCGATGCGATCAATATGAGCGTCTCGCTGCCGTCGATGACGAGCCCGATGGCGGCCAAAGGCTCATTGGTCTGGAACAAAGAGAAGATCGATCTTGTGCTCGGCATCGATAACCCAAACGCCTTTCTTGCGGGGACGCAGACGGGTCTGAACGCTGCGGTGGCGGCATCGACGATCAAGTTCGATTTCAAGGGAAAGGCGTCCAGCAAGCCGCAGATGAAAGCATCGGGGACGATTGATCTCGATGTCCCGTCGGTGCGTGAACTCGCAGCCTGGGTCGGACAACCGATGACGGCACCGGGGACAGGATTCGGGCCGCTCAAAATCAATGGTCAGGTTGGTGTCGATGGCCGGAAATACAGTTTTACCAAGGCAAGGCTTTCGCTCGATGCAATCCAGGCGACCGGCGAGTTCCGGTTCGATGGTAGCGGTAAGGTCCCCTATATCAACGCCGGGCTCGGTACCGGGATGCTTGATCTGAACCCTTATCTGCCACCTGAAAAAAAGGCCGGCAGTGCAGCTTCCGCGCCCCAGGCTCCCGCGGGGACTGGTGGCAATGCGGCACCGCCTGCCTCTCAGGGCTGGAGCACGGACCCGATCGATCTGACCGGGCTTCGCGCGGTGAATGCGGATATCGCGCTGAATGTCGCGGGACTGATGATGCGCAAGATCAAGGTCGGTAAATCCGGGGTGAACGTCGCCCTTAAAGGCGGTCGGTTGACCACGAAGTTGACCGAAATGGCACTGTATGGCGGCAACGGCACGGCGACCATTACGGCTGACGGTGCTGCGGCTGTCCCGGCGGTCACCGCAAAGCTCGACCTGTCGGGTCTGCAGGCCAACCCCGCGCTGAAGGATGCGATCGACATGGACCGCATTGAAGGTACGCTGAACGCAAACATGAACGTTGCCATGCGGGGCGCAAGCCAGCGGGCGATGATTTCAGCTCTGGGCGGTAACGGCAAAATCCTGTTCGCCGATGGCGCCATTCGCGGCATCAATATCGCCGCCATGGTGCGCAATGCGGCCAGCGCGTTCCTCGATTCGTCCGCGCGCGAAAACCAGAAGACCGACTTCGCCGAATTGTCCGGTACCTTCAATATCGTCCGCGGTGTTCTAACCAATAACGACCTGGCGTTGTTGTCTCCATTGCTGCGTGTCGGCGGCAAGGGGACGGTTAATCTGCCGAACCGTACTGTCAATTACCGCATAGAGCCCAAGGTCGTGGCATCGACACAGGGGCAGGGCGGAAATACCGATACGTCCGGCATAAAGGTGCCGGTGCTCGTATCGGGCCCATGGGACAATCTCAGCTACAAGCCCGATCTTGCCGGGATGATTGATGGCATTGCCAAGGATCCGAAGAAGGCCCTCGAAGGGCTGAAAAACCTGATCCCGGGGCAGGGCGGTTCCGGTGGGGGCAGTGCCCTGCCGAAACCGGAGGATGCGCTCAAAAAGCTGTTCGGCCGGTAAACGGGTCTTGACGGGAGCGTTTAGCCCCGTCCGTCGCGGGCCATGCGTTTCCATTTCTCGCCGACAAGGCATGCCACCTTTGCCACTGTCAGCTGGCTACGCAGGGCATCGCCATACCGGCTGAACTGGCGCGGGTTTAGTGCCTGGCTGCCCGGGAGAGCGCCTGAATTCGCCTCCGGGCGGACACCGCTGCTGCTGATCGCGGCCAGAAGGCTTTTAGGTGCTGTTGAGTAGGAACGTCCGCGACGGGGTGAGCCGGCGACATGCACACCGATGACCTCTCCCCTGGCATTGACCCAGGGCCCGCCGCTGATCCCGCTGAGGTCCGTACCGATATCGGGGATACGTCTCACCTGGGTCCACGCTACGACTGGTTCGTCTGTATTGTATCGGCCGCGGGCGAGCATTCGGCCACGTCCAAGGACCCGGGCATGGACATCGCCAGGATTGCCCTTGGGGAAACCGAAGGAATAGCCGTCTTCGCCGATGCGAATCTGTGGTTGGATAATAGGCATCGCGGGTGTACCGCCGCCTGTCCACAGCACGCTGATATCGGAGTTTCCCTCTTGTTTGACGCGGCGTACGCGCACCAGGCGCCCGTTTGTTTTTTGCAGCCCGACGATATCGCAGCCGTCGGTGACATGGCGGGCGGTTATCCAAACGCCTGACTGGTTGACTGAAAACGCGGTCCCCGATGACGGGCCCTGCTTGTCGCCGACCTCGACAATAAAGCGCGGGTCAGCAAAGGATTCCGGCGGGAGGACCCGGCCTGATCCGCGGGGCGTTTCCGGGGAAGGTGCACGGGCTACCGGTGGCGCGAATTGCCGTGGGTCGGGCCGGCGTTCGCCGCTGCCATCACCACCGCTCATGATGCGCCCGCCGATCGCAAGGACCACGATAAATCCGAGCGCGATGATATCGCGAAGTTTCATCCCTGTGTGTCCGGCCTTTGTCCCGTGCCTTCTTTAGCCTGCCACCGCGGCAGCATTGATAAAGGAAATAGCAAGTTTGATGCTGACCACCAGAATGGCCGCGCCCATTTCCCCGTTCTCGATCCGGGTCGGCAGATCCTTGAGCAGAGCATCCCCGATCCGGTAGGCCAGAATCTGGATCAGGAGGGTGACGATTCCCCAAATCACGATATCCCAGACATTGACGCTGGTGGCCATGCAGATGGCCAGCGGAATGGCGAGCCCGATGATGGCGCCGGAAATGGACAGGGCAGCGGCGGTATTGCCATTCCGGATCAGGCGCAGCTCATGATAGGGCGTCACCAAATGGTAGATGGTGACACCGATGAGGAGCATCCCAAGTGTGACGGCGAAATGCAGCAGCAGTACCGGGAAACCGGCGAGAAAGCTTTGGATAACGGGGTCCATGGCACGATCCGGATTGTCATTTTTGATAACGCGACCTTATCGCCAATCGCACCGATACCCAAGTGCCGTGCCGGATGGGGCCGTTAATCCGGTACTTCAATTTCTGGCTCGTTTGGCATAGCCTGCGCCTGCCCGGGCCGGGCAACTCACAGGAGACTTTTCTTTGGCGCGTTACCTTGTCACCGGCGGCTGCGGTTTTATCGGCTCACACCTTGTCGACGCCCTTGTTGCGGCCGGACACGACGTGCGTATTCTCGACGATCTATCCACCGGCAAGCGCGAAAACGTGCCGGATATGAATGATGTCGTTATCGGTGATGTGTCGAATCCGGATGTCATTGCAAAAGCGATGTCGGGCATGGATGGGTGTTTTCACCTGGCCGCGATTGCTTCCGTCCAGCGGTCGAATGAGGAATGGGCGCTGACCCATCGCGTTAACCTGACGGGGGCGGTAAACGTGTTCGATGCGGCACGGAATGCGAATCCGGCGGGCCCGGTTCCCGTGGTCTATGCGTCGTCTGCTGCCGTTTATGGTGATAATCCGGCCGTTCCCTTGGTCGAAGATGCAGAGAAACGCCCGCTGACCGCCTATGGCGCGGACAAACTCGGTTGCGAACAGCACGCGCGCGTTGCCGGAAATGTTCACGATGTGCCGACAACAGGCTTCCGGTTTTTCAATATTTACGGCCCGCGCCAGGACCCGGGTTCGCCCTATTCGGGTGTGATCTCGATTTTTGCCGATCGCCTTGCGTCGGGTAAATCCGCGACAATTTTCGGTGATGGCGGGCAGTTGCGCGATTTTGTCTATGTCGGGGATTGTGTGCGGTTCATCATTGCGGGAATGGACCGGGCGACAACCGGTGCGGATGTCTTCAACGTCTGTACCGGCGCGCCATCGTCACTGCATGACCTGATCGCGGCATTGTCGGCGGCCGGTGGGCGTGACCTTGATGTCGAGACCGGTCCTGCCCGGATCGGTGATATCCGTGAATCCTATGGTGATGCATCCCGGGCGACGGCTGAATTCGGCATCCGTGCCGAAACGCCGTTGCGGGACGGGTTGGCCGAAACCCTCGCGTCTCTTCGCGGATGAGTTCGGCAGACGCCGTCCAGGAAATCAGTGACTGGCTGATCGGACAGGGGCTTGGTGACGGCGGATACGACGATTTGCTCGACGGGTTTTGTGAAAGACTGAATGCCGCGGGTATCCCGGTTCAGCGCTCGATGATGGCCATGCGGACCCTGCACCCGACGATCGATGCGCGCGGCTTCGTCTGGCGGCGTAACGCCGAGGTCGAGGTCGACAATTTTACCACCGAGCGCGGGCCGACACAGGATTTCCTGGACAGCCCGCTAGCCTATCTGCTGCAGAACAGGGATATCCGGGAGGTTCGCCGCCCGCTTACCGGGCCGAACGCGACCCTCGATTTTCCGGTGCTGACCGATTTGAAGGATCAGGGTGTCACCGATTACATGATCATGAAGGTGCCGTTCAAGGTTGCATCTCTCGAAGGCTTTGAATCGGGGATGCTGATCTCCTGGGCGAGTGACGCACCGGACGGTTTTACGCCCGCCTGCGTGACCGCGCTCCGCCGCCTTGCGCCCCGCTTAGCCCTTGTGATGAGCAACCGGTTACTGCGCGAGGTGACGATCAACGTGCTCGATACCTATGTCGGCCATCAGGCGGGTGAGCGTATACTGAGCGGAGAGATCAGCCGGGGCTCGTTGCATCAGATCGACGCCGCCATCCTGATGATGGATTTCCGGGGCTTTACTGCCCTTTCCGACAGGACTGACGGCGCACACATGGCAGCCCTGCTGAACGAATATTTCGAACGCATCGTGCCCCCGGTGCTCGACCGTGGCGGCGAGATTTTAAAATTCATGGGTGACGGTGTTCTCGCGACCTTCAGCCTGAAAGACCTGCAGGATGAAATGGTCTGCAAGACTGCGCTTGATGCTGCGATTGAAGCGCTTAACAACGTTCACGATTGGAATACCGAACGTGTCGCCGGGGCGGCACCGGTAATGAAACTGGACGTCGCTGTTCATCTTGGGCGCGTGCAGTTCGGAAATGTCGGTGCCGGTAACCGCCTTGATTTCACAGTGATCGGGGCTGCTGTCAACGAGGCGAGCCGTATTGAAGCACTGAGCGATGAGTTAAGCCACCACCTTTTGATATCCGAATCCTTTGCAGCCGCCGCCACTAATTGTACCGGTCGGCTGGTTTCGGTCGGGCGCCATCGTCTGCGCGGTGTCAGCCGCGATCAGGAATTGTTCACCGTTGATTACTGAGGTTTAGCCAATGACGATAACTGTACGTCAGCTGGTCGCCACCGACCGGGGTGCGTGGATGCCGCTATGGCAGGAATATCTCGCGTTCTATAAAACCGACCTGGCGCCGGAAATCACGGATGTCACGTGGACGCGCTTTCTGGACCCGGCAGAAGGCATGCATTGCCTTGTCGCAGAAAACGATGTCGGCGAGATGATCGGCATCGTGCACTATCTGTATCACCGGGTGACCTGGGCGGTTGCCGACCGCTGCTATCTGGAAGATCTTTTCGTTGCCGAAGCCGCCCGTGGTACCGGGGCCGGGCGGGCATTGATCGAAGCTGTCTACGCCGCTGCCGACGCCCGGGGTGCTGATCAGGTCTACTGGATGACCCAGGATTCCAATGCTGACGGCCGCCGGCTCTATGACCGGGTTGGACGTGTGACCCCGTTTATCAAGTATCAGCGATAGCGGCAGCTCAAAGGCCCTTCATCGCCCGCAATTCGCGCAGCACCGGCATGTCGTCGAGATCCTGATCGGAGAGCCGGTCCCATTCGATCGCCTCGGGTGGCGGTGGCGGGTTTTCTATCCGAATGGTCTGTGTCGGCGTTGCGATGACCGTCAGTGGCAGATCGTTGCTCTCGATCGGGAACGCGCCGACCACCTGCACGTCGTTCACCGTTGTTGCCACCGGGACGGCATCGTGGCCAAGCTCGCGCAGGATCGCGAACTCGATATCGCTGTATCCGGCACCCTTGCCTGCACGGCGTCCGGTATCGGTAACTGCAACACAGCCGGTAACGATGGCATCCATCTGCGGCAGATCCTTCAGCGCTACCGATTCCGCCCAGTCGGCACAGCGTGACATCTGGGATGCGCTATTTATCGCGTCGAACGGAATTTTCGCCGGATCAAGCTTCAGAAATCCGGCCTTCAGCTTCGGCGTCGGTACATAAACAGTGATGCCGCGCCGTAGCGCTTCGGCGCGCACGTATTTCTGTGGTGAATCCGGGTTTACCTTGATCTGTTTTGCATCGCGCCATTCGGGTTCTTCAAACAGGCGAAGCGCCGCGTCCTTTGCGCCTTTGAAGTTGGGGATGCGTCCATGCGGCGGGAACGGAAACGCTGAAAGCTTTTCGGCCTTCAGCGTATCCCAGACCGCCTGGCGGGCGGATTGCTTGGATGGGTAATTGATGGTCATGCGTGTGATGATAGTCGGGACGACAGATTACGTAAAATTGATGATGGAAGTATGGGAGATGACCCTAAGCTGACACGCTGTCGATTTAACGGTGCTATAAGAGAATATCGCTATGCAGGAAAAAACGTTGCTGCGTGTCGGGATTATCGGGGCGATCATCGCTGCGATCTGCTGTTTTACGCCGGCACTGGTTATTCTGATGGGTGTTATCGGCCTGTCGTCGGTTGTCGGCATGCTGGATATTGTTCTGCTGCCGGCCCTGGCCGTTTTCCTCACCATTACGGGATACGCATTTTGGAAACGACCCAGACCGAGCTAGCCCAATCGGGTATCGAACTTCAATCGGTGATCACGTGTCCGGATTGCGGGCATGTCGAGACCGAGACCATGCCGACAGATGCCTGCCAGTGGTTCTATGACTGCAAGGGATGTGCGGCGGTCCTTAAACCACTGCCCGGCGATTGCTGTGTGTTCTGTTCCTACGGGACGGTTGCGTGCCCGCCCATCCAGACCGGGGACGACTGTTGCGCGTGAGGGACGGAAGATTATTAGACCGCCATCTCCTGTAGCTGTGCTTCCCAATCTCCGCGGCTGAAATTCAAAATTCGTAACGGCTCGGCTGGGCCCCAGGTCAGTTCCAGTGCGACATTCGGCGGGGCGACCGACAGGTGATAGGTCTCCTGCCAGTGCGGGTTGTTCGGAATATCGGACGGCAGGATCATCTTGTCCGCCGCCGCTTCCGGAAGGTCGGGCCCGGTGAAGCTGATATGGAACGGCATACCCTCCGGCGTTTCTGCCGTCGCGCGCCAGGTTGAATTACCACTGTCATCTTCCGATTTTCTGCCTTCTCGGGCCAGCACCGCCAGTGCTGCCGCAGAAAGGTTGAGCAGATCGGGGGCGGTGTCGGTCGGGTAGACGTCGGCGTCTATGGCCCTGTGTCCGCGCTGTTCCGCACGCTCCGATGAAGGATGTGTGTCGGGTCCCTTCGGTGTCTTGTAGCCTTCCTGCTTCCGGATTTTCATATAGTCACGGAACATGCCGCGCCGTTCGGTGTCGCCGTTTTCTTTCCATATATACGGGCAGACATCGATGCAGATATGGCAATAGGATTCGCGGAAACGCGAAATCGGGTAGCATTTCTCAATGTCGGTGAGCCAGCGTTTCACCCCGTCGGTGACGATATGATCATCAGGGATGGCGTCGCCGGGGCAGTTGTTGCGGCAGAGATTACAGGTTGAGCAGTAATCCTGGATGCCGAAACTGCGCGGTGCGTCATAAGCGACCGGCAGGTCGGTCGTGATAAAGCCCGGGCGGAAATTGGCGCCGAGTTCGGGGTGTATCAGGCTGCCATGGCGGCCCAGTTCACCAAACCCGACTTCCTGAAATACCGGGATCGCCTGAATTTGGAACGAGCCATTATGGTGGGCGAGGGCGGGATATCCGAGTTCCTCGCGGATATATTTTGCAAGATCGGTGGCGATATCGGCACATTTTGCATAGGCCGTCATTGCTTCGAGATCGACCTCGTCGGGGCCTTCAAGCGATTTTGCATAATCTTCGTAGACGATCACTGCGATCACATTGCTGTGGGGCAGGTCGACGCCAAGCTCGATGAACTCCGGCTTCAGCGCCGTCATGCCGGTATCGGATGCGCCGAGCTCGGCGGCTTTTTTCTTGATGAGCTCGTTCAGTTCCTGCGGGTCGGTGATTGTGGATTTTTCGGGGGAGACCGGGCCGTCCCGCATTGGAGTCAGGCTGTCCCAGTGCGCCATCATGGCATCTCGGGCGGGGAACTTTCGCTGCCAGAGCGGCACGTCGTCCATGTTGCGGTCTCGAAGCGAGGCACAGAGTAGCGCATCCTGCATACCCTGTTCGCGAATCCAGCTTTTTCCGATCATCCCGAATCTCCTGATCCGATTGCGTCAGGCCAAGGTTAGGACGATTTGGGAGATAGACACAATAGAGATCGGCAATGGGTATTATTCGTCATTCCCCTGTAGGCGGGGATCGCAGCCGAGCTTACACCGCGCCAGGTGGGGCGAATTGTTCCCAGAATCCCGGGCGTTGGGGCAGGGCGCTGAACGGTACTACCTGGTCGGCGGCGCGGCCGATGATACCGGTTGCGGTATCGCCACGTGCCTCCAGGTACGTCTTGACCGTCTCTACGGCATTGGCCAGCACGTCAAACCCGTTGGTCCAGACGGCGCTTGAAATCTGCACTGCGTGTGCGCCCGCAAGCATCATCCGCAGCACGTCTTCGCCTGACCGGGCGCCGTTCATACCGATAACAGCGGCATCGGGACCCAGTTGCGCGCGGGATTTCGACAGCCAGTAACAGGTTACGGGAAGGGCCCAGCCGCCGCCGGTGCCGAGATTGGTGCCGAGCAGGGGCGCTTGGGTGTCCAATTCCGGAATCATGCCGAGGAACCGTCCCATCAGGGATACGGCCTCGGCGCCGCCGTCGAGGGCGGCCTTGGCGAGCGCCGCGACATTCTCGCTTTGGCCGGTGATTTTCAACCAGACCGGGATATCTACGACATCGCAGACTGCGCGCACGATTTCGGTAACGCGTTCTGTCGCGCGTTCGGTGGTCACGACCCCGGCGGCCTCGTCGCCATAGGGCGTGCCGACATTATATTCGAGAATACGGATCCCCGCTGCCTGCACCTGTTTCGCCATGTCCACGGCGGCGTCCAGGTCTGCGAGGATAATGCTGCCGATCACGTACTGGCCGGTTTTGGCGGCCTCGGCGTCAAGCCGGGCGGTGATTTCAAGCCACGCGTCAAAATCCATCGTCTGCAGTCCTGACCGGCAGGCAAGGGTTGCGTTGCGGGGGGCGGTGAAATCCCATGGCAGACGGTTCCAGTCGCCGTCCAGCAGGGCGTAGTCGGTGCGGTCTAGCTGGTCTTTCGCTGCCTGCGTTTCATTGACGGATTTCGCGACCACGGCACCGACGCCCGCTGCAAGGGCGGATCGAAGGCCGGCCTCCGTCAGCACATGTTCGCCCGACCCACAGATGACGGGGTTTTTGAGGGTGGTGCGGCCAATGCGGGTTTCTGTCGCCGTCATGTCAGGAATCTTTCAACAGGGTTTCATATGCGTCGGAGCCCAGCACGGCCGATATACCAGCGGCTTCGTGCTGGAGTGCAGCAATCGCGTCAGCGGTTTCCGCGATGTCCTGTGCGGCACCAACGACCGCGATGGTGCCGGCAAGTTCGTCACCGTCTCCCAGCAGGGGGGCGGCGAGAACATTGATACCGCCGAGCATTTCGCCCGATGAGAATTCATAGAGCCGGGACCGTATCGCTTCCAGCCGGGCTTCGGTCCCGGCACGTTCCGTTACCGATAACGGGTCCAGGATACGGTCGCGGATCGCGGCGGGGGCCCAGGCCAGTGCAATGCGTCCCTGCGCCGATTGCGGCGCTGTCAGGCGGACCCCGGGTCGGACGCTGATCTGCACCACGTTTTCGCTCTCGGTTACCGCGACGATCAGGGCTTCCCCGTTGATCGGCGTCGACAGCACGATGGTCTGGCCGAATGCGTCGCGCAGGGCGTGCATCGGGCGTTCAGCGATACGGGTGATTTCGAATTGTTCGCGCGCTGCCTGCCCAAGGTGGAAGAGACGTGATCCGAGCCAGTACCGCTCGCCGTTGCGTTCCTGTGAGACAAACCCGAGCTCGCGGAGCGTCTTCAGGTGGCGATGGATCCGCGCCCGCGGCATATCGAGCTGGCGTGACAGGTCCGCCAGGCGCACCGGTCCACCCGAATTGGCAAGTGCCTCGAGAATCTGCGCGGCCACGGCGACAGATTTAATCGTGCCGCCCTGCGTGCCGTCTTTATCGTTCCGGTCATCAGGGGAATCCATACGGAGAATATACGCTGAACGCGGATTGTCCCGCCAGAGTGGTCCCGGTTCCGTCCTGGAATAAAACGGGGTAGCGTATTGTCATGAAAACGGTCCCTTTTGTTTTGTTTGCGCTGAGTCTGGCGGTCGCCCGGGCGGAAAGAGCGGTTTGGGCAAGAAAGATATTGTCGTGGCCTGTAATTGGTTCCGCCTCGCGGTTAACATGGGTGAAGACGGGAAACGCATAATGCCCGAACAGGTCGCCCGAGCAGAAAAGATGGTACGTGAATGGACGCCGAAGTAATCAATATGCCGTCGGTCGCCGACCTGGTGGCGCGCGCCCGCGCGCTGGTCCCGGTTCTTGCGGAGCGGGCAGCGGCGACGGAAGAAAACCGCTCGATGCTGCCGGAAACCCTCGATGACCTGACCCGGGCCGGCCTGTTCAAGGTCATGCAGGCGCGGCGCTATGGCGGCTATGAAATGGGCCTGCCGGCCATGGCGGAGATAACGGCTGAGATCGCGCGCGGTTCGGCGTCGGATGCATGGATTGTCGGGCTGTGTGGCAATCAGAACCGCTTTGTCGGCTGTTACCCCAAGGAAGCGCAGGAAGAGGTCTTTGCGCGAAGCGGCGACCATCTGATCACCTGTCTCGTTACCGGGCCGACCACCACGGCCGACCGGGTCGAGGGCGGTTTCAGGCTGACCGGCAAGTGGCCCTATGTCAGCGGCGTCGACCAGTGCAACTGGCTCTTGTTGTCTGCCTTTGATGGTGGTGCGGATGCCGGCGGGGCAAGTGCGTCACTGACGTTTCTGGTGCCACGCGACGAGGTTGCCGAGGTCGTTGATGACTGGCATGTGATGGGATTGCGCGGTACCGGATCGAAGACGGTCGTGCTTGAAGATGTCTTTGTGCCGACATACCGCGCGATGAATGTCTGGAACTACGATGCCGATCCGCCGCCAGGTGCGGCGGTTAACCCGGGGGCCATGTTCCAGGGTGTGCCGCGGATCATGATTTTCACGACCATGCTGGCGGCACCGGCGCTCGGGATCGCCCAGGCGGCGGTGGAGGCCTATCGCGAACGTCTGGAAACCCGCGGCTCTGCGCTGATGTCGGGCAAGCAGTCCGAGAACGCGACCTCGCAGATCGCCCTGGGCCGGGCGACCGAGCAGGCGGCGATGGCGCGCGATGTCCTGATGGGGGCGGCAAACGATTTCCAGCACCGTGCCGAAGCCGGTGACACGTTCACCGCCGAAGACCGTATCGGTCACCGGTTGCGCATGGCCGAGGTGATGCGGATGTGTACCCAGGTGGTGACGGATGTCTTCATGGATGCGGGTACGGGCGCGATGTTCGACCGCAACCCGCTGCAGCGGATGTTCCGCGATATGTACGCGATCCGCTCACATGTTGTGATCGATCCGAATAACGCAGCGGAAAATCGCGGGCGTCTGTCGCTCGGGATAGATCCCAAACCGCCCTTCGTCTGACCCGTCTCACCCTTGAAATGGTGAGCGACGTGACGACGGGTTGAGACGGGATTCAACCCTCCCGATACGTCTCGTACAGATTGTTCATATTCACGTGGCTGCCCTGTATGGCGCTGAAATCTCCGTTTTCGACGATCCCGGTCGCGGCCCGGATCAGGTCGGCATAGGCGCTGCGGGCAAGCTGGCCGCCGACGCTGATACGCCGAACCCCCAGTTTGCGCAGGGTTTCAACGGACAGCCCGAAGGTCAGCACGTTGACCGGTTTCGGCGCGACGGCTTCGACCACGGCGGCGATCTGGTCTTCTTCGCGAATTCCCGGGGCATACAGACAATCGGCGCCTGCCTCTGCATAGGCGGTGATGCGCGCGAGCATGTCGTCGAAATCCGGCTTGCCGGCGAAAAAGCCCTCCGACCGCGCGGTCAGAAACACGTCCGAGCCGCTGTCATCAATTGCCTTGCGCGCCGCCACCAGCCGCGCGACCGACAGATCGAAATCATAGAGCGGATCATCCGGTGCCCAGCTTGAATCCTCGACCGACAGGCCTGCGACACCGGTATCGATGGCAAGCGCGACGTTCCTGGCTACGCCCTCCGGGTCGTCGGCAAAGCCGTTCTCGAAATCCGCGTTGACCGGAATATCGGTCGCGGCACAGAGCGCGGTCAGATGCGCGAGAACGTCATCGCGGGCAACGTTGTAATCGGGCCTCGCTTGTGACCAGGCCATACCGGCGCTGGACGATGCAAGCGCCTTGAACCCCAGGCTTTGCAGGATTGCGGCAGAACCGGCATCCCAAGGATTGGGGATGACGAAACAGCCGGTGTGATGGAGTTCGCGGAATGTCTGGCGTTTATCGGCAACGGTGGGACGCATAGGGTGTGCTCCTCTAATCTGATGCCGATAGTCTGACGGGGTGTCAGATCGTCGTCATCCCGAAACTTCCGGAGTCCACGGGCCCAGAACCACCTAACCGATAGAGCGCGACAGCCCTTCGTCGATCTCGTCGGCCAGTGCTCTGCCTTCGAGCGATTTGATGTTTGCGGGTGCCGATGGTCCGCCGTTGATGCAGGCTTCGCAGGCATTGATACTGGTGAACGGCACGGGGATGGCGCGCATGGCGGATTCGAGACGTTTCATGTCTTCGTCGGTTTCGGGTGCCAGAGGCTCGTTCGCGGCGAGCATTTCAGCGGCCTTTGCGTCATCGCCACCGGCCTTGCGGCGGAGCAGGTCGAGCCAGATGCGTTGGTAGTCAGCGGCGCGGTCGTAGTGGCTGCGCACACAGCATTCGGGGTAGTTCAGCAGGCGCGCTTCGTCGGCCACCATGATTGCGGCTGATTCACAGATTTCCACGACCTCGTCCGCGACAGATTTCGCCCGGCAGATGTAATAGGCACGGTGTTCGGCAAAGGCCTGGCGCGTGTGATCGAGATACCAGTCCGGCAGGTCGGCGCCCGCACCGGCATCGGGGCTTGCATCCCAGAACGGGCCTTCGACGATATGCAGCTTCGCATCGGTTGCCACCTGCAGCACGCCCTTGATCCATACCGGGTCGTTATAGCCGCGCCCCAGAAGCATCACGGGTTTGACGCCTGCCATCATCGACAGGAAATCGAGTGCTTCCTGTGCACCGGCCTGAGCCTCGCGCATGTCGGTGCGGTCGGACGGAATGGCGTTCAGTTTTTTAAGCGTATTGCGCAGACGGGATTTATTTTGAAGGGCCATGATGGAGACGTCATAGCAACGACGTCAAACGTGCGAAAGTACCAATGAACGAAATCGAAAAATTCTTTATTTTGATGGGCCGTCAGCGGCGGGTTCGCCGGGTGCTGCGCGGCCGCGGGCCAGCAGAAAAACCAGAGGCACCGAAATCAGCGAGCCGATCATGATCAGGGTGAAATCGTTCAGGAAGCCCAGCGCCAGCGCCTGGCGGTTGACCTCGGCGTTCAGCATGGCGAGGCCGTCATTGGTCAGGATGTCCCATTGTTCGGGCAGCCACGGCGCCTGCATCGCTTCGCTATACGGGTTTGCCTGTTCCGCCATATAGGCGTGGCTGGTCGACTGGGTGCGCGATAGCACGGTGATGACGATGGAAACGCCGATCCCGCTACCGTAATTTCGCAACAGGCTGGTAAAGGTGGACGCCTCGGTTCGCAGGCTCGCCGACAGTGTCGAGAATGATACCGCCGTCAGCGGCACGAAAATCAAACCGATGCCGATGCCGTTGAAGAACGCGGCAAAGATGAACGTCCATATGCCGACATCGGGCGTGAAGGTCGAAAACAGGTAGGCGGAATAGGCGGTCGATGCGAAGCCGATGGCGATCTGGATGCGTGGGTCCATTTTTCCACTGAGTTTTCCTGCCAGGACCAACCCGAACAGCGATCCCAGGCCGCGTGGCATCATCACCATTGCCGCCGTCAGGATCGGGTAGCCGCGCAGGTTCTGCAGGAATAACGGCATGAGGACGTTCATCGACAGTACCAGCACACCGAGCAGGAACATGAACCCGAGCCCGATCATGAAATTGCGGTCTTTGAGCATGCCGGGGCTGATAAACGGGTTCTTTGTCGTCGCGCTGTGCACCACGAACATGTAGAGCGACAGAATGGCGATGGCCGCCGTCACGATAATCAGGTCGGAGCCGAACCAGCCTTCGCTCTCGCCGCGATCGAGCAGGAACTGGGTTCCTGCCAGGGCGAGTGCGAGCATCGTAAAACCGAAAACGTCGAACTTGCGCTCCAGGTTCTTTGGTGATTCCCGGATAAACAGCACTGCGCCCAGGATGCCCAGAATCGAAAACGGCATGGACACGTAGAACACCCAGCGCCAGCTGTATTCATCGGTCAGCCAGCCGCCGACCACGGGCCCCATGACCGGTGCCAGCATGACCCCCATGCCCCAGATCGACATGGCCTGCGCGTGGCGTTCGCGGGGATATGAATCGAGCATCAGCGCCTGGCTGATAGGCACGATCGGCGCCGAAAACATCCCCTGGAGTGCGCGGAAAACAAGGATTTCCTCAATCGAGGTCGCATTGCCCGACAGAATCGAAAAGACGGCAAAGCCCGCCAGGGCGCCGATAAACAGGCGTTTGCGCCCCAGCCTCCCGGCCAGCCAGCCGGTCGCCGACATGGTGATGGCCTGCATCATGAAATAGGTCGTCATTACCCAGGAAACCTGGTCCTGGGTTGCGCCGAGCCCGCCCTGCATGTGGGGAAGGGCAATCGTGGCGATGGTCATGTCGAGGATGACGACGATTGTTGCCATCATCACCGAGGCGGTAATCATGCGCCGGTTGAGCAATTCGTCGCTCCCGGCAGCAACCGCTGGCGCGGAGGTCATTCGCCCGTAATATCCGCCAGGGCGCTACCGATCATGCGGAACAGTGATCGGTCGCGCCCGGTATCGATTTCGACCCCGACCGTCATGCCTGCGCGTAAGGGCAGGCTCTCATGCACCCGGTCCAGCGCCAGCCGCACTGGCACACGCTGGACGACCTTGACCCAGTTGCCGCTGGCATTCTGCGGCGGCAGCACTGAAAGCTCTGCGCCGGTGGTCGGGCTGATTGACAGAATTTTTGCAGTCAGTTGATGGTCGGGATAGGCATCTATGATGATTTTCGCCGTCTGGCCGGGACGGATATGGGCTAGCTGCGTTTCCTTCAGATTGGCTTCGACCCAGGTGTCGCCGGACTGAATGATGGGGATGACCGCCTTGCCCTCTTCGACGTATTCGCCGGCTTGCAGTGATACCTTGCCGACAATGCCGTCATCCGGCGCGTGGACCCGCGTGCGGCGGATGTTCAGCGCAGCCTGTTCGCGCCGAGCGTTGGCTTCCATATACATGGGGTGTTTTTCGGCGGCGATATCCACCCGGCCGCCGAGCTTGGCCAGTGCCTGCAGTATCTTCTGGTTGGTGGTCCGGGCGGCCTGGCGTGCCTGGGTCAGGTTTCGTTCGGCCACATCAAATGCCGCACGGGAGGATACGCCGCGGGCGGACAGTTTTTTCTGGCGGTCGAACACCCGCTGAAAATATTTGATCTCCTGGCGGGCATCCGCAAGCTCGGCCTGGGCTGTGCGATACTCGGCGCGCAGGGCATCCAGCGTGTTGCGGATTCCTGCCAGTTCGGCCTCGGTCTTGGCAAGCTCGATGCGGTGGCGTTCAGGGTCGAGCTCGAATAGCAGATCACCTTTCTTCACGCGGTCATTTTCCCGGACGAGAACGCGCACGGTGCGCCCGTCGATATCGGCGCTGATCGCGAGGTGATGCGCTTTTACATAGGCGTTCTCGGTGGTGACGTACCGGGTTGCCTTTACCCAGTAATGTCCGGCCGCGATGATCGCGACAACCGGCAGGACGAATAGCAGGATAAAACGAGTGGCACCGCGGCGCAGGTTGCGGCTCATGACCGCGTCTCCCCGCCGGGACTGGTATCCGGCGCCATGTCGGTTTCAAGCATGTCGGTAAGGTTGCCTTTTATGCGGCTTAGCGTTTCGCGGAGCCGGGCGGCTTCATCCGTTCCGATGCCGGCAAAAACACCCTCGATCACGCCATCGGCCAATACGGTCATCTCGTCGAGCAGGGGGTGCGCAGCTGCCGTCAGGAACAGTCGTTTCGAGCGGGCATCGCTTTTGTCCGCCCGGCGTTCGACCCAGCCCTTGGCTTCGAGCCGTTCGATCAGCTTGCCGAGGGTCGGTTTTTCGATTTCAAGCTCGGTGGCCAGTTCGGTCTGGGTACAGCTTTCGAGCCGGTTCAGCCGCGTCATCACCCGCCATTGCGCGCGGGTCAGCCCCAGCGGCTCGACCCGGCGGTCGTATACTGTGCGGATCATCCGCGAGACGTCTCCGATCAGGTAACCGACGTAGTCGGCGCGGGTTTGTCCGTCTGCATTATGTCCCTGCGTCTGCTGCGCGCCGGGCGATAGGGATTCCACGTTGTTCATTCGTCCTGGGTTCCATACTGAATAGGCCGGCATTTTATAGTAAGCCAGCTTATAATAAGCTGGCTCACTTTACAAACCGTATACAGCGAAAAGTGGTTTCGGCTATAGTTAGATAACAAACTAAAAGCGTGAAAACGCCAGATGGAAACGCCATAGGGAATGGGCAACGGGATGGAAATTGTACCGCTTTCAGAGGCAATCGGTGCCGAGATCCGGGGACTCGACCTGCGACAGCCGCAGGACGCGGCGATGGTCGCCGCGATAAACGATGCGTGGCACGAACATATCGTGCTTCTGTTCCGTGGACAGGCACTGGGATTGGAGGAGCATACGCAGTTTGCCGGCTATTTCGGCGAGATTGGCAAGCATATGCGGCCGAAGGCGATCCGCAACGAAGCGGCGGAGCTTGGTCCCAACGTGATGCTCGTGTCCAACATCCGCGAGAACGGCAAGCCTATCGGTTCGCTGCCCGACGGCGAGATGATGTTCCATTCGGACACGCCCTATCGTGAGCAGCCAGACAAGGCGACGATGCTTTTTGCGATGGAGGTCCCGTCGGTGGGCGGCCATACGATTTTCGCCAATAGCTACATGGCTGCCGAAACGTTGCCGGAAGACGTGAAACGCCGTCTTGCCGGTCGCAAGGCGGTGCATGTGTTCGAATACGGCGCCGTCACAAAGTCGGGCAAATTCGACCGTGAGAGCGCGCCTCATTTCGCCCAGCCTGTTTTCCGCAAGCACCCGGTTACGGGCCGCACCGCGCTGTATGTCAGCGAGCTGATGACCGAGGAAATCGTCGGCCTGCCCGAGGCGGAAAGCCGCGAGCTGCTGGACTTTCTGTTCGCCCACCAGAGCCAGGCGCAATTCTGTTACGAGCACGTGTGGCAATCCGATGACCTGCTCATCTGGGATAACAGGTGCAGTATTCATGCGCGGACGGATTTTCCGTCCACCGAGCGCCGGAAGCTTCGGCGCCTGACAGTGATAGATGAAAACCCGGTAATGATGGGCGATCCGCCCGGCCAGACGGAGGTGGCTGCCGAATGAGCGATACTTTGACGGGGCTGGATATCCGGCCGTTATCCGATTCCCTTGGCGCGGAAATCCGCGGTGTCGACCTGTCGCAGCCGCTTGACGATGCGACGGCGGCCGCGATCCGCGATGCCTGGCACGAACATATCGTGCTGCTGTTCCGCGACCAGGACCTGAGTGAAGACGATCAGGTCGCGTTTGCAGAAAAATTCGGCACGGTCGGTACACGCTCGCGCCCGGCAAGCCGGCGGCCTGAAGGGGCAGATTACAACGCGTCGATCATGCTGGTGTCGAACATCAAGAAGGATGGCGAATATATCGGCTCGCTGCCGGACGGCGAAATGTGGTTCCACCACGACATGTGCTACGACCCGGCGCCGCACAAGGGCACATTCCTGTACGCGATGGAGCTGCCTTCCTCCGGTGGCAACACGTTGTTTGCCAACATGTATGCGGCCTATGACAGGCTGAGCGACGAGACAAAGGCGCGCCTTAAAGGTCTTACGGCATTACAGATCTATGATTTCGCGACGCGCGAGGTTGTCGATATTTCGGGCGATATCGCCCAGTACAAGCACTGCGTTCAGCCGGTAACGGTAACGCACCCGGTGACCGGGAGGCGGGCGCTGTATGTGAATCCGCTGATCACGGCGCGGATCGAAGACATGCCGGATGACGAAAGCCGGGCCCTTCTGGATGAATTGTTCGGCTTTACGGACGACAAGAGCCTTGTCTATGAACATGAATGGCGTCTCGGCGATGTGTTGATGTGGGATAACTGGTGCTCGTGCCATGCGCGCACGGATTTCCCGGCATCAGACCGCCGTATGCTGCGTCGCTGCACGATCAAGGGCCAGCCGTTGCACGAATAGCGCGTTACACAAAGATCACGCTGCCGGAGGAAGAGAAAAAAGATGGCATTGAAGCTGCGTAAACTGTCGCCGCATATCGGCGCCGAAATACAGGATATCGACCTCAACCAGGACCAGACCGCCGAGACTATCGCTGCAATCAATCAGGCATGGTTTGACAATATTATCCTGCTGTTCCGCGGCCAGAACCTGTCGCCCGAACGCCAGGTGCATGTCACCGGGTGGTTTGGCCGGATGGGGGCAATCGCACGCCCCAAGGAAGATTTTCCTCCGGGGTATGGCGCACTGCCCGACGGGGTGATGCTGATCTCGAACATTCGCGAAAATGGCGAGCCGATAGGCGCATTGCCCGACGGCGAAATGATGTTCCACCACGATATGATGCATGCCGAACTGCCGCATAAAGCCACCATGCTGAACGCCGTGGAAATTCCGTCTCATGGCGGCAACACGCTGTTCGCCAGCGGCTACGCTGCCTATGACACGCTGCCGGATGATATCCGGACCCCGTTGGAGGGCAAGCGTGCCTTCCATCACTATAATTACGGCACGACGGTGAAGGGCAAGGGCGACGGCATCGAGGCATTCGCCGAATCGTCCCACCCCGCGTTCCGCACGCATGACGATACCGGCCGGAAGGCGATTTACGTCAACCGGCTGATGACCGAAGGCATTGTCGATATGGACCAGGCAGAGGCCGACCGCCTGCTTGCCGCGGTCTTCGATCATTCGGAAAGTCCTGAATTCGTCTATGAGCACGAATGGCAGGTCGGTGATTTGCTGCTATGGGACAATCGCTGTTCGATGCATGCGCGCACCGATTTTCCGGAAACCGAACGCCGGCTGCTGCTGCGCACCACCGTCGAAGGGGACGGACGTCCATATTAACAAATAACAAGAACGAGTTTGTGAAATGCCTAAAATTCTGAGCGAAGAACAGATCGCTGCCTGGGAAAGCGATGGCTGCATCTTCCCGATCCGCGCCGTGTCGCAGTCCGAGGCGGATGCCAACCTCGCGCGTTTTACCGCGCTGGAAGAAAAAATCGGCGACGAGCCGCAGAAGCGTTTCAAAATCAAGGCGCATCTGCCGTTCCCGTGGATGTGGGACATCATCCGCAACGACACGATCCTGGATGCGGTCGAAGATATTGTCGGGCCGGACATCCTGTGCTGGGGCTCGTCGTTCTTCTGCAAAAACGCCCATGACACGCGCTATGTCTCGTGGCATCAGGATTCGACCTATTACGGCCTGTCTGAACGCGCCACCGTTACCGTCTGGTATGCATTTAACGGCTCGGACGTGGAGTCCGGCTGCATGAGGTTTATTCCCGGCACCCACACGATCGGTCAGATCGATCACGAGGAACTGCACGGCGAAGGCAACCTGCTGATGAAGGGTCAGACCATCCAGGACGTCGACGAAGACAAGGCGGTGGACGTGATTCTCGGGGCGGGTGAATTTTCGATCCATCACGAGGCGGTGGTGCATGGTTCCGGCGCCAATAATGCGCCGCGCCCGCGCATCGGGCTGTCGATCCATTACATCGCGCCGCATGTTCACCAGGTGAAGCTGGAGGAAGCTGCTGCGGCGACGCTGGTGCGCGGCGTGGATACCCACGGTCACTGGCGCGAGGACCCGGAACCCGCATCGGATTTCGATCCCGCCTGCATGGCCGCGCTCGACGCGACCTACGGCGCCTATCTGACGGGGACCGGCAAGTTCTGACGGCAATGGCGCAACGCATTGTTGCGTGAAGTGCATGGCTGCGACGTGGCGCAAGATGCGCAGCCGGGATAGACTAAGCCAACAGACCTGAAAGCCCTCCCAAAGAAGGACTCCCGAATATGCAAGGATCGTGGCGTACACCGATGGTCGTTCTGACCTGCGGCACCATTATTCTGTTCATCAGCTTCGGCGCGCGGAACATTTTCGGGCTGCTGCTAGATCCGATGACGGAGTTGCCGGCGCTGGATGTCGGCGACTTTTCGCTCGCGATCGGCATACAGGCGGTGATCTGGGGCCTGACCACGCCGATCACGGCCTCTATTGCAGAACGCTACGGCACCGCGCGGATGATCGCGCTCGGCGGCATCCTCTATGCGGCGGGTCTCGCCCTTATGTCGATGGTGCAGACGCCGGTGCACATGCACCTCACGGCCGGGCTGATGCTCGGCCTGGGCTTAAGCGCGACCGGTTTCCCGATTATCCTCGCCGCCATCACCAAGCGGGTGGATGCCAAGCGCCGTAGCTTGTTCCTCGGTATCGGCAGTGCGGCAGGCTCGTCCGGCCAGCTGGCGCTTGTGCCGATGGGCCAATACGTAATCGACGGCTATGGCTGGGCGATCGCGGCCATCGTGTTCGCCTGTCTGGTCGCGGCGATCATCCCGTTATCCATGGCAATGAAGGACCCGAAGCGGGAAGCGGTCGACCCCAATGCGGGACGCCAGCAGAACCTGCGCGAAGCTGTCGGCGAGGCCATGGGGCATCGCGGGTTTATCCTGCTGACGGTGGGGTATTTCGTCTGTGGCTATCAGGTGATGTTTCTCGGCACCCATCTGCCCAATTTCATTTCAGAAGCAGGGCAGAACCCCTGGGTCGGCGCGACGGCGCTGTCGCTTATCGGTCTGTTCAATATCATCGGGACGCTCACCTGGGGCGCGCTCGGCGGCAAGTTCCGTATGAAGTATCTGCTCACCAGCATTTACCTGCTGCGCTCCGCCGTGCTCGCCGTCTACATCATGCTGCCGATCACGGCGATGAGCACCTACATCTTCGCCGCCGCTATCGGATTGTTGTGGCTCGCCACCGTGCCGCTGACCTCTGGGCTGGTCGCGCGCATGTTCGGCCTGCGCTACATGGCGACGCTCACCGGGATCGTGTTTTTTAGCCACCAGCTTGGCAGTTTCGCCGGCGCCTGGCTGGGTGGCGTGTTCTTCGAGACGACGGGCTCCTACGACACGATCTGGTGGGTTGGCATCGCGCTCGGCCTGGTCGCCGCGGCGCTGCATTACCCGATAGACGACAAGCCGGTTGCGCGGGTTCAGGCGGAGGGGGCATAACCTTACCATGACATCCCCCACCTCCACCGACTGGCGCACCCCTTTCGTTATTCTGCTTGCCGGGACCACGATTGTGTTCCTGTCGCTCGGCGCGCGCATGACGTTCGGGTTATGGATGCCGGATGCGTCGTTTGACCTGTTCGGGCCGAACCAGCTTAAAATCCTGTCGCTGTCCATTGCGCTGCAGTCGCTGTTCTGGGGCATCGGTACGCCGGTTGCCGGGAATATCGCCGACAAGTACGGCACCGGGCGTGTCATTGCCGCGGCGGGTATTCTTTACTCCATCGGTCTGGTGATGATGACCGTGTCGACCACGCCGTTTATGGCGCATCTGTCGATCGGCGTGTTTACCGGGTTTGCCATGTCGGGGGCCATGTTCCCGATTATCCTGTCGGCGATCAGCCGGGCGGTATCGCCCGAAAAGCGTAACCTGTATCTCGGCATTGCCAGCGCCGGCGGCTCTTCCGGCCAGGTGCTGATGATCCCGATGGGGCAGTATTTCATCGACAGCCAGGGCTGGGTCGTCACCCTCTATATTCTTGCCGCCGTCACGGCGCTGATCGTGCCGCTGGCCTTCGTGATGATGACCAGAAAGGCCGAGGCGCAGACGGGACCGGCGCTGCAGGTGCTGACCACGGGGGCTGCCATCCGCGAAGCGTTCGGCCATCGCGGATACGTGCTGCTGACCGGCGGCTATTTCGTCTGCGGGCTGCAGACCATGTTTATCGGCACTCATTTCCCCAACATGCTGACCAGCCTGAAGGTTGACGCCACCATCGCGGCGCTGTCGCTGTCGCTGATCGGGGCGTTCAATATTCTCGGCACGTTCACGTGGGGCGCTATGGGCGGCAAGTTCCGCCAGAAATACCTGCTGTGCTGGCTGTATTCGCTGCGCTCGCTGGTGATGATCGTCTTTATACTGATGCCGATAACCTCAACAAGCGTACTGGTGTTCTCGGCCCTGATGGGGCTGCTCTGGCTCGGCACGGTGCCGTTGACGGGGTCTATCGTCGCCCAGGTCTTCGGGCTGCGCCATATGGGCATGCTGTTCGGCTTTGCCTTTGTTGCCCATCAGCTTGGCAGCTTTATCGGTATCTACGCAGCGGGCTATTTCTTCGACATGTTCGGCAATTACAACGGTGTCTGGTGGGCCGCGATCATCATGGGGCTGGTGGCCTCGGTGATGAACTATCCCATCAACGACAAGCCGATCGAACGCCAGCCTGTGCCGCAGGGGGCTTAACCCCCCGGCTGCACGGTTCGGTTCAGTCCATCAGGTAGCCGAATTTCTCGCGGGCTTCGCGCAGCACGTCGAGCCCCGGCGCGTTGACGGTCGGGAAATCGTCTTTCCAGTGGAACGGCTTGCAGGCATCGATGATGGCGCGGCTGTTCGTAATGTCGCCATTGGCTTTCTGTTCCGGCGTCAGGCGCGGGTCGGCCGGGGATGTCCACGCGCCCTTGACGATGTCGATGGTGGTCGCCGGGTCGCAGCGCGTACACATGGCCCAGATCACCTGCTCCAGATTGGTCACATCGATATCCTCGTCAACGACGACGACAAACCGGTTGGCGTAATTCGATGCCTGGCACTGGGCGGCGATATGGCCGGCCTGTTTCGAATGGCCCGGGTAACGCTGGGTGATGGCAACCGCGTGAAAAAGGCGGGACGCGCCTATTTCATGACACCAGACCCCGGTCACATCGGGTACGCCTGCATCGGCGAGGTTCTGTTTGAGCATGGCGGAGCGCAGCACGGCGCGGTAGCGCGACATTTCATCCGAGCCCTGACCCATCGGAGGCACGCCCAGGATGATCGGATCGTTACGGTGATAGATCGCCTCGATCTCGAGCACCGGTTCCGGGTGTTCGCCGCTCGCGTAATAACCGGTCCACTCGCCGAACGGTCCTTCGTTCTTGATCTTGTCGGGATACAGGAAACCTTCGAACACGATCTCTGCATTGGCCGGGAAGGGAAGACCGGTGACCTTCCCCTCGACGCATTCAACCGCCTTGCCGCGGATGCCGCCGACGATATCGAGCTCGAACGTGCCATAGGGCGCTTCGGCGCCGCCATTGAAGAACGCGATGGGCTCACCACCGATGACCATGACCACCGGGCAGGGCTCGCCCTTTTCCCAGTACTTGTTGCGCTGAATAAAGCCGTGCTTGCCGGTGACCATGAAGCAGCCGACGGATTTTTTGTCGTGCACCATGGCGCGGTAGGCGCCGCAGTTCATCCACCCTTCTTCCGGATCGCGGGTGACGGTGTAGGTGCCGGTGCCGATATACCGCCCGCCATCTTCGGGGTGCCACATCGGGGTCGGGAATTTCATCAGGTCGATATCGTCACCGGTCAGCACGTTTTCCAGCACCGGGCCGTCTTCGACAATTTCGTGCTGGATGGTTTTGCGTTCTTTCACGAAGGAATCGAAGCAGCCATCCGACAGTTCCTGCTTGGTCAGGTGGTCGGGGAAGCCCAGCGTCATGTTGCGGCGCGTGCCGCCGAAAACGTTGATCAGGACACGAAACCCGTCCGGGCAGCCCGGTACCTTGTCGAACAGTACGGCGGGGCCGTCATCCTCGCGGATCACGATCTCGGCGGCGAGTCCGATGTCTTTTTCCCAGGACGCCCCGTCGACCCGTTTCAGTTCACCAAGCTGGTCGGCGCGTTCGATCCAGTCACGCAGGTCTTCATAGGTGAACTGCTGGGCGGTGTTCGGGCGGGTGGGGGTCGTGTTGTCCATGGGTGTTTCCGGAATTTTTGTTGGTTGATTAGGGCATCATCGCAGAAAATTTCCGCGACTCAATTCCCGCTCACTTGCCGATCAACGCCTTGGCATCAGCGGGGGCGAACGGCTTTGCACAGTCCGGGCAGATCAGGTCCACGGTCTCCAGCGCCAGCAGTGCCGGGGCGACGTGGAACCAGTAATCGCAGGAAGGGCACTGGGCCCAGGTGGCGTTGCCGGTTTTATCGAAGAGTGAATCTGACATCAGCTTGGCCATCCTGTCATATCTATGCCGTCCAGCACGGCTTCTGCGGCGGCAAGGGCGTCGTCCGACACGCGGTTGCGGGGGGCAACGGGTTTGGGCTGACCTGGCTTCGGCGCCGGGGGCAGCGTGGCGTCTATCGCCGCCTTGGTAATGGTTCTGCCTGTGGCGGGCGCAGACGGGTCGAGCGGTGCCAGCGTCAGCCCGTCCAGTTTCATAAGGTCACGGTGCCATTGCACGCGGGTTGCAATCGCCCACATCGCTTCGCGGTCGTCGAAGATGTTGATGTCGTCATCGAACGCGTAAACCGCTTTGAGCCGCCGGAAAGAGATGGCGGCCATCATGGCGTCGCGGGCCTCGCCCGGTTTCGGGTCCTTGAACTGCAGATAGGCCTGAAAGCGGCGCCCCGATACCGGTACATGCACATTTATCAGGGACGGGGAGACCTGGCGCGCAAGATTATAGATCGCGCCTTCCATGCCCATGTTGTCGGGCACCAGGTGATCGGCGAGGCCCGAGCCGCAATCGTGATAGATCGCGTCGCTGCGTCGGGTGATGCAGGTGACCTCGACCACCGGATTGGGAATCTGTGGGCCCTGGTAGCCGGAAAATTCAGCGAACGGGCCTTCGGCTTCGATCCGGTTCGGCGGCAGGAAGCCCTCTATGACGATTTCGGCGTCGGCGGGGACCATGATCTTGTCGCCATGGGTGATGGACGGGACCAGGCGCAGGGCTTCGCCGAGGGCGCCGCCCGCGACATCCCAGTGGCTTTCGGGATAGCCGAGCTTCGCCTGTGCGCCCATTTCGACGGCCGGGTGATGGCCAACCCAGATGGCGACCGGACAGGGCTCTCCCTTCGCCCAGAATTTTCGCAGGTTGAGCATGTTATGTGACGTTTCAAGCATGTAGCAGCCGAGCAGCTTTTCGCCGCGTACCCACAGCCGCTGGATACCCATATTGTCGATCCCCGTATCGGGATCGTAAGTCACGACATGGCCGCAGGTGACGTAATGCCCGGCATCGCCGTCATGCTGGCGCAGCGCGGGCAGGGATAACAGGTTGGCGGCCGCGCCTTCCTCGACGATTTCGCGCACCGGGGCATCTGCTGCATCAACCACGATGGGATCGATGGCGCTGGCGGAAAGGTTGGCCATCGCCTTCGCGGATTCCCGGTGGTCGTCGATACCGAGGGCTTTCGCCGCCAGGTCACGGCTGGCGAACAGGTTGGTCAGTACCGGCATGTCGCTGATGCTGCCATCAGCCAGTTTCGGCTGGCGCACGAAGATTGCGGGGTTGGCGCTTTTGGCAGCCATGACGTGTTGCAGCGCCGTGATTTCCTGCACCACCGATACCGGCTGGTCCGGGCGGAAAATGGCATTGTCGATTTCGTTCAGGTAGCTCCGGAGGTCGGTCATGGGGGCTGTTCTTTGGCTTGGTTGTCTGGTTGATCGAAAAAGGGCCGCAGGTTTCCCCGCGGCCCTCTATTCGTTCCGGAAAGCGCGATTAGTAACGAACGGTGACTTCAACCCGCCGGTTGCCGGATTCCTGCATGCCGTCCTTGGTTTCGACCGCATTGGCGTTTTCGCCGAGCGAGCCGATGGTCATCAGACGACCCGATACACCGAGCTTTGTCAGTGCACCCGCGACGACATTGGCGCGTTTTTCGGCCAGCGTGGAGTTGTAATCGCTGGCGCCCGCGCGGTCGGTATGGCCGGTGACGGAAACAACCTTCGGCTTCGTGTCCTTGATGACGTTGGACGCGGTGCCGAGAACGGAATTAGCCGTGGCGTCGAGCGTTGTGCTGTTGAACCCGAAATAGACCAGGAAGGTCAGCGGGGACAGCTTTGCTTTTGGCTTCGCTTTCGCTGCCGGTTTGGCAGCTGCCTTTTTCTCGATCTTTGCGAGGGCGATGAAGAACTGGATCCGGCAGCGATCAATATGATCCGGCTGGTTGTTCTCTTCCTGCTCCTGCGCCCAGCATTCGTACATTGCCTGTGCGCGGGCGGCTGCCGCGGGGTTCGCCTTTGCGCCGGGGCCGGCAAGGGCTTTGACCAGACGCGGATGCGCCTTGGCGATCAGGGCGCCGGGGCGTTTCGGCTGCGGGCGGGCATCCGGCGCTTCAGGGGCTGTCGGCTTGCCGCCGGCGGCCGCGATGGCGCGCATCGCGAAAAGGTCGGAATCGGCGTAATCGCCTTCGCCGTATTCGTCTTTCGACAGCGCGATATATTCCTTGTAAAGCGCCTGCGAGAACGCATCGCCCTTAGGTGATGTTTTCTGTGCCGTGCCGAGTTCCATGCCGCCACACGCGCCCAAAAGCGCGGTCGCTGCGATTACGAGCGAAATTTGTTTGAACTTCATTACTCTATACTCCTGTTTCTGATTACCGTTTCGGGCGACGGTTTAGCCTTACCCGTTCGTTCGTCGTTTAGTGCCATCCTGGTTGTCGCCTCTGGTACGCAACAAACCGGCGCGTCACTCGGTTTCCCGGATGGCGTCTCCCAGTATGTTCACCATTTCATCGATCTGGCCCTCAGACACGATCAACGGCGGCGACAAGGCTATAATATCCCCTGTTTGCCTTACAAGCAGCCCCTTTTCGTAACATTTTAAATACACGTCGAATGCCCGGGCGGTCGGGGCGCCGTCGCGCGGATTGAGCTCCACCGCGCCCATCAGCCCGATATTGCGGATATCGATCACGTTGGGCTGGCCTTTCAGGCCATGCACAGCCGATTCCCATTTCGGCGCCAGCGCCTTGCCGCGCGCGAACAGGTCGTCCTCGGCAAACACATCGAGCGTCGCCAGGCCGGCCGCGCAGGCCAGTGGGTGCGCCGAATAGGTATAGCCGTGGAACAATTCGATCATGTTGGGTGGGCCCTGCATGAAGGCCTCGTAGACCGGCGCGCGGGCGGCGATGGCCGACATTGGCACGGCGGCGTTGGTCAGTCCCTTTGCCATGGTCATCAGGTCGGGCACGATGCCGAAATAATCGGCGGCGAACGGATCGCCAAGGCGCCCGAACCCGGTAATGACCTCATCGAAGATCAGCAGGATGCCGTGGGTGTCGCAAATCGTGCGAATCTTCTCCAGGTAGCCCTTGGGCGGCACCAGCACGCCGGTTGATCCGGCGACGGGTTCGATGATGACCGCGGCGATGGTCGAGGCGTCATGCAGGGCGACGATGCGTTCCAGGTCGTCCGCCAGGTGCGCGCCCCATTCGGGCTGGCCCTTCGTGAACGCCATTTCGGCGAGGTTATGGGTATGGGGCAGGTGATCGACCCCGCCCAGCAGCGTGCCGAACTGCTTGCGGTTATTCGAGATGCCACCGACCGACGTGCCGCCGATGCCGACGCCGTGATAGCCGCGCTCGCGCCCGATAAGCCGGGTTCGTTTCGCATCGCCCCGTGCCTGATGATAGGCGAGTGCGATCTTCAGCGCGGTATCGACCGCTTCGGAACCGGAATTGCCGAAAAACACGTAATCCAGGTCGCCGGGGAACAGGTTCACGAGCCGCGACGCGAGGTCGAACGCCCCGGGGTGTCCCCACTGGAAGGTCGGGGCAAAATCCATCGTCTCGGCGGAGGCCTTGATCGCGTCGGTGATGCGCTGACGCCCGTGCCCGGCATTCGAACACCACATGCCTGACGTGCCGTCGAGGATCTGGCGGCCCTGATCGTCGGTGTAATGCATGTCCTTGGCGGAAACCAGCATCCGCGGCGCCGATTTGAACTGCCGGTTCGCCGTAAACGGCATCCAGAACGGTTCCAGTGTGTTCGTCTGCCGTGATTGCGTGCCGTCCGGCATGGTGCTGCCCCTCAAATGATATCCCGTTTCAAGGCTAACAACCGGCCCTGCTGCCAGCAAGGCGATTCGCGGAGCGGCCGGCGGGTCGGCTTGCATTGGTGCAATCCGGAATTAGGTAGTATACGTCACTTAAGCCAATATCGTCATGGTCGCGCTGAATGTCGATGGCGGGAAAGCGATCGAAACCTGCGCGCTGCGCCACTGATCGTTTCACTGATCGAGCGCAAACCGGAAGGAAACTGCCATGCCGATGACCCGGATTTCGCTTCTGGAGGGCAAATCGTCCGAATACCACCGCACCTTGATGGAACAGATCTATCTCGCGATGCGCGAAACCATCGAAATCCCGGAGGGAGACCGTTTTGCGACGATCACCGAGCACAAGTCCGAACAGATGAACAATAGCGGCAATTACGACGGAATCGAGCGGTCCGACGACCCGGTGTTCATTCAGATCACGATCAATGCGGGGCGGTCGGTCGAAAAGAAACAGGCGCTCTATGCGGCGATTGCAAAACGGCTTGAAGCGGATCCGGGCATCCGGCCCGAGGATGTTGTCGTCAGTCTTCTCGAAGTCGCCGCTGAAGACTGGTCGCTCGGCAACGGGGTGGCGCAATACGTGTAGCATTCCCTGATCATTCGCAGGACCGGCGGGTGATCAGAACGAAGGCCGGCTAATACCCGTCCGGATTCACCTTTGACCACCGTTTTGCGCTACAAGGGGGCGGTCGTCATTTCAGGGTTCCCCGCGCTCGCCGCCGCGTTCTTCCGATTGCTGCTGATGCGGTACCAGGACGAGGCAATGCGGGAGAGGTGATGAATGTCTGAACTATTTTTGCAGATGCACTGAGCGCAATGGATATTGTTACCTTCATCTATATTACCTGTGCGTGGTCACTGTTTCACTGGGGCATCTACTTTCTGTTGGCCAGAAAGCTGGTCCGCAGCGAGAGATTCAAAAAATACAGCGTCCCCCAAATGACGCTCTATGCCGGTGGGGGATCGTTCGTCACAACATTGATGATCCACGTCGGGCTGATGTGGGGTGACGAACTTCTTGGTTGGGTGGGGGCGCCAATCCAGCTGATCGCTTTATTCAGCGCCGTTTTTGTTTCAGCAAAATTTTGGCTGATTAAGTTCGTATACCGCGGCAGAGGGTACTTCTATTTCGTTTTTCCTCCTTCCGCGACCATTGCATGGCCTATTGTCGGGCCGTTTTGTGCGCTTATCTGGCTTGCGTTGAGTTTCGGTCTTGAGGAGCTGATTGGCGCCGGGAAGGCCGCCGACGAGAGAGATCGCGAGAAAGATATCGGCTATTTCTTCGCCGCAATCGCGGCGATTTTGCTCGTTATCTACCTCTTGTCCGTTGTCCTAAGCGAGGTGTATGGCATCTCGATGTACGATTATTTCTTCAAATAGCAGGTCTCGTCAGCGCATCCGGCTGCGGGGAAGCCTTTAGCGCTGTATGCGGCTCGTCTAAAATCATCTAAACCTCGTCCATGGCCGTCATTTCAGGAATCCCCGCGCTCACCGCCGCCCTGCGCGAGCGCAATTACCGGGCGTTTTCGATCGGCAATCTGCTGTCGCATAACGGGACCTGGGCGCAACGCACGGCCGTGCTGTGGTTTACCTGGGAAATGACCGGGTCGGGGTTCTGGCTCGGCCTGATGGCGGTGGCGGACTTGCTGCCGGTGGTGTTTATCGGCCCGCTTGCCGGCGCGATCGCCGACCGGGTGAACATTCTGACCATGATCAAGATCACGCAGGTGCTGGCGGCGATCCAGTCTGCGTTGCTGGCATTGTTGACGTTCATGGGGGTTATGACGCCGGAACTGCTCTTTGCGCTGGTGCTGGCCCACGGGATTATCCTGTCATTCAACCAGCCGGCGCGGCTTGCCCTGGTGCCGCACCTGGTGCAGCGGGAAAACCTGTCCGCCGCCATCGGTATCAATTCGATGATCTTCAATTCGGCGAAGGCGATCGGGCCGGTGATAGCCGGTTTCCTGATCAATGGCTGGGGCATCGGTTTTGCCTTCGTGTTTAACGCGCTGTCCTACGTGTGGTTCGTCGGCTCGCTGCTGTTTATCCGTATTGCCAACCCGCGCAGCGGCAAGGCGCGTACGCCCGCCCGTGAAGTGCCGCGCGAAATCGCCGAAGGGTTCCGCTATGCGATGCAGCATATTGGGATTGCACGGATGCTTATCGTCCTCTCGGTCGTCTCCATCTTCGGGCGGCCCTATATGGAACTGCTGTCGGGCTTCGCCGATGAAGTGTTCAGCCGGGGTGCCGACGGCTATTCGCTGATGTTGTCGATGACGGGTATCGGCTCCCTGGTCGGTGGCTTCTGGATCGCCCAGCGCGGCCAGCTGGTCGGGCTGACGTCGCGCGTGGTGCTGGCGACTCTGCTGCTTGGCCTGTCGCTGATCGGTTTCGCTGCAACAAACCTGTACGGTGTCGCCCTTGTCTGCCTGATGATCTCGGGCTTTGCCGTCATCATCATCGGTGTCGGCGAACAGACCCTATTGCAGAACGCGGTCGATCCGAAAATGCGCGGCCGGGTGATGAGCCTCTACGGCATGATCGGCCGCGGCGCGCCCGCCATCGGCGCGATCATCATGGGAACACTCGCCGAGTTTCTCGGTTTTCAGGCCCCGGTCATTGCAGGGGCTGTCATGCTGCTCGGCCTGTGGCTGTGGGCGTTGCCGCGGCGGGATGCCATGGCAAAATCGCTCGAAGGGGATTAGGACGCGGCGATCTGCCTGCCAGCCTGCTCTTCACATGCACTCACTGAGGGTTTTCGTCGAATCCTTCTGTCCCGTCGGGGATAACAACCCAGTCATGCTTGTGCTTGTTCCACCCGGCAGTGTTCGGTGCCGGGAAATCCGGATCCGCGAAACAGCCGCCGTGAATGCCGACGATTGACGGCCGCGCCGCGGGGCGGAAATAAACCGACACGCCGCAGGTCGGGCAGAAGTGGAGATCGATCGCGTTCCCGGACCCGCCGGTACGGGTATAGATTCTGGACTCGCCCTCTATCGCCTTGATCTGGCTTTCCTGGAAAAAAGTCCCGATCTGAAACGCGCTGCCAGATCGCCTCTGGCATTCGGTACAGCTACACATGTTGACCCGTGCGGGATCGCCGTCGACCGTAATCCGAAGATCGCCGCAGAGGCAGGATGCTGTTCTTTCCATCAAATTTTCTTTCTATTTTTAGACGAATAATCGTTCTGTTATTTTACTGAATCGAGTCCGCTTCTTCTACCATCTGGACCAGAGATGACCGTCGCAGATATGCGCGGTTCGAGTCCGGGTCGTTCCGGGTCTGCTGCAGTTCGTTCAAGCGTTCCTCGCGGATTTTCGGGTCGGTCTCCTGCAGCATGCGCTTGTTGTTGATCGACTGGGCCTGCACGTATTTTTCCGCCATCGGGCGACGTTGGCGGTCATAGCGGGCGAGCAGCGCTTCGTGGTCGCCGCCGTGCCAGGCTGCTTCCAGTTTTTTGGCAACGTTGAGCCCGTCATGGATACCACTATTCATGCCCATCCCGCCGAGCGGATTGTTGACGTGGGCGGCATCTCCGGCGAGCGCCACGCGTCCCTTGGCGAAGGTCGCGGCGACCCGCTGGTGCACACTATACAGGTTCCGGTGCAGCAGGTCATAGGGCGGATCATACGGGTAACACTCGGCGAACCGCGCCTGGATCCATTCATCGCTCAGCACTTCTTCGTCCGGGTCGTTGCCGAAGGCCGGGAACAGGGCGCGCCAGACGCCTTCGCTCTCGTCGCCCGGCACCTTGATCATTGCGCACCAGCGTTCCGGGTGGGCGACGTAGTTGCGGTAGCGGTACCCGGCGGCTTCCTCGAAATCGTAGTAGGTCGATACGATGATAAAGCGTTCTTCCCATGTGAAGCCGGGGAAATCGATGTCGAGCGCCTTGCGGACGATTGAACGCCCGCCATCGGCGCCGACCAGATAGCGCCCGGTATGGGTTTCGGTCGACCCGTCCGGGGCCTGTACCGTGATCTTGACGCCGTCATCGTCCTGGATGACGCCAATGACCTCACGCTCGCGGATCAACTCGAAGCAGTCGATTTCCCGGGCGATTTCCCAGGCGACTTCAATGGTCTTGTGCTGTTCGACCTGCAGCGCATATGGGTAGGTGAGCTCGTCCGCAATATCACGGTAATCGAATTCGACGACGATCCGGTCGCTGACCCGGTCGCGGAACTGGAACATCGGGGATTCAATGCCGCGCGGCAGGAGCTTTTCCGTCATGCCGAGATCTTCGACCATCATCAGGGACGAGGGGTGCAGCGTGGATGCGCGGTGATCGGCGGGGATGTGATCCAGCGAATCAAAAAGCTTCACCGGGATGCCGGCCTTTGCCAGCGCCAATGCGGTTGTCATGCCTACAGGGCCTGCGCCCGCGATAAGAATACAATCGTCTGGTGTCATTTTTGTTTCTGTCCCTGTTCCTGAACGTCCGTTTTACGCCTTGTCTGGTGCCGCCTCGGGTTTTTTGCCTGATGTCACCAGCCATACGCCGACGAAGATAATGGCGATCCCCGCGAGGTGGTAGTTTTCTATGCTTTCGCCCAGCACGATCACCGACAGGGTCACCCCGAAGATCGGTATCAGGTATTGCGCCATGCCCGCGACGCTTGACCCCACGACGGGCACGGCCCTGTTCCAGAGGATGTAGGAGAGGAAGGACGGGAAGATAATTGCGTAGCCGATGATTGTCAGGTTGCCGATATCCGTGTCGAAGGATTTCCCCTGCACGAGGTCGACGACGTAAAGCGGGGCCATCATGAGGACTGCGAGGCAGGTCATGACGGTGAGGAACGGCATCTCGCCGATCTCGGGCGGCTTCCAGCGCAGCATGACCGTGTATACCGCCCAGGAAAAGAAGGCGGACAGAACCAGGACGTCGCCGATATTAATCGCGAATTCAGACAGCACCGAAATATCGGCGCGTAACACGATCATCAACGTGCCGCTGAAACCCAGCAAGACGCCCAGCGCCTGTTTTCGGGTGATCAACGCGCCTGTCATCAGAAAGGCTGTGCCGACAATCCACAGCGTCCCCGATGCATTCATCAGCGATGCGTTGACGGCGACGGTGAATTGCAGCCCCACGTAATAGGGTACCGTAAAGCCGACGACGCCGAAGAACCCGAAGGCAGCCAAAAGTGGTAGATGTCTTGCGATGATATGGCGTTGCATCCAGGTCTGGCGTCCACTGACGAGGAGAAACAGCAGCGCGACACAGGACCAGCGGATGAAGGACAGGCTGAACGGTGGGATATTACCGGATGCCGCCCGTCCTGCGACCGAGCTGCCGGCCCATGACAGCGCCCCGATAACCAGAAACGCGAGCGCAAGCCAGTATGGTATCGCCGTCCGCGCCTGCGCGGCGTTTTCAGTCTTTGATCGGTTGTCGGACACGTCACCCCCTAGAAGAAACAGACCTTAGTCCGCAGCGACGGGCGGCACAATCGGGTGTGGGAATCATCTTTCGGAATGGCCTGTACCATCCGAGAGGGGCATAGCCTCCGCCATTCGTGTTGACACCGGTCCCCGGTCATTCCACCTTCGCTGCAAGATGGCTCAAAAACCCGATACGGACATACTCGAAACCTGGGACGCTGGCGGTGCGGATCTCGCGGCATTGCAACGCGCGCTTCGCGGGGTGGGTGGATTTGCCGGCGTCGGCGCCGGTGACCTTGAACCCATGCGGGCCAAGGGGCTGATCCATGCGCATGTGCGCATACAGGGCGAGGGCGCGGTGCTGAGGGTGCCGCGGCTCAGTTCTTTCGGGCTGAGCCCGTCGGATAACCTTGCATACCAGGCTACCTGCTTCAGCCGCGCTGCTGCCAGCGGGCATGTGCCGACGCTGATCGGGGTCATCCCGCCGCAGGAAGATATCCCGTGGGGCGCATTGATAATTTCCGAGATTGTCGGCGGTACACCGCCGGTGCCGGACTCTTTGCCCGCGATCGCTCGTGCATTGGCGGCGATTCACGCCCTGCCGGTGCCGAAGGCTGTTTCGCGTGCGCCGATCCCGTCACATGATAACCCTGTGGCAGCGACATTGAAGGTTATAGAGGCACAGGCGCAGTTCCTGGGGGATGCGGGGCTGCCTCCGGCGGCACTGGCTCAGATTGAAGATGAAGTTGCGCGCGCCCGTGCTTTCGCCGCTGATATGGTTGGCGCCGATATGCCGGTGACCCTCGTTGGCACTGATACCCATCCCGGGAACTTCATGGCCCGGTCGGATGGATCGGCGGTGTTTGTCGATCTGGAAAAGATGCTCTATGGCGCACCGGCGATCGATCTGGCCCATGCGACGGTCTACACATCGACCATGTGGGATGCAGATGTCGCGACGGCGTTATCCGGTGAAGAGGTGGCTAGGTTTTATTCGGCCTATTTCGATGCAATGCCGCCCGATCTGGCCGATCGCATAAGGCCATGGTGCGGCCCGCTCCGCCGTTTCACGTGGCTGAGGACGACAACGTGGTGTGCGAAATGGCGAGTAGAATCGCGCGATGGCGCGGCTTGGTCAGCGGCACAGCATGATCCCGCCTATATCAAATCGGTTCGGGCCCGGGTCGCTGACTATTTCACCCCGTCGACGATAGAGGCAATCCGGGCCGGCTTCGACACGGGTGACGGTGCATAGAGGAGAGTCATCTTCAGGCGTCAGGCCGGTCGGCAGGAAGGTCAGCGACCTTTGAATTCCGATTTGCGCTTGGCCATGAACGACGTCCACGCGTTGTTGTAATCTTCACTATCCGCATAGGACGCTGCGCGCAGCCGGTCTTCGTCGGTAATTGGGGCGGCGCGTTCGACATTGCGGATCGCCATACGGTTATACCGCTGGGCGAGCGGAGCACCGGCAAGGATGCGTTCCACCGTCGCCGCGATCTCGGCATCAAGTTCGTCCGTTTCCACCACGCGGTTGATGATACCGAGGCTGAGCGCTTCTTCCGCATCCAGAATGCGGCCTTCAAGCACCATTTCCAGCGCCGTCGCACGACCGACCGCGCGCACGAGCGTGTCGGCCAGGGCGGGGTCTAGGTATATTCCCATGTTCTTGACCGGCAGACCGAACTTGGAATCTGCTGCGGCAACACGGATATCGCAGCACAGCGCGATCTCCAGGCCACCGCCCATGCAATATCCCTGAATACGCGCGACCGTAGGGTGAAGGCTGTTTTCTATGGCGAGTACCGTGCGGGTCGCATTGTCGTTATAGGGCAGGACCTGTTCCGAATTGGCCCGCAGCGTTTCGAACTCTGAAATATCGTTGCCCGACCCGAATGCCTTGTCGCCCGCGCCGGTCACCACAATGCAGCGCATATCCGTATCAGCGGACAGTTCTTCGAAGACATCCCCAATACGTGTCCATGACGCGGCGTCCAGCGCATTGCGTTTTTCGGGGCGATTGAGGGTAACGGTCGCAATGGCACCGTCGCGAGTGAGCAGAATGGAATCGGTCATATGTCTTTCGCTATGCTGTACGGATATTCGAATACCGGCCTTTTAGCACATCGGAATGGGAATTGGGGTGTCGGAATATTTTACGAAATTTTGAAGCCTTTGACCTGAAAAACGTCTAACCCATTGAAGTTTATGGGGTATTGATTTCTGGCATGGATATTGCATAGTTATTGCGCGAGACAAAAACGTTTTGGAGCTTCAAATGTCCCGCCGTTCGACCAAACCGAATCATACACGTCGATCCCGCAGCGGTGCCGCATCCAGCGCAGCGACAGCCCTCGCGAGCCGGGGAGTGGTGACGATCGCTATTTGCACAGGCGCGGTCATGTGGGGCTATGCGCTCATCAATCTGGCGACACGCGCTTGAGCCAACCCCTCCATTGAGCGCGTTTCTTTAAGAACGGCGTCTGCCAGGGTATCCGGCAGACGCCGTTTTACTTTTTGCCTCACGTCTAGTTGAATTGCCCGGAGGGGCGGAGAGCCTCAAATCATGCGTGTGAACAGCTGGTGCGTGTGCCGGCAGGTTCGGGATCATTCAGGAGGCATAGATGTCCGATAGTATTTTTTCGAAGCCCGTAGCGATAATGGCGGTGGCTGGCACCGCGATCTTCGGCATGGCGCAATCGAACGTATCGCAGGCCAATTCGTCGAAAGTGATTAATCTGACCCAGGTCGGGTGCCAGTTCGTTGAATCCGAGAACGGCACTAATCATGGCTACAGTCCTGCGAAGAAGGCGGATTGTGTCGAAATTAACGGCAAGACCGCGGAAAAACGGCTCGGTGCAGCCAAGACGCTGGAACTCAAATCCGGCGATTACACGTTCCGCGTCGTAAACAAGAATGTGCCGTACGAACTCGGTTTCTGGCTACGGTCGGTCGGGTATGACTGGCGCAATCCTGTCCACAAGCTCACGAAGACAAGCGTGTCGGGCGGTGGCCTCGTTCAGGGAATGACCAAGGATTACAAGGTCACGCTGAAGCCCGGCGAATATGTCTATTCCTGTCCGTTGAATACGACCCCGGATTACAAGCTGATCGTCAGATAACGGTCGCCGTCGCAGCTTCGGAGCCGCTTTCAGATATTTTGTCCAGGCGTCATCCGATTTCGGCGGCGAGATTGCCGATAAGCTCTTCCATGTCTGCCGCACCGTTCAGGCGGCCGGCGACTGCAGAATGCGGTGTCAGCAGGGCCTTGGGGTAGTTTTTGAGCGGCTCGTCTGGCGCTGAAGGTTCTTCGTAGTGAACATCAAGCGCGACCCCGCCCAGGCGATCGCTTTCGAGGACGTCCATCAATGCGTCGCGGTCGATGATCGCGGCGCGGGAGATATTGATGAGATATGCGCCGTCCTTCATGCGGGCAAAGGCACCCGCATCGATCATCCCGCGGGTCGAATCGTTGATCGGTAGATGGACACTCACGTAATCTGATCGCTCTAGGAGCTCTTCGAATCCGCAATAGGTCGCCCCGAGCGGGCCGTCGATATCGGCGGGCAGTTTGTTGCGCTGATAATAAAGAACGTTCGCGCCGAAGGCCGTCGCACGAGAGGCGACCTCGCGCCCGATCTCGCCCAGACCCAGGCAACCAATCGTCGCGCCGTAAAGGGTGCCGAGACCGGAGACACGTCCCCAGTTGGCAGCCGCGGCGTGCCGGGTGTCATGCATGCGTGCGGCAAAGCCGACATCGTGGAGGCTTTGCTCATCGATCCGGTGATTGATCAGGCAGAGTTTCTTCGCCATTGAGATCATCATCGCGAAGGCGTGTTCCGCAACCGCGATATTCACGCGCCGACGCAGCGGATAGACCGCAACACCGTGCCGCGCACAGGCTTCCATATCGATATTCCGCATGTCGGTGCCGAACTTCTGGACGACTTTGAGGTTCGGCGCTGCGGCCAGTTCTTCCTCACCGATCGTGTATCCTTCGCAGACGATACCGTCGGCATCGCCGAGCGCTGCACGGAACGATTCCTGGTCGCCATACATTTCATAGGTGGCCGGGAAAAGATTCGGGATCGAGGCCCGCACCCTGTTCACCCAGCCGTCGAAATCAGGCACATCGACATGGTAATAATCGGCGATGGCCGCATATCGTTCGGGGTCGGTATCGGGATCGAGGATGACTTGGGACGTACGGATAATAACGTCGTCTTCTGCGACGATTTTAGGCATTCGGGCAGCTCCGCTCAGGGGGTGAATTGTTCGTTCAGTATCCTGTCTTCGAGATTGTGTTCGGGATCGAACAACAGCAAAAAGGATTCGTTCTGCGATACGCCGACGGTGACGCGCTTGACGTTGCGTACTTCAGTGTAATCGCCGACCGCGCTGACCGGTCTTTTTCTGGGTTCCAGAACGTCTATCGTGATTGACACTGTTTTCGGCAGAAGCGCGCCACGCCAGCGTCTCGGCCGGAATGCGCTTATCGGTGTCAGCGCCAGAAGATTGGCATCCAGCGGCACAATGGGGCCGTGCGCGGAAAGGTTATATGCCGTGCTGCCCGCCGGTGTCGCAACCAGCACGCCGTCACAGATCAGTTCGGCCATTCGAACCTTGCGGTCGATCTTGATACGCAGCTTTGCCGCCTGGCGTGTCTGCCGCAGTAACGATATTTCATTGATGGCGACTGAACTGGTCGAGTTCCCGTCGATATCCTGCACGGTCATTTCCAGCGGACGCAGTTTGACTTTCTCGGCAGCGGCCAGCCGTTTTACCAGGCTGGTCTCCCGGTATTCGTTCATCAGGAAGCCAACGGTGCCGCGGTTCATGCCGTAGATCGGTATGTCTCGTTCGAGGAAGGCATGAAGCGTTTCAAGCATGTGGCCGTCACCGCCAAGGGCGACAATCACATCGGCTTCCTCCGGCGAGACGTGGTTATACTTTGCCGCCAGTTTTTTATAGGCCTTTTGCGCCGTATCTGACGTCGCGGCAACAAAGGCTATTTTCGATGCAGTCATGCGAATTCGCCAATCCCCTCGGAGAGAGCGAGTATATCGTTCAGCGCGCGTCGCGCCAGACTCCAGCGTAAGAAAGACGGCATAAGCGGATTATTGGGACCCACCTGCCTTGAGCGCTGAGACCCGGTCTAGCGGGCACCTGCAGCCAGAAGCATGCGGATAACGGCGGTGTTTCCCTCTCTACGCGCATGGGCCAGCGCGGTAAGGCCTTTATCGTCCCGGGCATTTATGTCGGCACCGGCATCGATCAGTCGGGATGTCACCGATTCATGCCCGTTCCATGCCGCCCGGATCAGCGCTGTACCGCCATTGCGGTCCCTCTTGTTAGGATTTGCGCCGCCTGTAACGAGATCTGCGACAACATCCTTATGCCCGTTGATGGCGGCCCAGATCAGCGGCGTTCTGCCATCCTCATCCGGGAGTTCAGTTTCGACACCCCGTTCGAGCAGGAGCTGGATAATGCGCTGGTGGCCGCGCCATGCGGCATTAATCACAGCATTTCGCCCTGCATCCCCTGACTGGTCGGCATCCGCACCGCGCGCCAGCAGAGACAGGACAGAATCCAGATCACCTTTTTCCGCGGCTTCCTGGAGAGCGCGATCTATTTCGCGTCGAGACGTGTCGCCGGTGGCACGGTCAGCAAGGTCGGCGATCAGGCTGCCCCAGCGCGCCCGCAGCCGCTGAGAGCGCACATATTCCTGCGGCTTGAGAAGGGGGCGCAGATTTTTGCTCGCCTGCGCCGCGCCGGCATTTCCGGCTTCAGCTGCAAGGTGCCACCAGAAGGCGGCTTCTGCCTGGTCCTGTTCGACGCCCTGTCCCGTGAGGCGCATCAGCGCGAGCACGGATTGGGCGGGCGCATATCCCTGTTCAGCAGCCCGCGTAAGCCATTTCTGCGCCGTTTCCAAGTCTTTTGGCAGACCCTGACCCCGTAAATACCTGCCGGCAAGATTATACTGTGCATGAGAGAATCCGGCCTGTGCCGACCTTGCGAGACGGTCCAGCGTTCGGCGGCGCGCCTCTTCAGGTATATCGGTATTCTCGGCTACCGGAGTAACGGCGCGGCGCAACCTCGGGTCGCTTTCCAGTAGTTCGACGACCAGGTTTCGCTTGCGACCGGAAACCGAGCGAATGAACTCGCTTTCGGTGGCGCCCGCTGATTCTTTGAGAGCCCTCTCTTTGACGGTATCGGCCGTCGTCGCCTGTTTCGTTTCAGGCGGAGAAGCGTCTTTTACTATCGGAGGAGGCACATTGCGTTGGCTGTTCCGGGCTTCGGGTTTCTTTGGCGGGAGTGGCGGCGGCAGAAGGGGCGCGGGGAGGACATCCGGCGGGACGGTAACGACCACGACCGCGCTCGCCGGGGGACGTTTCGGGGCTATTGTTGATGGTACATCAGGGTTTCGCGGTTTGCGCGTAACTGGCGTTGGCTGTGTGGCATTTGGCGATGGAACGCGGGTTGCCGGTTCTGGGGTAAGCAAAGCGATCGCCCGCCCCGGGAGCGGTTGGGCTGTTTCTGCGTCGGGCGCTGCATTCTGCAGACCGGCGATGTCTGATATTTCCCTGAGTGTGGCCTCGCTCACCAGCTCCACCAGAATCGGCAGATCGTTCGACGACGTTTCGACGGACCGGTCGAATATACTGGGAAGTATGGGAAGGCCGCCGACCACGCCGACCAGCAAACCAACATGGAGGATACCGGAAAATACGGCCCCGCGCCAAATCATCCTGCAGCGGTTCCTGCTAGTGAGCTGATGTCTGGAGCGGCAACGTTGGACAGACGCCGCGAAAAGGCCGGTCCGGCAACGAGGCCGGACCGTTTATAAACCTGATAAGCAGGATCGGTATTTTCAGGCCGAGGGCTTTTCCGCATCGTCGGCAGCGCCGGCATCTTCCGAGGCTTCTGCATCTGCAGCGACAGCTTCGACATCGGGTTCTGCGCTTTCTTCGAAAACAGCTTCCGCCTCGAGGGCGGCTTCTTCTTCGGCAATGTCGATAACGTCGCCATCCCGGTTGACCCGTTCGCCACGGGCCTGCATCTCGGCTTCTTCCTCTGAGCGCGCGATGTTGGCGACGATCTCTGTTGTTACTTCAGGATGAAGATCAATCCGGACAGAGTGCATGCCGACGGTTTTGATCGGGTTGGGCAGGATTACCTGGCGGCGATCAATGGTGACGCCGGATTCGGTGATGCCGTTTGCGATATCACGCGTGGTGACAGAACCGTAAAGCTGATCGCTGTCACTCGCCTGGCGTACGATGATGATCGTCCGACCGTTGACTTCCGTGGCAATGCCTTCGGCTTCCTGACGGTTCTTGAGGTTCTCGGCTTCAAGCTGTGCCCGCTGTTCCTGGAACACGGCGCGGCTGGCCTCGGAGGCACGGAGCGCTTTTTTGCGTGGCAGAAGGTAGTTACGTGCGTAACCGGGTTTGACGTTTACGACGTCGCCCATCTGGCCCAGTTTTTCGATTCGTTCGAGCAGTATGACTTCCATTATTCGTTCCCTTTGTTCGAGCGCCGCGCATGCATCCGCTCACGGAGGCGCACCCAGTGTTCAATGAGGCCCAGCAGGGCGATTATCGCCGCGGGCCAGACCAGCAAAACCAGAAATAAGTAGGCGCCTACTAGCAAGAAAAGACGTCCGGGCCAAGCGGCGGAGATACTATGCAGAACTGCCAATCCGATAAAGAAAAAAGGTATGGTGCCGATCAACATTACGTTGATGCCAAAAAACCCTGCATTTCCGCCAAAAATTGCCACCAAAGCCCCGAAAATAACCACGGCCGCGGGCCAGATCGGGACTTCAATTTCGCTGTAGGCCGGTATCGGGCGTAAATTTTTGCCCGACGCGGTCAGAAATTTCTGGGCCATGACGCCGTTTACAACAATCATCAGAAGCCAAGATGCGGCCGCGACTGCTGGAAAAATGGCCGCCATCGTCGTGATGAGCTGGTCGACCGCTGCGGCATCTGCCTGAACGTTGCGTAATGCGCCAAGGACGTTTCTGAGATACGTCTCCGTTGCGCCCCTGACGCCGTTTTCGGCGCCTAAAAATACAAGATAGGCGGCAACGAAGGCAACGAGTGCAAGGACCGTTAGCCAGCCGAGCAGCCTGCCGACCGGATACCACTCAACGGACCCGTCTTCGCCTACTCCGTCCCGAATACGGTTCTGGATGGCGAAATAGACGATGATGAGGACCGGCAGCGCCGAAGTCAGAACAAAAAGAGAGAGAGCGCCGACGCCGGGCGACCCCAGAGCAACAAGCACGGCTGCGATTGCTGCAGCGACGGCAGCAGGCATGAAACCCAGGGCAAGCCCAGTGGCAACAATGGGCGCCTGGGCAAAATAGGCGAGCATAAAGGCCCCGGGTGAGCCCAGTGTCACCGAGAGATGCAAAAGGGCTGCGACGACACCCGCGCCCAACGGGATGAGCTGTGCGCGCTGCATACACTTACTTTCCGCCGGTGGACCGGCGATCTGTGACCAGCCGGCCGGACCGGTGCTGATCCGTTGTTAATAAGTGTTTAGTTAATGATGAACGGCATCAAGGCAAGGTTACGTGCCCGCTTGATGGCTGTGGCAAGCTCGCGCTGCTTCTTGGCCGATACAGCCGTAATCCGGCTGGGGACAATCTTGCCGCGCTCTGATGTGAACCGCTGCAACAGCTTGACGTTCTTGTAATCGATCTTCGGGGCGTTCTCGCCGGAGAACGGGCAGCTCTTGGGCCGCCGGAAAAAGGGGCGCCGGCTCATACTTCGGTTTCCTTGTTATCGGCTGCGGGCGCGCTTTCTTCGGTAGCGGCGGGGGCAGCGGCAGGTGTCTCGGCAGCGGCAGGTTTCGGACGATCATCATCTCGTCCGCGACCACGATCGCGATCACGGTCATCGCGGCTGCTTTTGCTCTGCATCATCACAGAAGGCTCTTCTTCGTGCTCATCGACACGGATGCTCATATAACGCAGCACGTCTTCGTGCAGGCGCATATTGCGTTCCATTTCGGTAAGCGCCGCCGCGGGGGCGTCGATGTTCATCAGAGAATAATGGCCTTTCCGGTTCTTCTTGATCCGGTAGGCGAGGGATTTCAGTCCCCAATATTCGTCTTTTGTGACCTTGCCGCCGTTTTCCTCGAGGATCTTTGTCATATCCGCGGTAAGGGTTTCGACTTGGGTCGCAGAAATGTCCGGGCGTGCAATGTACACGCTTTCGTATAAAGGCACCGTTGTTACTCCTGGTTAGCGTCTAGTTAGCGTCCGGCCCGCATGATGCCGATGACATCGCGCCCGATCCGCTGATCTGTTGCTAGTGCTAGAATTCGGACGCCAAAGACGCCGAATCCGAATAAAAATCGCCATAAATGTGCGCGCCGAGGCACGAGGCGCCGGAATATACACAATTAACCGGGAGGTGCAAGCTATCCCGGCATGATTCGTCCCACTATCTTGACTCGTCTTAACCACCCTATATGACTGCCACAGATTGCCGGAAATCGGCGGAAAACGACGGGGAAGTTATATGACGCGCGCATTTGTGTTTCCAGGACAGGGGTCACAGGCTGTCGGGATGGGGCAGGAACTTGTGGCTGCATTTTCAGTCGCACGGGAAACCCTCGAGGAAATTGACGACGCGCTTGGCCAGAATTTGTCGAAACTGATGGCCCAGGGGCCTGCCGAAGAATTGCAGCTGACGGAAAATGCGCAGCCTGCGCTGATGGCGCTGAGCATGGCAGTTCTGCGGGTTCTTGAAACGGAAGGCGGTATCGACCTGTCCAAAAGCTGTGCTTTCGTTGCCGGCCATTCCCTCGGTGAATACTCGGCGCTTGCGGCGGCCCGGACATTTGGTCTGGCTGATACGGCACGCCTGCTCAAAATTCGCGGCCAGGCGATGCAAAAGGCTGTTCCAGTCGGTGTCGGCGGGATGGCGGCGCTGCTCGGCGCCGATATGGAGGTGGCGCAGGAAATTGCCGACGCGGCGGCACAGGGCGAGGTCTGTTCGACCGCGAATGACAATGCGCCCGGCCAGATCGTATTGTCCGGCGCGATGACGGCGATTGATCGTGCAATCGAGATCGCGGCCGAAAAGGGGATCAAGCGCTGCATAAAGTTGCCTGTGAGCGCACCGTTTCACTGCGCGATGATGGCGCCGGCGGCAGACGTGATGGAAAAGTCGCTTGGCGATGTAGATCTGGTGCGCCCGCTTGTGCCGGTCATGGCCAATGTCACGGCAGCGCCTGCGGAAAACCCCGACGATATCCGGCGCTTGCTGATTGAGCAGGTTACAGCCCTGGTGCGATGGCGTGAGAGCGTGCTGGCAATGCGCGATGCGGGTGTCGATACGCTCGTCGAACTGGGCGCCGGCAAGGTGCTGACGGGTTTGACCAAGCGAATCGACCGGGAGATAACATCGATGAACGTCGAGACGCCTGCGGATGTCGAAGCCGTCCTTAAAACGTTTTAAACGGGAGACCGGAATATGTTCGCATTAGCAGACAAAAAAGTAGTGGTGACCGGCGCATCCGGCGGAATCGGTGGTGCTATCGCGCGGGCAATGCATGAACAGGGTGCGACTGTCGCACTGGCCGGCCGCAATCGCGAAGCGCTCGACGCGCTGGCTACCGATCTGGGCGAACGCTGTCATGTGATCGTCGGCGAGCTTAACGATAGGGCAGCGGCAGATGCGATGCTTGCTGCTGCCTCAGACGCGATGGACGGCATCGATGTGCTGGTCAATAACGCCGGTCTGACACGCGACAATCTTGCGATGCGTATAAAGGACGAGGACTGGCAGGCGGTTATCGACGTCAACCTCACGGCAACGTTTCGTCTGTCGCGCGCTGTTCTGCGGGGCATGATGAAGGCCCGCTGGGGCAGAATTATTAACGTCACCTCGATCGTGGGCGTTACGGGTAATCCGGGGCAGACCAATTACGCAGCATCGAAGGCCGGTATCATCGGTATGTCGAAGTCTCTTGCCGGTGAAGTCGCGACGCGGGGAATTACCGTGAACTGCATCGCGCCCGGCTTTATTGCGACGGCCATGACCGAATCACTCAGTGACGACCAGAAAGACAAGCTGGTTGGGGCCGTACCAGCAGGCCGCCTCGGAACGCCGGAAGACGTGGCCGCCTGCGCCGTATTTCTGGCCTCAGATGAAGCCGCATATGTTACGGGTCAAACCTTGCATGTAAATGGCGGAATGGCCATGATATAGAGCGCTGGGACAGTTCGTCCCGATCAGTCGCAGACCCGGAAAAAATGTAGCGAAAGCATCGAAACCGGGTTAGGAGATAACGAACCCAAAAGGCCGGCCTGCCGTTCGCTCGGACGCCGGTTAATTCCAAGGAAAATAGAATGAGCGATACCGCAGACCGCGTCAAAAAGATAGTTGTCGAACATCTCGGTGTAGATGAAGGCAAAGTCACAGATAACGCCAGCTTCATCGACGATCTCGGGGCGGACAGTCTCGATACGGTCGAACTGGTTATGGCGTTTGAAGAGGAATTCGGTTGCGAAATCCCCGACGATGCTGCTGAGAAAATCCTGACCGTCAAAGACGCGATCGGCTTTATCGACGAGAACGCCGGCTGATTATCGGGTTCCTCGCGCAGTCTCTGAACTGCGCGGGAATTACCGCGCAGCAAGCTTGAAAGCGTAGATATGGAATTTAGACGTGTTGTCGTAACAGGCATCGGTGCCGTTACCCCTTTGGGAGCGGGTGTCGATAATATCTGGAGACGTATCCTGAACGGCGAGTCCGGCGCAGGGACGATCCAGGGTTTCGACGTTTCAGACCTGGGGGTGAAAATCGCCTGCGAGGTGCCAATCGGCGACCGCGAAAGCGGTGCGTTTAACCCGGACGATCATGTTGCGCCTAAAGACCAGCGCAAGATGGACCGGTTCATTATCTATGGTATTGGCGCGGCCGACGAGGCTATCGCCGATGCTGGCTGGACCCCGGATAGCGAAGAGGAACTGGAACGAACCGGGGTTATGATCGGTTCAGGGATCGGCGGTCTGGAAACAATCGCCGAGGCAGCAATGCTGCTGCGCGACAAGGGGCCACGCCGCGTATCGCCGTTCTTTATTCCGTCCAGCCTTATCAATCTTGCGTCGGGGCAGGTATCGATTAAATACGGATACAAGGGGCCCAATCATGCGCCGGTCACGGCCTGCTCCACCGGGGCACATGCGATCGGTGATGCCTCGCGTCTTATCGGGTTCGGCGATGCCGACGTGATGATTGCCGGCGGTGCGGAAGCTGCTGTCTGCCGCCTGGGGATAGCCGGCTTTGCTGCGGCCCGGGCACTATCATCCGATTTCAACGATGAGCCCACGCGGGCTTCGCGTCCCTGGGACAAGGACCGTGACGGTTTTGTCATGGGAGAAGGCGCGGGCGTCGTGGTGCTTGAAGAGTATGAGCATGCGAAAGCACGCGGCGCAAAAATCTATGCCGAGATCGCAGGTTACGGATTGTCGGGAGATGCTCATCACATCACGTCGCCGCCGCCGGACGGTAATGGCGGTTACCGCGCTATGCAGTCGGCGTTGCGAAATGCGGAAATGAATATCGAGGATATTGATTACATCAACGCTCACGGCACATCGACACCGCTTGGAGATGAGATCGAGCTTGGGGCCGTTAAACGTCTGTTCGGCGATCACGCCTATAAGCTGTCCATGTCGTCGACCAAATCGGCGATCGGTCATCTGCTGGGGGCCGCAGGTGCGGTCGAGGCTATTTTCTCGGTGAAAGCCATCCGGGACGGCGTTGCACCGCCGACACTGAACCTCGAAAACCCGTCTGATGGGTGCGATATCGATTTGGTGCCGTTACAGGCGAAAGAGCGCACGATTGATGCGGCATTGTCGAATTCCTTTGGTTTCGGCGGTACGAACGCATCGGTTATCTTTAAAAAGGCTTCCTGAATCCGAATGCGGCGGTCCGCCGTTCGCATAATTCTGGCTATCTGTGTCGTTATTGTAACGGCTATCGCGGGTGGCGTGATCTGGACATGGGACGCCTATAAAACTTCGGGTCCACTGAAATCGGAAGTCGCGCTGATTGTTCCGAAGGGAGCAGGAGTCCAGGAAATCGCCAGGCTACTTCAGGAGGCCGGCGTCATCGAAAATCCGCATCTGTTTGTGCTCGGGGCACGCTACACGGAAATGGCGCGCCGTATGCGCGCTGGCGAATTTGCGTTTGTGCCCGGTATCAGCATGAAAGAGGTCGTGAAACACCTCGTCGACGGCGAGACGGTCAAACGTCGGCTGACGATCCCCGAAGGCCTTCTGACGCGCGAGGTCGTTGCCCTTGTCTCAGCTGCGGATGGGCTGACCGGCAGCGTCGAGGCCCCTGAGCCCGAGGGAGCGTACCTGCCCGAAACCTATTTTTACAGCTATGGCGATAGCAGAGCTGCCATGCTGGCGCGCATGACTGCGGCGATGGATGCGGCACTGGCGGCCGCCTGGGCGAAGCGAAACCCGAAGATCGCTCTTAAATCACCGCGCGAAGCGCTGGTGCTTGCGTCGATCATCGAAAAAGAAACAGGAGTGGCAGCCGAGCGCGCCCGCGTCGCAGCCGTGTTCCATAACCGGCTCCGCCGGCGAATGCGGCTTCAGTCAGACCCCACGGTGGCCTATGCCGTGACTGGCGGTGGTGTATCGCTGGGAAGGCCTCTCACGCGCGCCGACCTTGCCGCGGATTCGCCATACAATACCTACAGGGTTGCGGGATTGCCGCCGGGCCCGATCGCGAATCCGGGCAGGGCATCACTCATCGCTGCTGTTCAACCGCTTGAAACGGGGGAGTATTACTTCGTCGCTGATGGTAAGGGCGGTCATGCTTTTTCAAAGACCCTGCGAGAGCACAATCGGAATGTCGCAAAATGGCGGCGTATAGAACGGGATCGTGCCAAATAGGCCCTTCGTTCAGGGTTTGCGTGGCGTCGCACGCAGCAAGCGGTCGCGCAAGCCGGTGGGTAGGGCGCCCAGGGTTCTGACAGCAGCGTAGAGTGGCCAGGGAAAGGCGATACGGGCCTTGTTCTGTGCCAGCCCGGAGACGATGATGCGTGCAGCCTTTTCCGGCTCGATCAGGAACGGCATTGGAAAAGGGTTTCGGTCCGTCATGGGCGTCCGGACAAAGCCAGGGCAGATAACCGAGACACCGATATCTGATCCGGCCAGTTCGCCCCGCAAAGATTCTCCCCACACCCGGACCGCTGCTTTCGATGCGCAATAGGCGGGCGCCCCCGGAAACCCGATGAAGCCTGCAAGGGACGACATGATCGCAATCTGGCCATGACCGCGTGGCCGCATTTTACTGATCGTGGGGAGGATCGTGTTGGCAACACCGTTCACATTGACGGCAAATATCGCCCGGGCCTGTATGGCGGTTTCGCCGCCGCGTCCGGTGCCCGCTGATATTCCGGCATTTGCGATGACCAGATCCAGCGGAAAGGCGTCGTCGGCGGTGTCCACACAGGATTTTGCGGCGTCCGCGTCGGTCACGTCGAACACCGACGTCACGGTCTGGGCGCCGAGAGTGCTGCAGGTCGCTGCGATACCCGATAACCGGCTATTGTCCCGACCCGTCAGGGATAGCCGAATCCCCGGCGCGGCCATGGATATCGCTAAAGCTGCCCCGAGACCGCTGGAGGCGCCGGTGATGAGGATATGGCGCGATATTTCCTCGCGGATGGGATGGGAGGATGACACCCGAACCCCC
>ERZ807291.838-NODE-838-length-51454-cov-8.493959_pt1 | contig 51454 bp, 52 predicted proteins | sample MGYA00521257_ERZ807291 | MGnify/ENA primary metagenome ERZ807291 (study PRJEB31413, sample SAMN03169783) | marine metagenome | biome: Marine; feature: Water; material: Subsurface seawater | place: North Sea | collected 2011-04-28 | depth 1 m m ... | reverse complement strand
GCCGATATGCCGGGCGGATACCGTATTCTTTTGCAGCACTCACCCGAACTTCTGGACGAAGCAGCCGCAGCCAACGTGTCTCTCTATCTGCGCGGACATACCCATGGCGGCCAGATATGCCTGCCCGGCGGGATCACGATCATGACAAATATCCGTGCGCCAAGGCGCTATGCCAGTGGCCTGTGGCGCCATGGCGACATGGCCGGCTTTACGACCATCGGGGCCGGCGTATCGGTCATGCCGCTGCGGTTTTTCAGCGAGGGCGAAGTGGCGGTGATTACACTGCGGCGGGCATAGTATCGTCAGCTGACGGCTGATTTAGGCGGCGACCACCCGCAGCGGCAGGGTCTCAAAACCATGAAGCGTGTTGTTGACCGCCCGCACCGCAGGCCCGGTAATTTCGATGCGTTCGATCCGCTTCGCCATTTCCGTAACCAGTGCCTGCAATTCGAGCCGCGCCATGGCCTGTCCCATGCAGTGATGGACACCGAAACCAAAGCCCAAATGTGCCGCCGCATTGCGATCAATATCGAACACGTCGGGTTTTTCCCAGAAAGCCGGGTCGCGATTGGCTGCCCCCAGCGACATCATGATCTTTGTCTTTGCAGGAATATGCTGGCCTGCCAGTTCGACATCACGGGTCGTCGTGCGGAAGAAGGACTGAAACGGCGAATCGTAGCGAAGGACCTCCTCAACGGCGTTGCGGGCCTTTGACGGATCGGCCCGGAGCTTTTCCCATTCATCGGGGTGATCGGCGAAACAGCTCAGCACGTTGCCGATGGCGTACACAGTCGTGTCGAGCCCCGCAGACAGCATGGAGCGCACGATGAACAGGGCTTCTTCGTTCGAAACGATGCCCTCGTCGGCGGCCTTATAAGCCTGCTCACCCAGCCCGTTAGGGTCGAGCCGATCCCGGTCACAGCATCCCATAACGTAATCGACAACAGCATCGGCGGCAGCCGTCGATGCCGCGAATGTATCATTGAGAGGGCCGAAACCGTTGAACACCATGTTGCCGTAATCGAGCAACTGTTCCCGGCCATCAGGCCCGAGCCCGACTGCATCGGGAAACACTTTCAGGATATAGGGCTTGGCGACATCTTCCATGCCGTCAATATCACCCTTCGCGAGCAGATCATCGACCAGCAGTTTCGCCTGTTCGGCAAAGATGGGCCGAAATTCGCGCAAACGCGAATGGGCCATCACACCGTCGGCGACGCCGCGGCGCGGTGTATGCTCCGGCGGGTCTGCTTCAAGCAGCTTGCTTGGCGGCCGCCACGGCTTTTCGGTATGAAAATTGGCAAGCCCCACCCCGGCGCCCGAGCCATAGGTTTCCCAGTCATCGAGCACCTGTTTGGCGATATCGTAACGCGCAGTACCCCACACATCATACTTCGTCATCCACACCAGCGGACCGGCGTCGTGCAGCGATTGATGCCACGCATATGGCGCAAGAACGTTCTCGCGCGAAAACGGGTCGATATCGCTGCTGGGCCGTGCCGCTGTCAGTGTGTCTGCATCCGTCATCTTTTATCCCTTCGGGGTGTGACTTTTTAAGCTACTCCGCCGCGAGCTTGTCGCCACTGCCAATGGTGTCGGACAGGCTGTACTTGTCGAGGATCGAATCCACGAGATCTGAAGACCGTTCCCAGTCATAGGTGCGCATCGCGTGACCGCGCGTAACGAACTGGGCGCCGGCATAGAACATCTCATACTGGGTATGACGGCTCGCGAATTCGGAACCGATACAGTCCCAGGCAAGCTTCATGAACTTGACCTTTTCTTCCGCCGTGCCGATGGCCGATTTCTGCGTCGCGTTGATGTAGCGGTTGAGATCCGGGTCGGTAAAGTCCTCTGCCGAGGACGGCAGCATGATAAGCCCGCCGCCCGCCAGTTCACGCATCGACGTGATGAATTCCGGATAGAGCTGCTGGGTGAGCACCTGCGCCGTGTACATCAGGTTGCGGTCGGGCACGTAATAGCCGTTGAACATGCCACCGCCCGATTCCATGCCGTAGACCAAGCCCTCGACCATCGCTGCCTGAGCGGCCATGTGACCGAGCTTTTCAGCGACCGACGGAATACCGATCGTACCGATGGTTTCGCACATACGGCGCGCCACCCCGACCTGGAACTGCATCTTGACCATAAGGCGCGTCATCGCCTGATAGTTCTGCATGTAATGGGCGTAAGTATCCTGGAACTGGCCGCGTGCGGTCTCGGTATCCTTGTAAATAAATACCCGGTCCCACGGCACTTTCACGTCATCGCAATAAACCAGTGCATCGTTCTCGTCATAGCGCGCAGACAACGGGTAATCGAACGAACTCGTCGCCGATTCCTCGTATGACTTGCGCGACATAACCTTCAGGCCCTTGGTATTCATCGGGATCGCAAAGGAAATTGCGTATTTTTCCTCGCCCGGTTTCAGCGGCTGGATATTGGCGAACAATACTTCATTGGCCATGATTGATCCGGTGCCGAGCATCTTGGCCCCCCGGACCGTAATGCCTTCAGCGTCTTCATCGACAACGCCGGTTGCCAGGAATTCATCATCATGCTCCCCGACAGATTTATTGCGGTCCGCCTGCGGGTTGATGATGACATACGTCATATAAATGTCGTTATCGCGGGCGTACCGGAAATAATCCATCAATGCGCCGGCGCGTTCCTTCGAATGCTTTTCGAACACCGGCAGCCCCATGACCTGACCGACCATCGACGACGCGATATGATCTGGCGAGCGGCCAAGCCACCCCCCGGACAGCCGCGACCAGCCTTCGATGGCACGGCGACGGGCAACCAGTTCTTCATAGCTTTTAGTCAGCTGCCAGCATCGATTGACGCGCTCGCCCGAGGTCGGGGAATCGAACGTCATCCATTCGATATTGTCGGGGTGTGCCTGAAAATCATACAGCGACGCAGCCGCGCCGACGGCATTTCGATAAGCCGGATGCGTCGTCACATCATCGACCAGCTTGCCGTTCAGATAAACGCAACGCCCGTCTTGAAGTGATTTAAGATGTTGGGCACCTGTTTTGGCCATGACGATTTCTCCTGTTTTCCCGCGACAAAAATAGTATACAAAGTATAGTATTTTGATTCATTGATCCGCGTCAACCGTTTTGGCGCTATCCGGGAGAGGCTTTTTGAACGGCCAGAACATAGATATCGGAACTGTGCCAGATAGCACCGAAACTTCTGAAAATCCGACAACCTGGCGACCGGTAGTGCCGCTGACGATCGCCAGCGAAGAGCTGCTGGTGGATGGCGGCGACCAATTGTTTCGCAAAATGGTCCACGCGTTTTTTGCCTTCAATGCCCGACACGAAACCATCCGCGACGGACATGCGCGGCGTATCGGGCTGGCCGGCACGGAATACACGATACTGATATCCATCGCCCATCTCGGCCAGGAAGCCTCAGTCAACGTTAAGACAGTCGCCGAGCACCTTCACGTCTCTGCGGGCTTCATCACCAACACCACGCGCAAGCTACAATCCCGTGGCTTGGTCCGTAAAACCCAGAATACGACCGACAAGCGCAAAACCAATCTGACGGTCACACCCAAGGCCATCGCCCTGCTCGACGAGCTCGCGCCTTACCAGCGACCGGTAAATGACGCTGAATTCGGATCGCTGAGCCGCGCAGAATTCCTGCAGCTCAGTGAAACCATCCAGAGGCTGGTGACTTCCAGCGAACAGGCCGCCCGTCTGCAACAGGACCTGGAAAACACGCAGGACGAAAACGAATAGCCCGGAACCTGCAACCCGACATGCGCACCCGGCGGGCAGCAGCCGCCCATTCGTGATACGTCACCCTGCCATATAATCGGAGTATGGTCGCCGCATGTCCGACGCGCCTCATACTCCTCCCCCAGAAAAACCATCATCGCCGTCGACGCGCGCGCGATTCGGCGCGCTGTCACCGACCGTCCAGGCAACGATACTCTCAATTGTCGCCATGATCGTTTTCAGCGTCGTGCCACCATCTGTCCGCGCGTTATCGGACACCATGGATGCCACCCAGATCGTGTTTATCCGGGCGGTGTTCGGGGTGATTGCAATCGGGGCCTATTTGAACTGGTCGGGCCTGTACCAGCTGAAATCGCGCCAGTACCGCATACATTTCATCCGTTCCACGTTCAATTTCGTCGGCATGGTGATGTGGTTCTGGGCGCTTGGAGTGGTCGAACTGGCGAAAGGTATCGCCATTCATTTTACGATGCCGCTGTTCATTACCCTGTTTGCCATCATGTTTCTGGGCGAACGGGTCGGGCCACGGCGGCTTGGCGCCATGCTGGTCGGGTTTGTCGGTATCATGATTATTCTACGCCCCGGCATGATCGAGATCGGCCTCCCCGAACTCGCGATCCTCGGCTCCGCCGCGCTCTATGGCGGCGCCGTGATTCTCCTCAAAATCGTCGTGCGGGAAGAAACACCGCTTGGTGTGACGTTTTATACAAACCTGTTCATGGGGGTCTGGTGCCTGGTACCGACATATCTGTACTGGGCGCCGATCAGCCTGGACGACGCCCTTCCCATCCTCGGCCTCGGCGTGTGCGGGCTTTTTGCTCCGTTCCTCGTTGCGATCGCCCTCAAAAAGGCCGATGCCAGCCTGATCGCCGCTTTCGATTTTCTCCGGTTACCGTTTACCGCCGTCTTCGGATTCGCATTATTCGGCGAAGTCCCGGACGAATTCGTCTGGATCGGGGCCGCCGTTATATTTGCCAGCACCTATTACATCGCCCGCCGGGAAACCAAACGGGCGGGCGAAACGAAATCCACTGGCGACACGTCCAAATAAATCGCCGCAGACCAGACAAACCCGGTACCCTGACCGCATGAAAAATCCCGGCGCAGCGATGCGCAACCCTCTCTCGTCGCCCACCGTTCTGAAGGGCGTGCTGATCGCCATCTTTTCGATGTTCCTGTTTTCGTCGGCGCATACCTCGGTGCGGATATTGTCCGACACGATGTCGACATTCGAGATCGTGTTCTGGCGTATGGCCGTCAGCATGGCGATGCTGTTGCCCTGGTATGCATGGAAAGGCCTCCATCTGCTGAGGACGCAGCGGCCGGGAATGCATGCCTTGCGGGCCGTAGTCAATTTCAGCGGCATGATCCTGTGGTTCTATGCAATCAGCATCGTGCCACTCGGAAAGGCGGTTGCGATTCACTTTACGCTGCCGCTTTTCCTGCTGCTGTTTGCGGTGATTTTTCTGGGCGAACGGATCGGACCCCGTCGCATAGCCGCAACTGCCGTCGGGTTCGCCGGCGCCATGATCGTCATGCGCCCCGGCGTCATCGAGATCGGCTGGCCGGAACTCATGATTCTCGCCTCGGCAGCGCTCTATGGCGGGACGGTGGTTTTTCTAAAATTCATGGTCAAAACCGAAACACCACTGGCGCTGACGTTCTATACCAACGCCTTCATCTTCCTGTTCTGCCTGCCGCCGGCGATCTGGTTCTGGGTCGGCCCGTCAGTGGACGACATTGTACCCATCCTGATTCTCGGCGTGATGGGTACCTTTGCGCCATTTCTGTACACAACGGCGCTCCGCATGGCGGATGCCAGCCTTATCGGACCGACCGACTTCCTGCGCCTGCCGATCTCAGCCGGATTCGCCTTCGTCCTGTTCGGCGAGGTACCGGTTATCTGGGTGTGGGTAGGCGGCGGGGTGATTTTCCTCAGCACCTGGTACATCACGGCCCGTGAAAACCGGCTTGAACGTGAGCGCCGGGCCGCTGCCGAGGACTCTTCCGACGCATGAACGACACATCGAACACCAACGGTGTCGGGGCATGGTTTGGCGGCCGTTCATCGAACCTGCGGGGCTTCATCTGGATTACCCTGTCGACCTTCGCCTTCATGTCGATGGTGATGATCGTTCGCCATATTTCAGACCGCTACAACACGGGTGAGCTGGCATTCTGGCGCGCGTTCCTCGGGCTTGCCCTGCTGACGCCAATTTTTATCCGCAGCGGCAGCGCATTGTTCCGTACGGAGCAGTTCCGATTTCATCTGTTGCGCAACGTGATGCATTTCGTCGGCGTCGCCGGCTGGTTCTACGCTATTTCGCGGATGAACCTGTCGACCGGCATGGCGCTGCAATTCACGGTGCCGCTGTTCACCATCCTGCTTGCGATTGTCTTCCTCCGTGAAAAAGTCGACCCCGCGCGATGGGTCGCGACCATCATCGGGTTTGCCGGTGTGATGGTTATCCTCCGCCCCGGGATTGAACCGGTCACAATGGCGGCAATGGCAGCCCTCGTATCCGCGCTCGGATATGGCGCCGCCAATATCGCGACCAAGGTGCTGATGCGAAACTGCACCAGCGATACCATCGTGTTCTACATGAACATAATGCACCTGCCGATGGCACTTGGCGCGGCCTGGGCCCTAGGCGGCATCAGCGTTCCCGCCGCCGCGGACATTCCCTGGCTGGTCGGCCTTGCCGCTTCCGCGACACTCGCCCACTGGCTTCTCGCAAAGGCGCTCGGCGAAGCGGATGCCAGCCTGATCATTATTGTCGACTTCACCAAGCTGCCGTGGATCACCCTGGGCGCGTTCGTGTTTTTTGGCGAAGCCCCTGCATTATGGGCGTGGGTCGGCGGGGCGGTTATTTTCGCGTCGACCTTATACATCGTACGCCGCGCAGCGCGCGCTGCACGTCCAGCCCCAAAAGCCTGAGCCGGACCGCAGGCACCGCCGGAACCGACGCACTTAATCGATATAGTCCGCCAGGTTAATCCGGTCCCAGATGTCTTTCGGCGGGCGGATACGCTCTTCAAACGGCAAGGTCGCCGGGCGTGTCGCATCAATCACCATCTTGGTATTCATCGGCCCATGCTGGGTGCGAATCTCGCCATAGGATGACGGGTTCAGATGCGATCCCATGGCGCCGGGAATGATGACAAGGTCCTGATCGGCTTCAAACGTGGTGGCAATGGCCCACAGAACACGCTGCTCATCATAGATATCGATATCATCATCCACCACGACCGCGATTTTCAGGTTCGGGTTGGCGGTAATCGCGGCGAGGCCTGCGGATTTTCCCTGACCGGCCACGCTTTTTTTGATCGCGACATAGGTGATGAACCGGCATGAACCGGACACCGGGACATAGGCCGCCGTGATCGACGGTACCAGCCGTCGAACGCTGTCATAGACGGCACTCTCGAGCGACAGCGCATTGGCCAGGTTGTGTTCCTGGTGGGCCGGGTCGAGATCGTGATAGATCGCGTCGGAACGCATGGTCATGGCCGTGATATGCATCAGGCCAATATCCTCCTTGGCGGGTCCGTAATATCCGGTGAATTCGGCAAACGGACCATCCGCGGTCTCTTCGGCGGGGTCGAGATAGCCTTCGATCACGATCTCCGCGAAGGCAGGGACCGGCAGGTCCACGGTTTCCGCATCGGTCACCGCAAGCGCTTCTCCCATGAGCCCGCCCATCAGGTCGAGCTCGCAGGAATCGATCGACCCTTCACCCAGCGCACCTATAAGTGCTGCCGGGTGATGGCCGATAAACAGCACAGCTTCCATCCGCTTGTTCAGTTCCTGGCAGCGGCGATAGATATAGCCGGCGTGATGGGCCGGGTTGAACATGCAGCCGAGCTTGTCTTTTCCCTTCACCTCGTGCCGATACATGCCCGCATTCAGCACGCCGCTATCGGGGTCGCGCAGGATCAGCACACCGACGGTGATGTACTTGCCGGAATCCTGTTCCGCGTGGTGAACGATCGGCAGCTTGGCGAGATCGATATCGTCTCCGGTCAGAACAACCTGTTTTACCGGCGCCTTGTCGCGCGGCACCGATTGCGGTTCCAGCGGCTTCGCCGCACGGTCCCTAAAACGCTGAAGGATGGCGCTTTTTGGCTCACCCGGGTCGACACCAAGCGCGAGACCAAGCAGCGAATAGCTGCCAAGAATACTGGTGGCGAGCGGCAGTTCGGCACCCTTGATGTTTTCCATACGGATTGCCGGGTAACGGCCCTCGGCCGCCAGTTTCTGCTGAATGACACAGGTCTCCAGCACGGGGTCGACCGGCTTCGATATGCTGACAAAATACTCCGGTCCGAGCTGCCGTGCTTCACCGAGAAAACTTCTCAGGTCCATATTCATCGAATTCTCCTTCTGTCAGCACTCTACGTTGCCTCCGAACTGTGGTCCAATCCCGCTCCGTGAAATCGCCTTGCCGGGGGCGTGAAATAGCCTTGCCGACGGTCGGGAAAAAGGTAAGTTGGCCTTGGTTGAGCCGACCGATCAAATCGTTTTCATAAACATCACTTCAGGGGTAGCCGTGCCGCGGATTCGCGGAATACGGTGCGACCCCGGACCTGGAAGCCCCGCCGATGGCAATCACCGCTGAGAGCCCCGATACTCAGCCCCAGAACGCGCTTCAGGCCGCCATCTGGGTCGTCGGCGCCGCCGCGTCGTTCATGTTGATGATGATCGCCGTGCGCGAACTTACAACGACCATGTCGAGCTTCCAGGTATTGTCTTTCCGCTCGATCGTCGGCATTCCGATCATGTGCCTGGTCGCCTGGCATATGGGCTTTCGCAAAATCCGCTCGCGCCGCGTCGGTATGCAGATCAGCCGCAACATCGTTCATTTCGGCGGCCAATGGTGCTGGGTCATCGGCGTCACCCTGCTGCCCCTGGCCCACGTTACAGCGCTCGATTTCACGATGCCGATGTGGACCGCCGTGATCGCCATTTTGTTTCTTGGCGAGAAGGCCAAATCACACCGGGTTTTCGCCCTATTGATGGGGCTGGCCGGTGTCCTTGTGATCCTGAGGCCCGGCCTGGAAATCGTGACCGAGGGTGCGCTGGTCGTGCTGTTCGGAGCCGTGTTGTACGGTGCCTCGAACGTGATGATGAAATCGTTGCTGTCGGAGGATGCCCCATGGGTGATCGTATTCTGGATGCAGGTGATACAGCTGCCGCTCAGCTTGCTGCCAGCCATATTCTGGTTTGACTGGGTCTGGCCTGAATGGGCCGACGCGCCCTGGTTGCTGGCCATCGGGGTCACCGGTATGACGGCCCATTTTTGCCTTGCCCGGGCATTTCAACTTGCCGATGCGACCGTGTGCATCCCCGTCGATTTCGTGCGTCTGCCATTGGCGGCGCTGGTGGGGTGGCTGTTCTATTCGGAAGGCCTGAGCATCTGGGTTCTCGCAGGCGCACTCCTGATCTTCGGTGGGAACTACTATTCCGTCTGGCGGGAAACCCGCAGCGGCAAGCTGGCCCGGGAAAAAGCCTGATGTCCCTTCCACCCCTGTTTCAGGCCATTCTGTGGTTCGGCGGCACGATGTCCGGGTTTGCCGGCATGGCGGTTGCCGCACGCAGCCTGCACACCGAAATGTCGACCTTCGAGATCCTGTTTTTTCGCAGCCTGATCGGCATTCTGGTGGTTCTGCCATTCATCGCACGCAATCATTTCATCGATATACGCCTGACGAATATCCGCCTGCACTCCGGTCGGGCGGCAATCCAGTTCGGTGGGCAGGTATGCTGGATATACGGTGTCACACACCTGACGTTTTCAGACCTGACGGCCATTGAATTCTCGGTACCGCTCTTTACCGCCCTGCTCGCGGTACTTTTCCTCGGCGAACGCATGTGGCGGCACAAATGGATCGCGACGATCTTCGGCTTCGCCGGTGTCCTGATCATCCTGCGGCCGGAAGGCTCTGCCTTTAATACTGCCGGGGCGGTGATGATCCTCGGTTCATTCCTGTATGCCGGTTCGGGCGTTCTGGTGAAATTTCTGACCCGTACGGAAACGCCGCAGGGCATCATTTTCTGGATGAACCTGCTGCAACTGCCCGCCGGGCTGATCCCGGCCGTGTTCATCTTCGACTGGGTCACCCCCGGCATCGCCGATGTTCCGTGGATACTCGTCTGGGGTCTGTCGGGCCTGTGGGCGCACTACGCCATGGCCCGGGCCCTGTCGCTCGCCGATATCACGATCATCTTCCCGCTGGATTTTCTGCGCCTGCCGGTCATGGCGGTCATCGGCTACCTGCTCTATGCCGAGGCACTGGATCCTTGGACCGCCGTGGGCGCGCTGATTATCTTCGCCGGCAACTGGTACAGCGTGCGGGAAGAATCCCGCCGTGGCGGCTCACCCGGCGGACATTAAACGCGTGCACCGGCCCTTTGAGCAGACAGGTCTACAGCGCGCTCGCCGGCCGCCGGATCGTGCGCCACATATGGGCTGCCGGGGAATTGTCATTACCGAGGCCTTCTTCCGGCTGCTTGAAGTGGCGGCCGATAATATCTTCGAAATCCTCGATGACGACCTGAGTGTCCGGATCGAAGGCATATAGATCGTTTACGCAGATCATCCGGGCCGACATGTACCATTTGTGGTTCCTGGCTTCCTCGTAATCCCGCTGGACATAAGGCTCGACCTTGTAATCCTGACCAAACCAGTTGGCATAGGCGACAGGGTATTCGTACCCGACGGATTCATCCGGGAAGAACCGCAATGCCTGATGCATCCGGATTGCCCAGGAAACTTCCTCGTCGACATAGGGTTCCAGCATCTGGGCGCCCCAATAGCCGTGGTCGGGGCGGAACAGGGCGATCACCGAGACGTCATGCAGCAGACAGGCCAGGACCATCTTTTCCGGCAGCCCGTTCTTCCGGGCTAACGCGGCGCTTTGCAGCAGATGCTGCTTGGACGGCGCGAAACGAAAATTGAAAAAATCGATCAGGGACGGTTTTTCCGGCATTTCCGGCAACCGGTGATCTTCGCCCATCAGGGCCGGTGCCGGCCCGGCCATCTTGAATTCCGTACCATCGGACCATTCACCATCCGCGAGCTTGTTGATCGCCGAGCGGTGGATCACCAGGTCGCCGAGTTCCTGCATCTGCTTGTATTCAAGCGCGTCCGCTTTGTCCGAAAGGCCCTGTAGGTTCGCCATCTTTTCGCTCCCCGGAATGAATATGTCTCGATGGAAAAGCTTATCGTAAAACGGATCCCGCGCATATCCCGACGCCCAATACCGTTGCAGGCGAGCGGCCCCTAGAACAGAAATCGGAGAACGAGCCCGGCAAACATCAGAAGGATCACGGCAAAGACGGCTTTATCAACGAAGCTGCCGGCCTGCATTGCCTTCAGGTATTTGTTTTGCTGTCCGGGATTGGGGCTGCCGTCAGGCAGGAACCGAAGGTCCTTGCCACAGGACCGGCATTCATCCGGAAAGGACGTAACGTTCCGGCCGCAATGGGGACAATCAATCCAGTTATCGACCATCAGTCCCGCTCGAACTGGCCCTTGCCGAACAGCAGGTCGCGGGTCTCGTCGCTCATCTCTTTCGATCCGCGATGTGCGGCCAGTAATTTCATACCTGCCTGTACACCGGGCCGCCCCGACAATTCATCGAACCATCTCTTCACATGGGGAAAGTCCGCCTTGTCGACGCCCTGCCGCCGCGACGGCCGCGCCCAGGGCCAGCACGCCATGTCGGCAATCGAATAGGCCTCACCGCCGAGCCACGGGTTGTCAGCCAGCCGCCGGTCCATCACGCCATACAGGCGGCGTACTTCCTTCGAGTAACGTTCCACGCCGTAAGGCACGTCCTCCCCGCCCATCGCCTGGCGGAAATGATGCGCCTGCCCCGCCATCGGACCCAACCCGCCCATCTGCCACATCAGCCACTCCATAACAGACTTACGCGCCCGGATGTCGTTCGGATCGGGCAGGAACCTGCCTTCCTTCTCGGCGAGATAAATCATGATCGCCCCCGTCTCGAAAACCGCGACTGGTGCGCCGCCATCGGCGGGGTCGTGGTCGACAATCGCCGGGATACGGTTATTCGGACTGAGTTTCAGGAATCCGGGATCGAATTGATCGCCCTTGTTGATATCGACCGCCACGACTTCGTTCTCAAGGCCAAGCTCGGCGATCAGGATCGACACCTTATGGCCGTTCGGCGTCGGCCATGTGTACTGGGTGATCATGTGTACTGGGTAATCATATAGCCGCGGCGATAGCCTTGCCGGCTTCCTCGGTCGTCGCCTGCCCGCCAAGGTCTCGGGTACACGGACCGCCGTCTCCCAGCACATTTTCAATGGCGGCGACGATGGCCGCCCCCGCTTCGCGTTCGCCGAAATGATCCAGCATCATCGCGGCAGACCAGATCTGCGCGACCGGATTGGCGATGCCCTGCCCGAAGATATCGGGCGCCGAGCCATGCACCGGCTCGAACATCGACGGGTGATCGCGCTCCGGGTTGATATTGGCCGAGGCAGCGATGCCGATGGACCCGGCGATAGCCGGGCCGAGATCGGACAGGATATCGCCGAACAGGTTAGAGCCGACAACGACATCGAACCAGTCGGGGCTGGTCACGAAACGCGCCGTCAGGATATCGATATGGAACTGGTCAGTCTCAATATCTGGATAGTTGGCGGCCATAGCGGCGAAACGTTCGTCCCAGTAGGGCATCGAATGGATGATGCCGTTGGACTTGGTCGCCGAGGTCACTTTCTTTGCCGGGCGGGTCTGCGCCAGTTCGAATGCGTAGCGCATGACCCGGTCGCAGCCCGCGCGGGTAAAGACCGCCTGCTGGACCGCCATTTCGGCATCGGTGCCTTCATACATCCGCCCGCCGATCTGCGAATATTCGCCTTCGACGTTTTCGCGCACGATCATCATGTCGATGTCTTCGGGTCCACGCCCCGCCAGCGGCGAGGCGACGCCGGGCAACAGGCGCGCCGGGCGCAGATTAACGTATTGAAAGAATTCGCGCCGGATCGGGATCAGCATTCCCCACAGCGAGACATGATCGGGCACACCGGGCATCCCGACCGCACCGAGAAAAACCGCATCGAACGGGCGCAGCTGATCAATCCCGTCTTCCGGCATGATATGGCCGGTTTTCGCGTAATCGTCGCAGTTCCAGCCGAATTCGGTGAATTCGTAGTCGATACCGAACTTCGCGCCCGCCGCTTCCAGCGCCCGCAGACCTTCGGGCATCACTTCCTTGCCGATCCCGTCACCGGGGATGACCGCAATTTTATAGGTGCTCATGACTTCAATGCCCGCCTTTGCGTTCGAATACGATCACGTAATAGCTGGCACCGAAGATAACCAGCGCGCCCGCCCAGGTATAGATGTCGGATGTCTCATCGAAGACCAGCCATCCCAGCAGCGCCGCCGTGATCAGCCGGGAAAAATCGAACGGCTGGACAACGCGCGCATCGGCGACTGCAATGGATCGGGTGATCGCATACTGACCAAGCAGCGCGAACACACCGATACCCAGGATCGCCGGGGCATCCGACAGAACCGGGTCGGTCCAGTAGAACCAGGCGGGAACGGCAGACAGGACCAGCATCAGGATGCTGACATATGCCACCATGACGGCGGCGGATTCCGTCCGCGACAGGAATTTCATACACGTGTTCACTCCCGCGAACAGCACCGCGGTCGCGATTGCCGCGATCATGCCGAGACTGATGTCCTGAAAGCCCGGGCGCAGGATAATCAGGGCGCCGACAAACGCGATTGCGACCGCGCCCCATGTCCGGGGACCTGCCGTTTCACGCAGGATGAAGATCGCGAACAGGATCGTGAAAATCGGCTGGAAATACAGCAGCGCCGTATAGTCGGAAATCGGAATCTCACTGACTGCATAAAACCAGCACATCATGCCGCCATAGGTAAAAAACGACCGCAACAGGTGCAGCGGAAAAACGCCCGTCTTCATCACAGAAATGCCGTTGCGCAGGATCAGCGGTGCGACAAACCCAAGCGCGATGACCGCCCGCATGAATGCAAGCTGCGCCGTGGAATAATCCGATGACAGCTCCCGCGTGCACACGGATGCAAGCGTGTAGCCAACACCAGCCAGGATCATCCAGGCCGGGCCCGCGATGACTGCAGGCACATCGGCGAAGGGATTTTTCATTGGGCCCGGTTCAACGCCTGATCAATGATCACCCGTCATCCCCGACGTTGCGGATATCCGTATTCGGCTCCACCCCGGTACGCCGTTGCTGGTGCGAACGCTCCCCATTCGATATCCAGTCCCCCGCGGCGGCACGGTCGGCGAGTGTATCCCATTCCGCCGACCAGTCGCCCAGCTCGTAGCCATGCCACGGCGCTTCAGGCTTCAGCGGCGGCAGGCCAAGCTGCTCCCAAAGCTCTTTCGCGTGCTCCATGTATTCGCGCTTGGGCAGGGCGACAGGCGCCATATCGGCTTTGAGGGTCGCATCGATCAGCAGGGTCGCATCCTCGTCCGCGCCCGACTTTGGCCCATGGCCAAGTGGCCGGTGACGCATCAGTTCGCAATCTTCCGCAAGGTTGGCGCGGTAGCTCATCGCCCAGAAAACGGCATCCAGATTGTCCGGATCGATATCCTCGTTCACGGCGATCAGGTATTTTCCGACCGGGGCCTGGAAAGACATGGCGCCGTACAGCGCCCGCCAGATTTCTGTCCGCGCCACGGACCGGTCAAACTGGATGACCAGCACTTTGCGCAGATTGGTCAGCGGCTCGTGCATGGCGACGCGTTTGACCCCGCGCACGCCGAGATGCCCCGTCAGGTGGTTCAGGAACAGCGGTTCATAGGCGACGCGCTTGATGACAGATGATTCCGACGGTGTGACCTGGCTGATGATCGACGTAAACACGGCGTTGCTCCGCCGCGTGATCGCCGTGACGGTGAGGATAAAATTGAATTCTTCAAGGTTGATATGGCCGTGGCTTTCGCCGAACGGGCCTTCCGGCTCGAAATACTCGGGATCGAGCAGACCTTCGATGACGATTTCAGCATCGGCCGGGACGAACAGGTCCGACGTCCTCGCTTTTGCGACACGGATGGGCGCACCCGCAATCCCGCCTGCAACGCCCAGCTCATCGACATCCTTGGCAAGCTTCTGCGGCGCGGCATAGGCCACGGGTGGCGGGCAACCGATCACCATGGCGATCGGCATTGCTTCGCCCCGGGTGCGGTATTTCTCCCAGTGGGCCGTTCCGCCCTGACCAAGGTTCATAAACAGCTTCAGCCCGATCCGGTCCGGCGCCTTCAGCCCGCCACGATAGGTGCCGAGGTTCTGTATCCCCGTATCGGGGTCGCTCGTAACGCAGGCAGTCGCCGTCAGGTAGGGCGCGGAATCGTATCCCGGCGTCGAGACCGGCACAGGCAACGCATCCAGCCCTTTGCCGGATGTCAGGTCGGCACCCTCATAGACAATTTCCTGACACGGCGGGTCTTCGACCACCACCGGCGCGATGGGATTGGCAATCGCATTGGACCAGCAATTGCCGATTTCTGCCACGGGAACACCCATGCCGACCGAATAGATTTCGGCATTGCCCGCCAGTGCACCGACCGTAACCGGTATGTCGAACACACGCCCGTCGCCGCCGGTTACGTTGGTGAACAGAAACGCCTTGCGCTCAGCCTCGGGGATACCGCCGCGGAACTGCCAGCGGACAAGCGGGCTGAGCTCCGAATCCTTGTTGATCGGTGCATCGATCCTGGTCAGCAGGCCGGCGGCATCGAGCGCCGCCAGGTGGTCCTGCATGTCGTTATATCCGCGGGTTTTCGCGTCGGTCATTGGTCGTTCCTCCGTGGCGGCATGATGGATCGCAGCGCAGCGTCGGGCAAGAGGCGGCGATGACGCACAGGGCTGAGGTTGCTATATTCCCGCATCAATAAGGGAGAACGCACATGAAAGCGGCAGTCGTCGGCGATACCGGGCTTGAGATCAGAGAAATCGATACACCTAAACCCGGTCCGGCGGAGGTTCTTATCCGGGTTCGGGCCGTTGGCCTGAACCGCGCCGACGCCATGGTCGCCAGCGGCATGGCCCACGGTCGCGCAGGCGGCCCGGGCACGGTGCCGGGGATCGAATATGTCGGCGAAGTCGCAGAAGTCGGGCCGGAAGTTCCCCACGTCAAACCGGGCGACCGCGTAATGTGCTCAGGCACCGCAGGCTGGGGTGAGTACGCCACCGCCGACTGGGGCCGCACCGTGCCGATCCCCGCCAACAACATGACCTGGGCACAGGCGTCGACCCTGCCGGTCGGCCTGCAGACGATGCATAACGCCATCGTCACGGCAGGCCGATTCAAACCCGGAGAGACGGTGATGATCCAGGGTGCCAGTACCGGCGTCGGTATGCTCGGTATGCAGATCGCCAAGGCCCTCGGCGCGGGACTGGTCGTCGGCTCATCGACCAACCCGGAACGGCGCGCCCGGCTGACCGAATTCGGTGCCGACCTTGCCGTCGATTCGCAGGACGCGGGCTGGGTCGACCAGGTTCTTGAAGCCACCGGCGGCGATGGTGTCGACCTGATCGTCGACCAGGTATCTGGCTATGTTGCCAACCAGAATATGCAGGCGACCAAAATCCTCGGCCGGATCGTCAATGTCGGTCGCCTCGGCGGGGCATCGGGGGATTTCAATTTCGACCTTCATGCCATGCGCCGCATCGACTATATCGGCGTCACGTTCCGCACCCGCTCGGTCGAAGAAGTGCGCGACATCGTCGCCGCGATGAAAGCCGATTTGTGGGATTCGGTCGAATCCGGCGCATTATCGCTGCCCATCGACCGCGAGTTCGCCTTCGACGACGCCGCAGAAGCGGTCGAGTACATGAAGGCGAACAAGCATTTCGGCAAGATCGTAATGACGCTGTACTAATTCCCGGCACAGCGTCTGTCAGCCGGCGGAAGGTATCAGCCCGCCGGCGGCAGCACGCAAACCTGGTCCCAGCGATAGCGCTCTTTCAGCGTGCCGAAATGTTCGAACACATCGAGGATCACTTCGTACGCCGGTTCGGTAATTTCGGCATGCGGCGTCCAGGTGCCCAGGTCCTGGTAGGCCGCGATGCATGTTGTGAGCACGTCTTCGTCGATATCGGGGAAATAGGCGCTTTCCGCCGCGGCAATTTCCTGCGCGGGCGTTTCGTTCATATAGATACGTGTTTTCCGGTAAGCGCGCATGAACGCCTGCGCCATATCGGTTTCCAGCCATTCACGGGTTGCCGCAAGGCTTGAAAAGCCGCACGGGCCGATCAGAGGACCGGACTGCGCCACCACGTGGCCGACGCCGTCAGCTTCAAGCTGCTGCGGGAACGGTCCCTGCTGCTGAACGTATTCGCCGACACCGGCGCGGAACGCAGTGTCGATATCGGCGGCCCCGCCCGGATGGATCAGATTGATCTTGTCGACATCGATTCCGGCCTTGTGACAGGCATATTTGAACATTGCGAGCGGCTGGCCGCCGGAGAATGTCACCACGTCGGCGCCTTCAAGCTTGTCCCAGGTAAAATCCTCGTCTTCGTCGCGGCCGGTGATGAAGAAACCGTCCATTTCATTGATCTGCGCAAAATGCACGACACTCGGCACTTCCCCCCTCGACAACGGGCCGAAACCCTGGCTCAAGGCTGACTGGACGACATGGGCAGACCCGTCTTCAAGCGCGGCGATCGCGGACACGCCGGGTGGCGAGATCGACCATTCGGGCTCCAGCCCTTCTTCCTGCAGAAACCCGGCAGAAAATGTAGAGATCAGCGGCGAATAAAATGCCGAAAACAGGGTGAACTGGATATTGATCTTGGTCACGGGCGATGTCCTTTTCTTGCGCAAAATCCGATCTGTCGAAGGTCTCATACAGGGCGCGATATGACAACGGGCATGCGACGGATGTGGATTGCCCGACCGGCTGCGCGTCGTTAAGCTTTCGGCATAATCGCCCGACAAAAACCATGGAAACGTTCATGTCCAGCATCACGGTCACCCCCCGCACTCCGGCAATCGGCGCGGAAATCGCGGGAATCGATCTTTCCGAGCCGCTGACGGCGGAAAACCGGGCAGCGATTCAGGACGCCTTTGATTCATACCGCCTGCTGATATTCCGCGACCAATATTTGACTGTCGATCAGCATGTCGCGTTCAGTGAAAATTTCGGCCGGCTCGAAATATTCCCGGACCCGAAAGACATGGCGGACGGCCACAAGACCGTCCTGCGCGTCACCAATATCGACCGGGCCACCAACAAGCTCAAACCCGTGGACGACCCGGGCCATAAATCCTTCACGCTGGGGACCAGCGACTGGCATATCGATTCTTCGTTCCGCACCCTGCCCTCGAAGGCGTCCATGCTGTACGGCATTGAAATGCCGGCAGATGGCGGCGATACGATGTTTGCCGACACGACGTTGGCCTATGACGCTTTGTCCGGGACACGCCGCAAAGAACTCGAAGAGTTGGTGGTAATTCACGATTTCGAGGAAACCCGCCGCCGCCACGGCCTTCCGCCGCGACCGCCCGAAGTTCAGGCAGCGACTCCCCCCGCACGCCAACCGCTGGTCGCGCAGCGCGATCATGACCGTCGCGCATTGTTTATCGGTTCTCACACGGCCGGTATCGACGGCATGGACGACGCGGAAGGCCGGGCGCTGCTGGACGAACTAAAGGAATTTGCGACACAGCCGCAATTTACCTACCGGCACCAGTGGCAATCCGGCGACATGGTAATGTTCGACAATATTTGTGTGATGCACCGCGCCATGCCCTACGACCTGTCGGGCTCACGGCGACTTCTCCACCGGACGACCGTCGCAGGCGAAGCGCCTCTGCAGGCTGTTCAGTCCGCCTGAGGCCGCAGAATTCCTAAATCAGGCCGATCTCGCCCGCGAACCGGCGGGTGATAGCGGCGCATTTTTCCGGTTCCTGTATCTGCATGAAATGGCCGGTTCCCGGCATGCATTCATAGGGCCAGTCGCAATCGTCCCGCAGGGCGCGGCAGGCGTAACCGGGTGCCGACGGAATATCGCAGTCCGGGTCGCTGCCGATCATCAGGAACGGCATGGGAAACTCATCGGCCTGCGGCCAGAAATTCAGCTCTGCATTCTGTCTGTAGATAGCGGCTTCCCGCGCACCGGAGCAGACGAGGTTCCATGTATCCGTCTGTGCATCATGCCGCAGGATCGACTGCGCCATCAGTTCGTAGGCGCCCTCCACCCATTTCGACAGCATGCGGGATTTTTTAAATTGCGCGACCTGTTCGGCAGGATCGGCGAAACCGTCCGACCGTTTTTCAGCCCAGCGCCACAAAACACCTTCTTCGGAGAGCATCTTCTCATAGAGCCGATGTCCCTTCGCCGGCACCATCGGCGGATCGAACACGATCATGCCATCGAGCCGCCGGTTACCGTCCACCGCGTATTTCAGATTGGTCCGGGACGACATGGAATGAAAAATCCCGAGCTGCCGCTTCTCGCCGAGCTCGCTGTCGATCGCATCATAAATGATCGTCAGGTCTTTCAGAAACCGGTCATAGCTGTGCGCACCGTCATGCACCGGGTTTTCACCGCTATTGCGAAAATCGAACACAACGACATCGTAATCCGCCAGCAGCAGGCCCCAGTAAGGAAAATACCCGTTGATAGCCAGGCCGTTCCCATGGCTGAGGATCAGACGCAGTCCGGCCGGGTTGCCGTGACGGCGCACACGGATCACCGCACCATCATCCATGACAACGTCAAAAATACGTTGGGGCGGGGGGACTGTCAGAGTGCTCATCGGATGGTATGTATAGCAGGTTGGAATTGTTTGGAACGGACATCTTATGGCGGCACAGCGTTTTTCCATCGGCTGGATAATAAAAATAGCATTCTGGTGCCTGATTGTCGGCGTCGCGCTTTCTGCACTGGGCGTTACACCGGGCGACTTCTGGAACAGCCTGTGGGCCGCCGCAAACCGGGTCTACGATTGGGGCGTATCCGCCTTTGGCTGGGCCTGGGACTACATCCTGATCGGCGCTGCCATCGTGGTGCCAATCGTGATTATCCGCTTTGTCTGGCGGTCTATCAGCCGCCGCTGAAAAGATAGCCACACAGACCTGAAATCGGGTAAGTTCCGCCGCCATGGATATCGACAATTTTATCACCCGGGCGCAGCTCTCGCTTGACTGTGAGCCGTCGGACGAAAATACCGACCTGCATCCGGAGGAAATTCCGGAAGACTGCGATCATTTCAAGTGTGCGCTGCGCGGAAGAACCCACGAGATGGAGTTCTATTTCACTTGCCCGCCCGGTGGCGGCCCGCCACGCATTCAGGACGCGACACGCTATCTCGGCGCTGTGGCCGCGGAATATGAAGGCTGTGACGACATGCTGGAATGGGCCGACGAATATGGCTTCGATCCCGGACACATGCATACGCGGGGCGCGTTCGATGCCATCGCACGGCTTACCCGTGATCTCTGGCGCATCGTCGGCGACGACATGTATGACGAACTTCGTCGCGGCGTCGAAATAGAACAGGCCGTCGACATGGCCTGGGCCGGTTTTCAGAATTACGGTCGAAACTAGGAACGCTTCGTTCTAGTCCAGGCCATAGCCGCTTTTCACCGCCGCCAGCATCGCTGTCGTATGAAATGCCTGCTGGTCCTGCTCATACAAATAGTCCCGTCCCACCGGACAGGCGCGCCGGGCAAGACACCCGCGTTCACGGCAGTTTATCCCCGCCGCGCTTTCAACATGGCTGCTGCAGGCGCGGGCATCAAAACTGTCAGGGCGGAAAGCATCCGCCGGGCAGACTGTCAGACAGGGCTTTTTCACACACGTGTCACACGGGCTCGGCGCCGCCAGACGGGGCGGCAATTCGATCCTGTCGCGGAACAGCAAGGCGGCGCGGTAAACGTGCCAGAGACCGAATTCCGGATGAATCATGATCCCGATCGGTGAGCGGTACACCGGCTCGGCCCGGGCCGCCCAGTCCTGTACCGGCACAAAGGGCGGGCCATCATTTGGAAATACCGGCATCGCGTCGACTTCGGCGGCCACGCGCTCTATTTCTGGGCGCAGCCAGCTGTCCAGCGGATTGCGCCTCTGCCGGTCAGCTTGCGCCTCGAAGGCCTCCCACATATCGCCTCCCGCATTACCGATCAGCAATACGGACACAGCCGTGCCGCCATCGGAAAGCAGGGGCATATCATCTGCCGGGACGACATGGAATCCGCCACGCACGAATAACCCGGCACCTTTCAAGAGATCGTTCAATCTATCGATCATTGGGCGAAGTTAGAGCGGATCACGCCTGTTGACGCAAATGTTATTGGCGACGGCAAGGGAACTTCCCATATCAGCTGAACGTTCATGACTGCCGGAGAAATTCGATGACTGCCATCGCCCTGTCCCAATCTACCCGACGCCTGTTTACGGTTTTCGGTCTCACCTTCGCCCTGCTTGCAGCAGCCGGTCTTGTGCGTCCTGCAACAGCCGGGAATATCTGGTTCGAGGGCGGCGTGTTCGGCTCGGCCGCCATTCGCGGCTACGACGTTGTCGCCTATTTCACCCAGGGCAAACCTGTCGAGGGCAAAAGCGACTATTCGCATAAATGGAACAATACCAGCTGGCGCTTCGCCAGCGCGGCACATCGGGACCTTTTCGCCGCCAATCCTGAAAAATACGCCCCGCAATATGGCGGATGGTGCGCCTGGGCCGTCTCCCAGGGCTATACCGCGTCCATTGACCCCGCAGCCTGGCGGATTGTCGACGGCAAGCTCTACCTGAATTATTCGAAATCGGTTCAGAGCCAATGGGCACAGAATATTCCCGGCCTCATTTCAAAGGGCAATACCAACTGGCCCGGCCTCAAACAGAAACTCGCCGCCAAATGAGCGCATCCTTCGGGTAGTGCTCACCACGCGGCGCTCTCCGACGGTCCGGTGCCCCCCAACGGACCCTCGGAACTTCTCCGCCGTCAATCCACCCCGGACTTCATAACGGGATGACAGGGCAAGCCACGCTGGGCTACCCTCGGACCATGCTCAGAAGACCTATTCCCTCATCAGGCGAAGAAATCGCCGCCGTCGGCCTCGGCACATGGCGCGGGTTCGATATCGGCACCGGCAGCGCTGAACGCGCGCAGCTGCGTGCTGTTCTGGACACGCTTTTCGATGGCAACGCATCAGTGGTTGATTCATCGCCCATGTATGGCCGGGCCGAAGGGGTTACAGGCGATCTGCTGGCCGATATGGGCCGGCGCGACGACGCATTTATCGCCACCAAGGTCTGGACCCAGGGCGGCACCCAGGGCATCCGCGAAATGGAAGACTCGTTCCGGCTATTGAAAACGGACACCATCGACCTGATGCAGGTGCATAATCTGCTCGACTGGCGCACTCACCTGGAACCCATGCGGGCCTGGAAGGCCGAAGGCCGGCTTCGCTATACCGGCTACACCCATTACCGCCCCCACGCCTTTGACGACCTGATGGACAGTGTCCGCGCAGAACCGGTCGATTTCCTGCAATTCTGTTATTCGATCGATGAGCGCGATGCCGAGGACGACATCCTCCCATTCTGCGCCGCCAATGGGATCGCGACGCTCATCAATGTGCCTTTCGGCGGTGGCGGGCTTCTGTCTCGCCTGAACGGCACACCCCTGCCCGCCCTCGCTGGCGATCTCGGCTGCACGAGCTGGGCCCAGTTCTGCCTCAAATACGTGATATCCCATCCGGCGGTCACCTGCGCCATTCCAGGCACCGCAAATCCCGCGCATATGGCCGATATTCTGGCTGCTGCAGAGGGTGAGATGCCGGATGAAGCGACCCGTCGTGACATGGCGGAGCTGTTTTAGCAGTTTCCGCCGCTTGTTTCGCGAATTCGGGGGCCCATGCCCTTTACCTGCCGCCCTAAATGGGCGATTTTTGGGGGGATAAAGCAAAACATCGAACACGGGAGGCATCATTATGTCCGATACCGTCAAATACCTTCTCGACGAGAAGGATATGCCGACACACTGGTACAACATCATGGCAGATCTGCCGGAGCCCATGGCGCCGCCGCTGCACCCGGGTACGGGACAGCCGATCGGACCAGAGGACCTCGCGCCGCTCTTCCCGATGGAACTGATCAAGCAGGAGGTTTCGACCGAACGCGAAATCGAGATCCCGGAAGAAGTCCGCGACATTTTCCGCCAGTGGCGCCCGACCCCGCTTTTCCGCGCCCGTCGCCTGGAAAAGGCGCTCGATACGCCTGCCAAGATTTACTACAAGTATGAAGGCGTCAGCCCCGCCGGCAGCCACAAGCCCAACACCGCGATTCCGCAGGCCTATTACAACAAGGCCGAAGGCATCACCAAGCTGGCAACAGAGACCGGCGCCGGCCAGTGGGGATCATCCCTGGCTTTTGCCGGTGCGTTGTTCGGCATGGAAGTCGACGTCTACATGGTGAAGGTCTCGTTCGGCCAGAAACCGTACCGCAAGGCGCTGATGGAATCCTATGGCGCACGCTGCGTCGCCAGCCCGTCCAATGAGACCAATGCCGGCCGCGCGATCCTGGCCGAGCACCCGGATTCAAATGGAAGCCTCGGCATTGCCATTTCGGAAGCAGTGGAAATCGCGGCCACCCGCGACGACACCAAATACGCGCTCGGCAGTGTGCTGAACCATGTGCTGATGCATCAGACCATTGTCGGCCAGGAAGCCATGAAGCAGATGGAAATGGCGGGCGATTATCCCGACGTCGTCGTCGGCTGCACCGGTGGCGGATCTAACTTCGGCGGGATAGCATTCCCGTATCTCGGCGAGAAGCTGCGCAACGGCAAAGACATCCGCGTCGTCGCCGTTGAGCCCGCAGCGTGCCCGACACTGACCCGCGGCAAGTTCGCCTATGATTTCGGCGACACGGGTCACCTGACCCCGCTGGTCAAGATGCACACGCTCGGTTCCACCTTTATCCCGCCGGGGTTCCATTCGGGGGGGCTGCGCTATCACGGCATGGCCCCGCAGGTCAGCCACGTGCAGGATATCGGCCTGATCGAATCCAAGTCCTATCACCAGACGACTTGCTTCGAGGCCGGCGTTCAATTTGCCCGCGCAGAAGGCATTCTGCCGGCGCCGGAAGCCAACCATGCAGTCCGGGGCGCCATCGACGAGGCGCTTCGCTGCAAGGCAGAAGGCAAATCGGAGACGATCCTGTTCAACCTGTGTGGCCACGGCCATTTCGACATGCAGGCCTATATGGATTACTTCGGCGGCAAGCTGGAAGACCTCGATTACGACGAGGGCGAACTTGCCATGGCGTTGGCCGGACTGCCGTCCGTCGCCGCCGAATAAAAATCTCCGCCCGCAACCGCGGGCAGGTATCGTAACAAACGGCCGGCCTTCTTGCCGGCCGTTTTCATCTGAAACGGGAACGGAACAGGACGATGGGGCTTGAGCACCTGAAAGATATCGGCGCAATCATCGACGACCTGGATGCGATGGGTCGTCTTGTGCGCATCAAATCAGAGGTCGATATCAATCTCGATCTCGCGGGTATCGCCGCCGAGTTCGAACGCGGCCCCCGCGCCGTCCTGTTCGAGAACGTCAAGGGACAGGATGCGCCGGTCCTTATCGGTCTGTACTGGTCACGCGAACTGCTCGGCGCCCTGATGCGCACCCCCGAGCGAAAACTTCCTGCCCTGGTCTCGAAACACATCCAGAAATGGCAGATCGATCCTGTCGCCCCGGTCGTGCTGGATGATGGTCCTGTGCGCGAGGTGACCGAAAAGGACGTCGACGTCACCACGCTGCCGGTCCCGGTTCACGCGACCAAGGATGGCGGCGCCTATTTCGATGCCGCGATGGTCATCACCAGGGATCCGGATACCGGCGTGCGCAATGCATCCATCCAGCGCTTTCAGGTTATCGACAAGGATACGCTGGCGGTGAATATCGATTCCGGCCGTCACCTGGAACTCTATCTCGCGAAAGCACGTGCGAAAGGGGAGCATCTCGCCTTTACACTTAATGTCGGGATCGGCCCCGGTTTCCACTTCGCGTCCTCCGCGCCCGCAGAAGCCGCACCGCCGGAAAAGGACGAGCTTGGCATTGCCAGCGAATTCCACGGAGAGCCGGTTGAACTGGTGGCCTCTGACCTGTCGGATTCAGAAATGGTGGCCCATGCAATGTATGGCCTCGAATGCGAACTGCTGAGCGACGAAGAACACATGGAAGGCCCGTTCGCCGAAGTCACCGGCTGTTACGCGGCGCATGCACTGCGTGGCAAGGTCAAGGTGAAACGCATTCACCGCCGTAAAAAGCCCATCATGCAGACCATTCTGCCCGGCACCGAAGTACATAACTCTGTCGGCCTGCTGGGCGAGGCCAATGTGCTGAACCTGCTGAAACTGCAGGTACCCGGCGTGAAGGACGTCTTCTTTACCCATGGTGGTTGCGGGTTCTACGGCGCGGTTGTCCAGATCACTCAGACCCGGGCCGGCTGGGCCAAGCAGGCAATCCTGGCGGCTTTCGCGGCTTTCCCGCCGCTTAAAAGCGTCACCGTGGTCGATGACGACGTGAACATTTACGATCCGACAGATGTCGAATGGGCGATGACGACGCGCATGGACGCTGACAAGGGCATCATGATTTTCCGAGACATCTTCGGCCACGGGCTGAACCCGAGCTTTCCGAATTACCTCGGCAACAAGGTCGGCTATGACGCAACACAGCCCTTCCCGCACCGCCCGGAATTCGAGCGCGCAACGATGAAGAAAATGTCCCTCGACGGGTTGGAAATCGTGACGCCGGATATCGGCGCCCCAAAGGATTAACTGCCCCAAAAAGAAACGCTAACCGGAGAGTCCATCATGAAAGTATATCAAGCCGTTCTCGATCAGCTGATCGGCGCAGGCGTCACGTATTTTTCAGGCATGATCGGCTCGACCGCAGCCCCCTATGCCGCGACCCTCGCCGACCGCAACGACATGCGCTATGTGGGCGTCCGCCATGAACACACCGCCGCGTCCATTCTCGATGCCACGGCGCGACTTACCGGCAAACCCGGTTGCCTGATGGTCCATGGTGCTTCGGGGTTCCTTGCTGCCAGCGCCGGCATAGCCTCGGCTGCCCTCGATTCAACACCGATGTTCATCCTGAGCGCTACTCAGGAACGCCGCGCCATGGAAAGCGGCTGGTGGCAGACGATGAATGTGCAAACGCCGTTGAGCGATGTTCTGAAATGGCAGAAACGGGTTGAGCGGCCCGATCAGGCAATAGAAGCGGTGCGGGCGGCATTGCGCGAAGCGGTCTCCGGCAAGCCCGGGGTCGCACAGGTCGACCTGCCGATTGACGTGTCCGCCGACGACCTCGGACCGGGAGAAGTTCCGGAACCGATACCGGTCCACACGCCGCTGCACCGTCCCTATCCTGACCCGGCACTGGTCAAAGAAGCAGCAGCTCTTTTGCGTTCGGCCGAACGACCGGTCCTGCTGGTCGGCGGCGGCGCGATGTACTCAGGCGCTGCATCGGCACTGATCGAACTCGCTGAGCGGCTCCATATGCCGGTCGTCAACTCGCCGACATCCCGCAACGCGGTGCCGGAGACCCACCCACTGGTCCTCGGCCCGTCGGGAATTGTCGGCTACGAGCCGGTCGGCGATGCGATCAAGGAAGCCGACCTCGTACTTGCGATCGGGTCACGCCTCTCGGACCTGCAGACAGCGCGCGGGGCGCTACTACCGGGCGATGCGCCCATTATCCAGGTTGATATCGACAGCGCGGCAATAGGCCAGAACCACGCGGTGACAGTTGGAATCGCGGCGGATGCCCGTGCCTGTGCGGAAGCCCTGAACGAAGCTCTCGTGGCAGAAAACATCGAAATTTCATCCGCGCGACGAGACTGGGTCACGAGCCTGGCGACACGCATTGCAGACTGGCAACAAGCCTGGTTCGACGCGACACCGGATAACGGCAAGGTCCAGCCACAGGAAGTCGTCCAGGCGCTGATGACCCTGCCGCCGGAGACAATATTTACCCATGGCGCAGGCGATCACGGGTTTTACGGCTACATGGTGCCGGTCGCATCGCCCGGGGCTCATCTGGTATCGACCCGCCTCGGCGCCATGGGCTGCGCCCTTGGGCTTGCCCTTGGCGCCAAGCTCTCCCGGCCGGATCAGACCGTGATCGGCTGTGTCGGCGATGGCGATTTCATGCTGCAGATCGGCGACCTGGAAACCATGGCGCGCGAAAACCTCTCCGCGGTGATGGTCGTGTTCAACAACTTCCGGCTGGGGTCACAGCGCAAGCGCGTTGAAGCCTATGGCAATGTCATGGGGGTCGATCACGGCAACCCGGATTTCGCAAAACTCGCCGACCTGTTCGGCTGCCGCGGGTTCCGCGTGGACACGCCCGGCCAGTTCGACGCTGCCCTGCGGGAAGCGCTTGCCACCGGCGCGCCCTGCGTCATAGACGTGATCATGGACCCGGACGCCCGACCGCCGCGCATCGCGGCCAGCCGGGAAGCCCGTTAATCAGCGGACGTTCGTGCCGCCCGTAACCTTCGCCAGTGCCTTCTCGAGGCTGGCAACCGTGCGATCGACGTTGTGCAACTTGTCGAGCCCGAACAGACCGACACGGAACGTACGGAAATCTGCCGGTTCGTCACACATCAGCGGGACGCCCGCCGCGGTCTGAAGACCTGCCGCGGCAAACTTGCTGCCATTCTGGATATCGGGATCGTCTGTATAACAGACAACAACGCCCGGCGCTGCGAAGCCGGGTGCGGCGAGGCTTTTGAAGCCGTGTGATGCCAGCAGGGCACGAACCTTGTCGCCCAGTTCCTGCTGTTCGTCGCGGACCTTGTCGAAACCGTATTCTTCGGTTTCTTTCATCGATGCATGAAATTTCACAATCGCGTCGGTGGGCATCGTCGCGTGATAGGCATGCCCGCCGCCTTCGTAAGCTTCCATGATCTGCATCCATTTTTTCAGATCGGCCGCAAAGCTGGAACTCGTGGTGTCGTCAATGCGGGTCCGTGCAAGCTCGCTCATCATCACCAGGGCAGAACACGGAGACGCGCTCCAACCCTTTTGCGGTGCGCTGATCAGGACATCAACACCGGATTTTTCCATATCGACCCAGATCGTGCCGGAAGCGACACAATCCAGAACAAACAAACCACCCACCGCGTGGACGGCATCGGCGACACCGCGCATGTAATCGTCCGGCAAAATCATGCCCGATGCAGTTTCAACATGCGGCGCAAAGACCACATCCGGCTTTTCAGCGGCAATTGCAGCGACGATTTCATCAAGCGGGACGGGTGCGAAAGATGCCTGGCTGCCCGTTTCGATAGGCTTCGCCTTCAGAACGATTTCCTCGGACGGGATACCGCCGGCTTCGAAAATCTGCGACCAGCGGAAACTGAACCAGCCGTTACGGATAACCATGCACTTCTTGCCGTTAGCGAACTGGCGTGCAACCGCCTCCATGCCGAAGGTACCGCCACCGGGGACGATAACTACCGAATGCGCATTATAGACCGTCTTCAGCGTCGCCGAGATATCGGTCATAACACCCTGGAAAGACTGGGACATGTGATTGAGAGAGCGGTCTGTGAAGACCACGGAGTATTCAAGCAGCCCATCGGGGTCGATATCGGGATAGAGCTCGGACATGTCGTCCTCCAGTTTCGATGATTGTTGAGACGGTTTCTGACAGAGGCGGCGTCAAAAGTCACCGGTTGAGCGGCGCTTTTTTGGGCGCTGCGACGAAAGGTTTTATTGGGTTATTACGCACCCTGGAAAGTAGCGGATCAGCAAAAATGGCCCCAATCAGGACAGAATTCAGGCCGAATTCAATATGTCCGGTGCATCAAAGCGTCTCAGCCCGATACAGAAACCCGTTAACCTTTTCGAATACCGAGGCTCTCCGGGGCGAATCCCTATTCAGCGGCTTCCTTCGCCTGGAAAAACCGGTTTTCCGGGCGCGGCAGGCCGAGGTTTTCGCGGAGCGTCGTTCCTTCGTATTCGGTACGGAACAGGCCACGGCGCTGTAACTCGGGGACAACCTTGTCGACCACGTCGTTAAGACCTTCCGGCAGGAACGGGAACATAATGGTAAATCCATCGGTCCCCCTTGTGTACAACCACTCTTCCATCTCATCGGCAATGGTGGCCGGCGTGCCGACCATGGCAAGCCCGGAATAACCGCCGAGACGCTGCGCCAGTTGCCGCACTGTCAGGCCTTCTTTCTCAGCGGCCATAACCGCGCGTTCACGCCCCGATTTGGTCGCATTGCTCTCCGGAATTTCGGGTAGCGGACCATCAAGATCGAACTTGGAGGCATCACAACCCAACGTAATCGACAGCGACGCAATCGCACTTTCGATATGAACCAGACTGTCGAGCTTGGCGCGCTTGGCCTTTGCTTCCTCGACCGTGTCGCCGACAACAACGAAACAGCCCGGCATGATTTTCATATGCTCGGGATTACGGCCCATTTTCTCCATCCGGCCTTTGACATCGGCGTAGAAAGCTTGTCCCGCCGCAAGGTCCCGCTGCGAGGTAAACACCGCTTCCGCGGTTTCGGCAGCGAGCTGGCGGCCGGGTTCGGACGCGCCGGCCTGAATGATCACCGGCCAGCCCTGCACGGGCCGCGCGATGTTCAACGGCCCGGCAACCTTGAAAAATTCACCTTCATGATTGAGCCGATGCATCTTGTCCGGGTCCATGAAGATGCCGCTTTCCTGATCGCGGATAAACGCATCCTCGGCCCAGCTGTCCCACAGACCGGTGACGACATCGTAGAATTCACGCGCCCGCCGGTACCGTTCCGAATGTTCGAGATGCTGGTCCTTGCCGAAATTCTTCGATGCGTCGGGATTAGACGTGGTCACGATATTCCAGCCCGCGCGCCCGCCACTGATATGATCAAGCGACGCGAACCGCCGGGCAATATGAAATGGCTCGTCATAGGTGGTCGACCCGGTTGCCATCAACCCCAGGTGCTTCGTCGCCTGGGAGAGCGCCGATAGCAGGGTGAACGGCTCAAACGAGGTCGGTGTGGTCGACCGCCGCAGCGCTTCCGGCGGCATATTCAAGACCGCGAGATGATCCGCCATGAAGAAACCGTCGAAACAGGCGCCTTCAAGCCGCTGTGCGAAGGTCTTTATATGTTCGAAATTGAAATTCGCGTCGGCATACGCGCCGGGATACCGCCACCCCCCGCTATGGATGGTGGTCGGGCGCATAAACGCACCAAGGCGGAGTTTCCTGTCGTCGCTCATGGTATGGGGCCTTCTGCTCACTTAATCTGCGAACATCATAGCCAAAAAAATACCCATTGTCGGTAGCGCAAGCCGCGAAACAGTTTTGCAGAATTCCGGTCAAATCACCCGACCGTCAGACGATTTCAGTGCTGCGCCCATTCGCCTCCAGAAAAAGCCGCCCCGCGTCGGACACGCGCACAACCCGGCTTTTCCCCGCCCCCGCTTCACGGGTCACAAAGCCACGGTCAACGGCGTCTTCCCAAACCGGCAGGCGAGGACAGGACGTCCGCCAGACCTCCATCACCTCATCCAGAGGACGGGACTTCAAAGCGACCCATTCAACCAGGTCGAGAACAAGGGCTTCAGGTGCATTCATGGTGTTATTCCTTTCTTTCAACTGGTCGCAATCAGGTAACTGCCATAAGCAACATACAGCCCGCCAACGGCCAGCAGCAGCCACCCACCCCGGCCGACACGGCCGGATAGGACAAGAATACCTGCCAGCACCCATATAATTATTATTGCTAATGAGATTGTCATTCTGGCCACCAGTTTGTTTTACAGCCATATTATCTGGTCTATTGCCTATCACCGGCAAACTGGATTACCTTGGCCATAGACATAGTTTTATTAATGGTATAATGCGCAACCTGCCTTCCCTGAACGGCATACGGGCGTTTGAAGCGGCGGCGCGCTGCGGCAGTTTTGTCGGTGCGGCGGACGAACTGAACGTGACCCCCGCAGCCATCAGCCGCCTGGTCAGGCTGCTGGAGGAACGCCTTGAGGTCCCGCTTTTCCTGCGCCACCCGAACAACCTGACGCTGACCCCGGCGGGTGCTGCTTATCAGCCGGGCCTGACCGCGATGCTGGATTCGTTGGCCACCCTGACCGACCGGGTAAAGACCCTTTCGGGCAGGGACGTGCTAACGGTCGGTGTCGGTCCCACCTTTGCGATACGCTGGCTGATCCCGCGGCTAGCTGCATTCCAGGCGGCGCAACCGGGAACCGATGTACGCATCACCACCGGTGGTGAAGCCGTGCCGTTTGGAGATGACTGGACCTGCAGCGTGACACTGGGCACAGGAAACTGGCCGGGACTTCAGGCGGAACCGCTTTTTACCGCCCGGCTGACACCGGTCTGTACACCTGCTCTCGCAGCCAAACTTAAAACGCCGGCAGATCTCCGGGATCAGACGTTGCTCCGCGTGCGTGTCGCACATGCCGTGGATGACTGGCCGCGCTGGCTCGATGCCGCCGGCGAATCCGGCATCACCCCGGACGGGCCGGAGGTAGGCTATTACGACCAGTCATTGCAGGCGGCTGTAGACGGTGTGGGTGTTGCCATGGGAATCACGCCCTATGTCGATGACGATCTCGCCGCGGGCAGGCTCGTAGCACCGTTCAATACTTCAATTCCAAAGAAGCTGCGCTGGTTCCTGGTATACCGCGAAGCCCGCGCCGACGAACCAGCCTTTATCGCCTTCCGAAAATGGATCAAAGAGGCCGCCGAAACAGCTGGCTAACTTTTAGCCACGACACAGGCCCGCACCCGGCGAGGCGTAATCGGAGTCTCGCTGACTTCCGCGCCGTATTCCCGCAAGGCATCATTCACGGCATTGGCAATCGTTGCCGGTGGCGGAATGGCGCCACCTTCACCAAGGCCTTTTACCCCGAATTCCGTCAGCGGCGACGGATTCACCAGGTGGTCTAGCCGAATATTCGGCAGATGGGTCGATCCGGGCATAGTGTAATCGGCAAAGGTGGAAGATAACGGCTGGCCCTCGGCATCGAAGCACGATTCCTCGAACAGGGCCGTACCGACACCCTGCAACGCACCACCAAGAATCTGGCCGTCGACGATCATCGGATTGACGATCGTGCCGCAGTCTTCGGAAATGACGTAATCGAGGATTTCTACATGCCCCAGCTCAGGGTCGACTGCCACGATCGCCGCGTGGGTCGCGTAGGAAAACGGACTTTTATCCGGTGACGGCCGGAAGCCTGAGGTAACCTCGACTCCGGCAGGATCAACATCGGCGGGCAGGTCTTCGGGATTTCGATGCCAGACCCGAGCAACCTCGGCGAAAGACACATCGCCGGACGGCCCGACAACGCGGGCACCTGAAATCGTCGTTTCGTCAAAACCGCACTGCAACAGATGCGCGCCGATCCGGCGAATATTTTCCCCAAGCACATCACAGGTCCGGGCAATCGCACCGCCCGCCATCACCATAGAGCGCGATGCATAGGTACCGGTCGAATAAGGCGAAGTCGCCGTATCGCCATGGCGCACCGATACCATGTCGATATCAAGACCGAACTTTTCACATGCCACCTGCGCCAGCGTGGTCTCCATGCCCTGCCCGTGGTTTTGTACGCCGACCCCGATTTCGAGCCCGCCATCGGGCGTGAGGCGGACATGCGCCTGCTCATATCCCGGAATGGCGGCAAGACCCGCACGCGCGGCAGCGGATGTCTGCAGGGCGGTCATTTCAATATAGCAGCCGAAACCGACACCGATCAGACGACCGTCAGCTTCACCTTCAAGCTGGCGGGCACGGACCGCAGCCACGTCAATCAGATCGGCCGAACGGCGCAATGCTTCCGGGTAATCCCCGGAATCGAACTCCCCGCCGGTGATGGTCGTGTAAGGCATCTTTTCCGGTGGAACGAGGTTCTGCATCCGCAGATCGTATGGTTCCCGCCCCAGTTCGCGCGCCATGGCGTCGATTGCGAGTTCCAGTGCAAAACAGATACCCGGCCGCGCCACACCCCGATAGGGAACGATTGGCGGTTTGTTGGTTGCAACCGCGCGGGATCGCACCTTGTAGGCAGAAAACGTATACGGGCCATGCAGCGTCCGCCCAGCCATGGTCGATTCCAGAATATTGGAATGCGGATACACGGAGTAAGCCCCGGAATCGACGATGATATCAGCTTCGAGCCCGACAAATGTGCCATCCGGCTGGGCGTGGAGCGTAACTGAATAATGATGTTCCCGGGCGTTTGCCGCAGTCACCAGATGTTCGCGGCGGTCCTGTATCCATCGGACCGGGCGTTTCACCTGCATCGCCACCCAGGGAATGTAGATCTCCTCGGGGAGCAGCACGCATTTATAACCGAACCCGCCACCGACATCCGGCGCCACCACCCGCACCTGGTTCTGACGCAGACCCAGACATTCACAGAGCGCGTTTTTCAGAATATGGGGGATTTGCGACGCGCTGTAGACAACAAGCCGGTCTTCGCGGGCATCCCATTCAGCCAGAACCGCCGCCCCTTCGAGCGGGTTCACTGCCTGCCGGTTCATCCGGAACGTCCGGGTCACCGACACCGGCGCGGAAACATTTTCTGCGTTGGCATCGAACCTGGAATCGAGAATGACGTTGTCATCCCAGTCGTCATGCACCCGGGCCGCCGATGGCTCGACAGCGGCGAGCATGTCGACCACAGGCGGCAATGCATTGAAGTCGATTTCCGCACCGGCAACGAGATCCTCTGCTGCCGCCCGGGTATCGGCCAGACAGACCGCCACGGATTCACCGACAAAGCGGAGCTTGCCCGTGGCAAGATGGGGATAGTCGGAACCCTTGTGGCCGGGAAACTTGGAGACAACATGGATCGGTTGCACACCGTCCGCCGCCATATCTTCAGCCGTAAAAAAGCGGCCTTCAGCACCGGCAGGCGGGGATATTTTCAGGTTCTCCGCATGTGCGACCGGGCTGCGGACGATTGCGGCTTCCAGCGTACGCGGCAGATAAATATCCGAAACGTAGCGCCCGGCCCCATCCAGGAACCGCTTGTCTTCCTTGCGGAGGACACGCGCGCCAATACCCTGTCCGTCTGAACCCGGTCCCGTCCCGCCATCCGCCATCAGATCAATCCTCTGTGTTCGAGGTTCAGGCCTGCCGTTTTTCGATCACTGACAGGATCGCATTGACGATGCCGACATAGCCGGTGCAGCGGCACAGGTTGCCGGCAAGTTCCAGCCGGACACGGTCTTCGTCGGCATCAGGCAGGCGTGTAACGATATCACGGGCGGCGACCAGCATGCCCGGCGTGCAATAGCCGCATTGCAGGGCGTGGTTTTCATGAAACGCCTGACGCAACATGGTCATCGGATCATCGTCGTCGAAACCTTCGATCGTCGTGATCTCGGTACCGTCGGCGGCAACGGCGAAGGTGATACAGGAACGCACAGGCTCGCCGTTCATCAACACCGTGCAGGCACCACAGACGCCATGCTCACAGCCCAGATGGGTGCCCGTAAGACGACGGTGATCGCGAACAAAATCCGCCAGCGACAAGCGCGGCTCCACATCCGCTGTTACGTCTTCACCGTTAATTTTCAGCGTCAATTCGGTCATGCGAAGGCCCTCCCCACGGCCCGGCTCAGGGCAACGGCATGTATCTGCAGGTCATAGTCATCAAATCCGGGGTCTTGCGCGGCAATCATGTCGCGCGCGTCGGCAACGGATATTTCCGCCGCCCCCGCTGCCAGTCTCTCTTCCGCCGCCACCACCCGGAACGGCGCTGCTTCGGTTGCACCACAAACTACCCGCGGAGCCGATCCGATCACGACAGCACCGATGGCATCTGCAAATTCACCGGGCTTGCGGTTAACCTTGTAGTAGCCGCATTTTGCACCCTCGCCGAGGGTCGGCAGTTCAAAACCGGTCAGAATTTCCTCAAAGCCGAGGCCGGTCGCGAACGGGCCGATCTGGAAACCGTCCAGCGGCATCCGGCGCTCGCCGTCCTGCCCGGCAATCACAACATCCCCGCCGAGCGCCAGCAACGCAGACGGCCAGTCTGCAGACGGGTCCGCGTGAGCGACCGAACCACCGATGGTGCCACGGTTCCGCACCGACCGATAAGAAATGCCGGAGGCCACGAATTGCATATAAGCCCCGGTCACGCCCGGCACCGCACCATCCTCGATCCGGGCATGGGTAACCCGCGCACCAATCCTGATCGTGTCGCCCGCCACCTCAATCCCGTCGAGGCCACCGACACGGCTGAGATCAATCAGCAGATCCGGCTGCGCAAGACGCAGATTCATCATGGGGCCCAGCGACTGTCCGCCGCCCATGATCCGGGCTTCGCCGTCTGCACTTCCCAGCGCAGCAACTGCTTCCTCTAGCGTCACCATGCGTTGATGATCGAATTTTGCGGATTTCATGCCGCGTCTCCCTGTCGGTTTTGGGTCGCTGCCGCGATCGCCGCAAGCACCCGGCGCGGCGTAAACGGTGTTTCGGTGACTTCGGCACCAATGCCCTTGAGTGCATCGTTGATCGCATTGCCGATTGCCGCCGGCGTCGGAATTGTGCCGCCCTCGCCCATGCCCTTGATACCGTATTCGGTAAAGGGCGACGGGCTTTCCATATGATCGATGCGGTAATGCGGCGCATCGGTTGCGCCCGGCATCATGTAGTCGGCGAAGGTGGACGCGCCCGGGTTCCCGAAAGAATCGTAGGTGCTTTCTTCCAGCAGCGCGGTGCCTATCCCCTGGGTCGCCCCGCCATAGGTCTGGCCTTCGACGATCATCGGATTCACGATGGTGCCGCAGTCTTCCACGATCGCATAGTCGAGTATTTTCACCTTGCCGGTGTCGATATCGACGGCGACCTTGCAGGCATGGCTGGCATAGGTGAACGCGCCGGAATCGGGTTCCGGGCGATACCCCATTGTTACCTCTACCCCGCCCTGATCGACATCGTCAGGCAGTTCGTCGGGGTTGAGATACCAGACGCGGCCGATTTCGGCGAAGGACACTTCGCCCTTGCCGCTGACGATCTTGCCGCCGCGCACCGAGACCTCGGCCCGTTCGCACTGCAGCAGATGTGCTGCGATGATTTCCATGCGTTCGGCGAGAACGCGGCAGGCCCGCGCCGTGGCGCCGCCGGCCATGACCATGCTGCGCGACGCATATGTTCCGGTCGAATAGGGCGTAAGCCCCGTATCGCCATGCGTGACCATCACCTTTTCCGGATCGATACCGAGGACCTCGTAAGCCATCTGCGCCATGGACGTCTCCATGCCCTGGCCATGGCTCTGGACGCCGATCCGCAGCTCGAGCCCGCCATCCGGCGTCAACCGCACCGTCGCCTGTTCATAACCCGGCACCATGGCGACGCCCCAGCTGGCAAAGACCGACGTGCCATGCGCCGTCTGTTCGACGTAGGAGCCCATGCCGACACCGATCAGACGGCTGTCATCCTTTGCAGCGGCCTGTTCAGCCCGAATCTTGTCGAGCCCGATCATGTCGACGACCATTTCCACGCTTTTCGGATAATTGCCGCTGTCGAAATGTTTCTTGGCGATCGACATGAACGGAAGCTGTTCCTGCTTCACCATGTTCATGGCGCGGATCAGATGGGATTCCATGCCGATTTCACGGGCGAGCGCGTCGATGGTCATTTCCATCGCATAGCACACGCCCGGCCTCGCGACGCCGCGATAGGGCATCAGCGGCGGCTTGTTCGTCGTCATGGTCTGGGTGCGGCACCGGTATACTTCCAGATCGTACGGCCCCGGCAGGTTGCCATGGGCCATCGCGCCTTCAAGCCCGTTGGTGAAGGGATAGACCGAATAGGCGCCGGCATCGATGGTCACGTCGCAGTCGAGACCGAGAATGCGGCCTTCGGGCGTCGCGTGGATCGTCACGAAATAATGATGTTCGCGGCAGTTAGCGCCAGTCACCAGATGTTCGCGGCGGTCCTCGATCCAACGAACAGGGGCTTCAAGATGACGCGTCAGCCAGCCCGCGATGACTTCCTCAGGCTGCAGCAGCGCCTTGCAGCCGAATCCTCCACCGACATCGGGCGCGATAACCCTTACCTGGCGCTGATCCAGACCGAGAAACTCCGCCAGGCCGGTACGAATAAGATGGGGCACCTGTGTCGAGGTCCACATCATCAGCTGGTCGGTGCGGTCGTCCCATTCGGCAAAAACCGCACGGCCTTCCATCGGGTTCATCGCATGGCGCGCCATCCGGTATTCCCGTTTGACAATGACCGTCGCCCGGTCGGCGATCTTGCTGAAGTCATCGTCCGCGAAGGTTTCCATGACCAGGTTGTCGTCCCAGTCCTCGTGGAGGCGCGGCGCGTCTGGAGCCTTGGCGTCGAGCATATCGACGACCGCAGGCAATTCCTCGTACTCAACCACGGTGGCCTGCGCCAGATCCTCGGCTTCGGCCCGCGTATCGGCAACACAGACGGCTACCGGCTCGCCCACGAACCGGACCTTGCCAATCGCCAGCGCCGGATAGTCGGCCCCCTTGTAGCCGGGCAGTTTCGACGGCGCGCGCATCGGCCGCATGCCGGGCATGTCCGCCGCGGTAAAAACTGAATCCTCAAAACCGGCGGGCTTGGTGACGGAAACGATCCGGGCATGTGCAACGTCGCTGCGGACGAAGGCCATTTCCTTCTGGCCGGGACGCTGAAAATCTCCGGTGAATTTCGCCTTGCCGGCGAGATGGCGCCAATCCTCCTTGCGGAGGACCCTTGCGCCGATCCCCTTACCGTCTGTCGCTCCGCCGTCCGCCATGATCTCAGACCCTCTGTGGCCGCGTTAACTGCATCAACACCCTGAACGGTATCAGCATCGACAGGGCAAGCAAGAGCTTCACCGCATAATCGCCGAGACCCAACGTCACCCAGAGCGGAACTGATACCTCGAATCCCGCCGCGCCCATGGCAACCATCGGCATTCCGGTCCCGATAAACGCGATCGAAAAGAAAAGCGCCGTGTCGACTGCCGATGCAACGGATGAAGACACCAAGGGCGCCGTCCACCACGAACCGCGATGCTGAAGGCGTTCAAACAGCTTCACATCCAGAAGCTGAGCAACGAGGAACGCGGCCCCCGAGGCGAGCGCGATCTGCGGCGTCGCCAGAACAATCGACAGAATCACCGCAAGCGCAAATCCGACATACACGACCTGTCGTGCACGGGCCGGGCCATAAGCACGGTTGGTAAGGTCAGTGACAAGAAAAGCCACCGGATAGGTAAAGGCGCCCCACGTCACCCAGTCATTGACCGGGAACTGCACCAGGTAATTGGATGCAGCAACGATAACGGTCATCACGACCGCGCCGATCATCATGCCGCGAGGGAAAGTCATTTCTATAAAATCTCCAGCACATTCTCGGGCGGGCGGCCGATCGCGTATTTGCCGTCTTTCACGACGACGGGGCGTTCCATCAAAATTGGGTTTTCCAGTATCGCATCGATCAGCGCATCCCGGCCCATGGAATCGTCACCGAGGTTAAGCTCCGTATACGGTTTTTCCTTCTTCCGCATCAGATCACGCGGTGCCATCGCGAGGCCTTCCAGAATGCGTATCATTTCGTCCCTGGATGGCGGTGTGCTCAGATACTCTACAATCTGAGGCTCGACACCCTTCTCTTCCAGAAGCGCCAGCGTCGCTCGGGATTTGGAACAGCGCGGATTATGATAGATGGTAACGCTCACGCCCGGATCTCCTGCGGTTATTCACGCTTTCTGAATGCCGGTTCGCCCGACCGGGGTCAAGACCCAAGAAAGGAAACCTGATGCGATTTGACTTCACGGACCTGCTCGATCGTTTCACAAGTGCCGTCGAGGCCGCCGACGGCAACGCCCTCGCAGGGCTGTTCACCGCCAACGGAAGCTACGATGATACGTTCTATGGCGCGTTCCACGGACACGATGCCATCGCCGACATGCTGGAAAACCGCTTCTGGGGCGACGCAGAGGCCTTCCAGTGGGACATGTACGAGCCTGTTTTCGATAACACCCTCAACCTGGGCTACGCACGCTGGGTATTCAGCTATACGTCAACGATGGATGACAGCCGGGGGCGCCGCGTGGTTTTCAACGGGATGAGCCAGTTTTCGCTCTCAAACGGCCTTATCGTCACTTATCGGGAAGTCTTTTCCGCCGGATTGGCGCTGACACAACTCGATATGGACCCCGCACGGGTCGATACAATCCTGCGTCGCCTGGTCGACAAACACAAAAATGACCCCGAATGGGGCCACCATATAGATTTCAGGGGCTCGCCGGGATTATAGCGGTTCAATACCCGTGCCCCGGTCAGACCGGGGCCTGCATTCACGCGACGATGCCGGTATTGTCCATACCCTGCAACTTGCGTATCTGGGTATTTGCAATCGCCAAAGCAACGCTGAGGCTATCGTCTTTTGCCGGGAGCGAACGCAGATGGTCCCGGTAGACCAACCAATCTTCCAGCGACGCCGACTCCGGATCCGGTTCTCCCGAAATAACCATGGCCTGTTATTGCTCCCCGGTTCCGCCTGAGTGACCTCAACTGAACCCGGTTGTCTGATTGACTTATACGCCGCAAGCGTGAAAGACACCTGCAGTGTTCAACCATGCAATTCCCATGCCACAAAAGTTAACGCCTTTCTATTCAGAGGCTTAGCGAATGAAGCGTTGAACCACCTTCACAAACCGTAAAATATTCCGACAGTCAGGCAGGCTCCTGTATATACGCAGCAGCATCCCGCAGGACTTCGCTGCCCGCTCCGCGACGGGGACCATTTTCGCTGATATGCCGGCGCCACGCTCGCGCACCGCGCTGCCCCTGAAACAACCCGAGCGCATGCCGTGCCATGGCATACAGAGGCACGTCGCGGGTCAGCTCGCGCTCGATATACTGCACGTAGGCCTCCAGGGCCGCCTCACGGCTGGCCGCGGGGGCGCCGCCGAGAACCGCCTCTTCAATCTCGGCAAGCAGCCAGGGGTTTTCGTAGGCCGCCCGGCCGATCATCACACCGTCTACGTGTTCAAGGTGGTCAGCAACCGCAGGCGCCTCCGTAATTCCGCCATTTATGGACACGTTAAGCTCCGGGTATTCCTGCTTCAGCCGATAGACGGTTTCGTAGGATAGCGGCGGAATTTCCCGGTTTTGCTTGGGACTGAGGCCCTGCAACCACGCTTTACGGGCATGGATGATGAATACACTGCAGCCCGTTGCAGCAACCGTCTCGACAAATCCACGGAAATCCTCCCACGAATCCCGATCATCGACCCCGATGCGGGTCTTCACGGTTACCGGGACATCTACCGCGCCAGACATCCGCTCGATGCAGGATGCCACCAGTTCCGGGTGGTTCATCAGGCAGGCACCGAACTGGGCATTCTGAACCCGGTCGCTCGGGCAGCCAACGTTAAGATTGACCTCGTCATATCCGCGTTCAGCAGCAATTTCCGTGCATCTCGCGAGGTCATCCGGGTCTGATCCGCCAAGCTGCAGCGCGACGGGGTGCTCTGCGGGATCGAATTTCAGAAACCGCTCGGTATCGCCATGAAGAATTGCGCCTGTGGTCACCATTTCGGTGTAGAGCAGGGCCGACGGTGAAATCTGGCGCAGGAAATAACGGTCGTGACGGTCCGTCCGGTCCATCATCGGCGCAATGGAGAACCGCCGGTCGAGCGGCGCGTCTCCTGCATTGAGGTCCGCCTGTTTCTGAGCCAGGGCAGGTGTCATCTCATCGTCCCGTAGCATTGGTGAGGCAGCCTGAATACGGCAACTGCCCGAAAAAAATCCGCATAATTTTGATTTATATCAAATGGTTAGTGTCCCCGCGTCTAGAAGAACAACGCCCCTGCATACACGGCCAGGATCAGCAATCCGACGAGGGCAAAAGCCGCCTGCTTCAAAAAAGCCCGCCGCCTGGCATGGTCCTGCATGATACTACCTCTAAACATTACTAATCTGACTAAGATATGCCGCTCAATACCCTAGCAGGGCGAAGAATCCAAGGCCGCAAAATCATCCGGCGGCCCATTCCCCTCTTACCTTTGGATCAGGGTCGGCATGCGCAAATTCCTCTCGCAGGGTCTCGAACGCCTCTGTGGTAAGCAAGCGCGCAAGAGCCCAGACCGCCATCGCCCGCACCAGCGGCGAGGCATCTTCCAGCAACGCCCGCGCAGAAGCTCCGAGGCTGACATCGCCACTATTGCCAATGGCGATCAGCACATTGCGCACAAAGCGGTCCCTGCCCAGTCGTTTGACTGGCGAGCCCGAAAACACCTGCCGGAAGCTTGCGTCATCAAGCGCCGCGAAATCCTTCAGCCGGGGCCGTCTCAGATGAATGTGGGGCATCAACGCGTCATGCGGCGTCGGTGTCGCAAACTTGTTCCACGGACAAACCGCAAGACAATCGTCACATCCGTAAATCCGGTTGCCCATCGGGATACGGAATTCTCGGGGGATGTGTCCGCCGTGCTCGATTGTCAGGTAAGAAATGCAGCGCCGCGCATCCAGCTTGTAGGGGGCGGGAAAGGCCGCGGTGGGACAGGCATCAATGCAACGATGACAGCCGCCGCAATGGTCCTGCATCGGAACGTCGGGCCCAAGATCGAGAGTGGTAAAAACCTCGCCGAGAAACAGCCAGGAGCCGAATTCCCGGGACACCAGGTTGGTATGCTTGCCCTGCCAGCCGAGACCCGCCTGCTGCGCAATCGGTTTTTCCATGACGGGTGCAGTGTCGACAAACAGCTTCACCTCACATGACCAGTCCTCGGCAATACTGCGGGCGAGCTGACGGAGCTGTTTTTTCAGGACATCGTGATAGTCGCGTCCCCGCGCATAGGCCGACACGACGGCGCGGTCAGGATGACCCTGCAACAGAAGCGGGTCTTCGTCGGGCCCGTAATTCATCCCGACGGCGATAATGCTTTTGACATCCGGCCAGAGACCACGAGGAGACTGGCGGCGCTCCTGCGTCGTCTCCATCCAGCCCATGTCGCCGTGATAACCGCTGGAAATATAATCGCCGAGGCGTTTCGCGGTGTCTCCGCTATCCGGTCCCGAGAACCCGACGGCGTCGAACCCGAGCTTAAGGGCCTGGTCCCGAATATCCCCGCGGATATCATCCGTTATGTCTGCAGAGGACTGGCCGGGACTGCTCATATCACAGCGGCTCTATGTCGCCCTGCGCCTGCTGCGCCCGGAATTCGACGGCGAATTCATCAAGCCTGCCCTGCTCTATCGCACCGCGGATATCGCGCATCAGTTCCTGATAATAATGCAGGTTATGTGTCGTCAGCAGTATCGGCCCGAGCATCTCCTTCGCCTTGAACAGATGGTGCAGATAGCCGCGACTGACATTGCCGACCGACGGATAATCGCTTTCAGGGTCGAGCGGCCGCGGGTCCTCAGCGTGACGCGCGTTGCGGATATTCAGAGTTCCGCGCCGGGTGAATGCCTGCCCGGTCCGACCGGACCGTGTCGGCAAAACACAGTCGAACATGTCGATACCGCGCTGGACCGCACCGACAATATCGTCCGGCATCCCGACTCCCATCAGGTAGCGCGGATGACCTGTGGGCAAAGCCGGCGTCGTCACATCGAGGACCGAGAACATCGCTTCCTGCCCCTCGCCGACGGCGAGTCCACCGACCGCGTAGCCGTCGAAACCGATCTCAACGAGCGCGGCCGCGGATTCAAGACGCTGATCCGGATAGACGCTGCCCTGAACGATACCGAACAGGCCATATCCGTCACGTTGTTCGAAAGCCTCGCGGCAACGGGCCGCCCAGCGCATCGACAATTTCATCGATTCCGCTGCAGCCGCCTCGTCGACACCGTTGGCGGTGCATTCATCCAGCACCATGGTGACGGTCGAATCCAGCAGGTTCTGGATTTCTATGGAGCGTTCAGGTGTCAGCAGGAATTTGGTCCCGTCGATATGCGAACGGAACTCCACCCCGGTATCGTCCAGCTTGCGCAGATTGGTGAGTGACATGACCTGAAAACCGCCGGAATCCGTCAGAATGGGCTTCTCCCAGTCCATGAAGCTGTGCAGCCCGCCCAGCTTGTCGACGGTCTCCGCGCCCGGGCGCAGCATAAGGTGATAGGTGTTGGCGAGAACGATTTCCGCACCGGTGCGGGCCACACTTTCAGACGTCATACCCTTGACGGTTGCCGCCGTCCCGACCGGCATGAAAACCGGCGTCTCGATTGTGCCATGTGCCGTTGTCAGCCTGCCACGGCGCGCCCGGCCATCTTCGCCCAGAACCTCGAAACCAAAAGCTGTCATGTCGGGTCCACTTTGTGCAGGAGACTTGAATCCCCATAGGAATAAAACCGGTATCCGGTCTGGATCGCGTGCTGATACGCGGCCCTCATCCGGTCCAGGCCGGCGAACGCGGAAACCAGCATGAACAGGGTCGACCTCGGCAGATGGAAATTTGTCATCAAAGTATCCACCGCCTTGAAACGATAGCCCGGCGTAATGAAGATATCGGTATCCCCCGTGAACGGATGCACTTTCCCGTCCTCGGTCGCTGCTGTTTCAAGCAACCGCAGCGGCGTTGTGCCGACGGATACAATACGACCGCCGGCGGCCCGGGCAGCGTTTATCGTCGCGGCGGTATCCGCGTCGATTTCGCCCCACTCGCTGTGCATCCGATGGTCGGCGATGCGGTCAACTTTTACCGGCAGGAATGTTCCGGCCCCGACATGGAGGGTCACGGTCGCAAACTGCGCGCCGGCAGCCCGGACGGCTTCCATCAGCCCATCGGTAAAATGCAGCCCGGCGGTCGGCGCTGCCACCGCGCCCTGGCGAGCGGCATATACCGTCTGATAGTCGTTTTCATCAGCGGTCGTCGCGCCACCCGGACGGGAAATATATGGCGGCAGGGGCATTTCGCCATGTTTCGCGAGTGCGCCGAACAGGTCGTCGGCACCGGGGAACGACAACGTCACTTCTCCCGCCTCACCCTTGGCCTCGACCCGGGCCGTGAAGCCGTCGGCAAAATCAATGATATCGCCTGTGGACAGCTTTCGGGCCGGGCGCGCAAAGACCTTCCAGGTCCCGTCCGCCTCCGCCTTGTGCAGGGTAACCTGTACCTTGGCACCCCGGCGGGTGCCACGCAGGCGGGCAGGTATGACACGCGTATCATTTATAACGACGACATCACCGGGCGTCAGCAACGACGGCAGATCAGCAACTGTGTGATCCACGAGCGTTTCGCCGACCTCAAGCAGCTTCGCCGATTCCCGGGGCCTGGCAGGCTCGGTTGCAATGTTCTCCGACGGCAACTCGAAGTCGAAATCCCCGGTCTGAAGGTCTGCCCGCGGGTTTGTGCCCGTGACGTTCAAGATTTCTCCCATAGCTCGAGAACCTCAGCCTCAACCCGGTCAAAGAATTCGTTTCGCTCAAGCACAGGCTGTGGCGATGAATCCTCGTCTCGGGTCCGATTCAGCCCCCACTCGTAGACATATTCGCGTATATCGTCATTGCCCAGGATGAGCTTTATCAACTGGTTCTGGACGTCTATCGGCGGGTCCGCCTCGCCGGTCGCCATGTAGATTACAGCGCGCTGGTAGGTGACGGCATCGAGAATAAGTTTTGCTTCTTCCGTACTCCAAAGGCGGGACGGCTCAAAATCGTTCTCTTTCAGCAGCTTGGTCTGCTCACGCGTGATCGTGCCCGGATTGCCAAGCCGCGGCATGCTGCCGGGATCTTCGGGCGGCTCTCCGCTTGCGGCCTGCTCGGCGATAAGGCGCTTCCGCGCCTTCATGATCTTTATGCGGCGCATGAACAGATAAATCGTCAAACCGATGACGGCGGCAAATATCAGACTTTCGATTTCCATGTCGTCAACACGTATCCCTGCAATTCAGACGTTGAATTATGTCTTGATACGCGTTGAACGACTGAGACGAAACCCCTGTATACATATCGAGATCGGAGCCGGCTGGGTGCTGTGGCCGCAAAGTCGCCTAACCGCCAGCGCGCTATAGGGATTCTGGTTCATCGGGCCTAAAATGACCTCATGAACGATGTTAGCGAAACAGAGCCGGAGACCGGCACCGGCTGGGCGGATATGTTTCGGGGCAGCCGCGGAATCTATACGATCCTGCTGAATCTCGGCATCGGTGTGCATGCCATCGACATTTTCGTCATCACAACGGTCATGCCGACCGTCGTCGCCGAGATCGGCGGCCTTGAATTCTATACCTGGACGACGATGCTCTACATGGTCGGTACCATCGTCGGTGCCGCGAGTGGCCGCTATGCGCGGTCGGTTCTGGGCCGGCGAAAAGGGTATGTGGCAGGCGGACTTATTTTCCTCGTCGGGGCGGCAGGCTGTGCTGCCGCACCGAACATGGCGGTTCTGCTGATTTTCCGCACTATCGAAGGGTTCGGTGGCGGCCTCCTGATGTCACAGTCCATGACATTGGTGAACGACCTGTATAGAGGCCCGCTGCGCACCCGCGTACTGGCAACCATCACCACCACCTGGAGCATCGCTGCCGTTATCGGCCCGCTCATCGGCGGAATATGGGGTAGTATCGGCTGGTGGCGCGGTGCTTTCATGACCACCTGCGTTCTGACCATCATCTTCATTGTCGCCGCGTGGCGCGTGATTCCCGAAGGTGAAGGCGGTGACCGCCACCGCCTGCCGTGGCGGCGACTGGCATTGCTTGGTATTTCCGTCCTGCTGGTCGGGGCATCCGGGCAGTTCCCGGATATCGCCCTCCGGGTCGGCTTTATCCTGGCGGGGATTTTCTGCCTTTGGATGACGCTTCGGCTCGATATCGGCGAAAACGGCATATTTCCGAAGCGCGTGCTGTCGTTATTTGCACCGATCGGTACCGCGTACTGGGTTTTTCTCCTGCTTTCTGCCGCCTATACGCCACTGACGATTTTCATGCCGCTGGCGCTGAGTACGCTTTACGGCCTCGATCCGCTCTGGATCGGCTACATGCTGACCGTGTTTTCAATTGCCTGGTCGGTCGGCACGCTGGGAACGGCGGGCTGGAGCGAAAAAGGAACCCGCATCGCCTGCGCGAGCGGCCTCGCCATCACATCAGCCAGTATCGCCGCTATTGCCGCGACCATCGGGACCGCTTCGATCTGGGAACTCACCGGATACATCACGGCGGCCGGGGTCGGCGTCGGCATGACCAATGTACATTCGATATCCTGGGCGCTGGCGGCCGCCGAGCCGGACCAGGCCCAGGTGACGGCCTCTGCCGCCCCGGCCATGCGGTCGATCGGTATCGCCTACGGCGCAGCGATGGCGGGTCTGATTGCAAACGCCGCCGGCCTGTCGGAAGGCACCAGCCCGGAAATTGTCAGGAACGCCCTGCCCTGGGTGTTCGGCTTCGGCGCGCTGGTACCGCTTGCAGGCAGCCTGTGCGTCGTGCGGATGTATGCGCTGAAACCGGGCGTAAAAATATGAGCGCCATGCTCGAAAACCAGATGCTGTCACTGGCCGATGGCCGGAATGTTCCCGTCAGCCTCCGTCGCAGCACCCGCGCGCGGCGTATCCTTCTGCATGTCGGAGTCTATGACGGCACGGTCGAACTCGTCCTGCCGCCGGGCGCGTCCACCCGCGAAGGGCTTGCCTTTGCCCGGACCCAGACCCGCTGGGTCGCTGCTCAACTCGCCCGTGTCGGCGATGGCGTCCCTTTTGCCGATGGTGCCGTTATCCCGGTACTCGGCCAACAGCTAACGATCCGGCGCACCGACAGCCGGTCGGCCCTGCCGGTACTTCAGGATGACGTCCTTCTTGTCGGTGGGCGGGACGATACCGTATCGTCCCGCGTCAAACGCTGGGTCCGCAACCGCGCGATGGATGAGATCAAACCGCGAGCAGAACGCATGGGCACCGAGATCGGACGTCCACCCGCGCGTATCTCCATGCGCGACACCCGGTCGCGCTGGGGCAGTTGTTCGCGCGCCGGCAATCTGAATTTTTCGTGGCGCCTCGTGATGGCGCCCGAGAACGTGCTCGACTATGTCGTGGCCCACGAGGTCGCCCATTTGCGCGAACTGAACCACAGCGCGCGGTTCTGGACCCTGGTCGACACCCTGTGCCCTGACGTCAAAGACGCAAGGGGGTGGCTGCGCACACACGGCGCAGAACTTCACCGCTACGGTCGCGACGCCTAATCCGCTTATGGCAGATCAAGCCCCGCGGATATTCTTCAGGATGTTCGGAAACACCGGGTAGTCAGGATTGACGATTTCCCGCCCAACTTCGAAATGATGCATCCCGTCCAGGATAAACGTTTCGACTGTATGTCCGGCAGCCGCCCAGGCCTCGGCGAATTCACGGCTCTGACGCTGGAATTCGTCCAGTTCCCCCGTGCCCCAGGCAACCGTCAACGGAATGTCATTGGCCGGAATCTGGCGGATAGAGCTGTTGCGTCCCGCAGATTTCTCCGTCAGGTCGAGATAGGTGTTGCGGTGGCTGAGACGGACCGGTTCGAGCTCGTACATGCCGCTGCACGCAGCCGCCGTTTTGATCACATCTGACGGCAGGCCGTAATCGCCTTCCCAGTCGGTCACCAGCATCATACCGCAGATATGGCCGCCCGATGAATGACCCAGGCTGTGTATCTGGTTACGGTCCCAGCCGTAGTCGTCGGCATTGTGCCAGGCCCAGGCGATGGCTGCCCGGTTCTGGCGGACGATCTCATCGAGCGACACCTTCGGCGCCAGGGCAAAATCCAGCACCAGCACATTGATGCCTTCTGCAACGAATGAGGGCGCAATATAGGAACACTGGTCCTTATCGGACCGCGCCCAGGCACCGCCATGATGATAAATCACGACCGGTGCACCTTTTTCGGCCACGGGAAAAATATCCAGCCGTTCCATCACGGTCGGCCCGTAAGAAATACCCTGAATGCACTCGATTTCCGTTCGAATGCGCGCGCTATCCTCGGCGTTGATTTGCATCAACTCGGAAGAATTCGGGACAAGCGTCGCCTGATCGTACTGCCGGTCCAGCTCTTCCTTGGTATAGTTACCCCATACGATTTCGTTCATCTGTTCAGTCTCCGCTGTTTTCCCGGCTATTGTTCGGACTTTGCGAAACTTCCGACGCCCGCGCAAGTCGCCTCATGTCATCCCGCGCGCGTTTTTCGAACCACGCGTTCAGGAACACACCGGTAAAGACCACCGTACCACCGATCCACACCCAGATCGCCGGCAGTTCGCCGAAGAAAAACCAGCCTGCCAGCCCCGCGAAGACAAGCTTGCTGAAATCGGCGGGCAGAACCACGGTCGCATCCGCTTCACGAAACGCCTGGGCTATCGACATCTGGGTGATGCTGCCAAAGACAGCTACCAGGGCCATCACGAAAAGCTGGTACATCGTCGGCCATTGCCAATAAAACAGCGCTGCGATCAGGCAAACCGGTATCTGAAGCAAGGATGCATAGAGCGCGATCGTGACCGGTGAATCCGTCCGCGCCAAGACCTTGATGACAACCAGGGCCGCTCCCCAGGTGGCCGATGACAGGATCAACAGCATAGACCCGGTACTGAGTTCCACCGCCCAGGGCCGCAGGACAATCAACGCACCGCCAAACCCGATAGCCAGCGCGAGATAGCGGGCCCGGGTCACTTTTTCACCCAACAGGAGCACCGCGCCGACCGTCGCGATCAGGGGCGCCGTGAAGGTCAATGCTACCACTTTGGCCAGGGGCTCCATCGTCAATGCCATAAAATAGGCCAGCATCGCGACAACGTTCAGCATCGCCCGCAAGCCCTGGAGTGAAAAATTCGCGGTCCGGAACGGATTGCTGCCGGGGCGGACAAATATGGGGACCAGCAGGCAGACCCCGATAGTGTGACGGAAAAACGCAATCACGAAGGGATGAATATCGTCGGCGATTTCGCGGATCGACACATTCATCGCCACCACACCCAGCGCCGAAATCATCATGAACATCACCCCCCGCATCGGCGGCGGCACGGCAGCATAGAGAGTGACGACAGGACCCGGCACGAGGGGCATTTAGAAAATCCTTCGGGAAGATCACCTCAATACCACGATTTGCCGATTTCTGGTGCGATTGCAGAGGAAAAGATTCGTTAACCTCTGCTGCTTACCCTTGCTGCTCGGAGACGTTGCGACACGCAACACGGAGACATGGCGGCGCGCGAATGCCGCGCCCGAACAAGCAGGGAGCGACGGGCGGCTATGTCCGAATCCGGTAACAATTTCAATAAAATGACCGCCATCGCACGCGATGGAGTGCTCGCTGATCGCGTTGCTCTCGCGGGGCGCGCCGATACGCCACCCGAATTGCTGTATTTCCTGTCGGAAGACAGTGAAATTTCGGTCCGCCGGGCCGTTGCCGAAAACCCCCATACGCCGCGCCAGGCGGATGTGGTGTTGGGGCGAGATCCGGACCCCGGCGTCCGATGCCTGCTTGCGCGGAAAATTGTCGGCGAAGGACTTGGTGACGATGAACGCAGCCAGCTCTGGCGGATGGGGTTTACGGTGCTCGAAACTCTGATGCGGGACAGCAGCGTCCGCGTTCGCCGGTCCCTGGCCGACGCGGTACGGCACATGTTTCACGTTCCCCATGATATTGCAGCCGGTCTGGCCCGCGACCCTGAACGCAGAGTTGCCGCTCCCGTTTTGCGCCATTCACCTGTTCTGACGGATGACGACCTTGTCGACATCGTGCAGGACGGCGCTGCTGACTGGGCGCATCAGGCAATCGCATCGCGCGACAACGTCTCCGAGAGAGTGTGCGCCGCATTGGTAAATGCGGGTGCTACCCCCACCGTCACCCGCCTGCTCCGGAACCACTCTGCCGATATCGGTGATCCGGCCCTCGAAACAATCGTCGCCCAGGCGCCTCACGTGGAGGCATGGCACGAACCCCTCGTTAAACGCCCGCGCCTGTCGCTTGGCATCGCCCGCAAAATCGCCGGGTTCGTTAAAGCGCCGCTCAAGGCTGCTTTGGCAGCTCGGAAAGATGCTGGGGGCGGCGCCAAAGTCGATTCCTCCATCGCTTCGACAACACCTTCATCAGCCGTCGGCTGGTCTCCCGCGGAGAACAAGGGGAACGGGCGGTTCGAAACACCAAAGGAGCGTGCGCTGCGCCTGCATGGAGAGAAAAAGCTCAACGACGCCATCATTGAAATGGCTCTGAATGCGAACGAACGTGAATTCGTCATGGCGGCCATTGCCCTGCGCGCCGGTGTACCGCTCTGGGGCGTAGAACGTATCGTGGACGGTCGGAGCGCAAAGGGTGTGACAGCACTCTGCTGGAAAGCCGGAATCAAAATGCGGTTTGCGATCGAGCTTCAGCGCCGCCTGGCACGTGTCGCTCCGTCCAGCGTCATTCACGCCCGCGACGGGATCGATTATCCATTTTCAGAAGAGGCCATGCAGGGCCGGCTGGACCTGCTGCTCGCCTGACGTCCACACCACGCAGCTAGAACAAGCCCTTGCGGATCAGGTTCGCCGCGGCGATGAGCAGAAACACATAGACGAACATGCGGAACCGGTCTTCGGACAGATAGCCCCGCAAGCGCTGGCCGATCATCATCCCGGCAAAGGCCGGCACCAGGCTGATGGCGGAGATCATCGCATTCGTCTCGCTGATCGCCCCTTTTTCAATCAACGCCAGCACCAGCATCGATGCACTGATCAGGAATGTCAGCGCGATGGCGCGCAGGAAACTCTCCTTGTCGACGTCGCGTGCCTGCAGGTACAGCGCAATCGGAATACCAACCGAGCCGGTCGTCCCCGTCAGCAGGCCGGACAGAATACCGAGCGGCGGCGCCGCCCAGGGCGCCGCGCGATCAGATATCCGGATGCGGAAGCGGGTTGCATTGATCGCCACATAAACGACGACCACTATTCCCAGCAACGTCGTCAGGATACGGGCATCGACAAGAAACAGTATCTGGGCGCCGATGACAGTGCCTGCTACTGAACACAGGTTGATCACCCAGTATTTGCGCAACATCTCCAACGCTCTGCCGCCTTCGAATGCCTGATACAGATTCGTCGCGACGACCGGGATCGCGATGAAGGCAATAGCAGTCGGCAGTGGAACGACAGAACCCATAATAGAGACCGCCGTGAGCGGCAGCCCAAGACCGATGACGCCTTTGACGCCACCGGCGACGAACAGCGTGGCACAGACAAGAATGACGAGAGAAAGTTCCAGAACCGGTCTCCGGAGGTGAAGTAAGGATCATGGCCGGAATGGCGGGTTAAGAGAATAGTAATTCCGGAGGCCGAAAATGGTTTCCGGACGCCGATGCGCTGCCCATCGCGGAAAATAGCGCTGCCCGGAAACAGATGTTCGAGCGAGCACATGCCGACCGAAAGACGACGCATAATCTTTTCCGACGACGAGATCGTCTCTGCGGCGCTCGCCCATTGCCGTGCGACGGGCGTTCCGTTACCTGATGCCGAGGTAGAAGAGCAGTTAATAGAAACCGACAGCGATTGCGGACTTATTCTGACCTTCGCGGTCAGTTCGCCTGACCAGATTGACGAAGTCCGGCTCGACGCCGACAGCGTTCTGACGGCGCTTATATCCTACTGCCGCATGCAATCCATCCCGCTACCCAAGGCAGCGGCCAAACGCCTTGACCCTCTGGGTGAAGCGCTGTCGATGGTATTTGATATGCAGCGCCCGCGCGGGTCTGTCTCA
>ERZ807291.837-NODE-837-length-51460-cov-9.863924_pt1 | contig 51460 bp, 42 predicted proteins | sample MGYA00521257_ERZ807291 | MGnify/ENA primary metagenome ERZ807291 (study PRJEB31413, sample SAMN03169783) | marine metagenome | biome: Marine; feature: Water; material: Subsurface seawater | place: North Sea | collected 2011-04-28 | depth 1 m m ... | reverse complement strand
TTTTGGCGTGGTAGCTCAGTTGGTTAGAGCGCAGGATTCATAACCCTGAGGTCGGGAGTTCAAATCTCCCTCACGCTACTGGTATAAAAAGCTCTTAAAAGGAGCTTTTTATATCTTTTACTACATATTCCTTCTGTACTGCCCGCCTACTTCAAATAGTGCATTTGTAATTTCTCCTAATGAACAAACTTTACCTGCATCCATTAATAATTCAAATATATTTTTGTTTTGGATTGCTGCATTTTGCAAATTACATAATAGTAATGCAGACTTATCTTTACTTCCTTTATGTAATTCGTCTAACATTCTAATTTGGTATTGTTTTTCTTCATCTGTTGCTCTAATTACTTCCTCAGGAATAATAGTAGGAGAACCTTTTTTATTTAAGAAGGTATTCACTCCAATAATTGGGAATTCTCCTGAGTGTTTTAAATGTTCATAATGCAGACTTTCTTCCTGTATCTTACTTCTTTGGTACATAGTTTCCATAGCACCTAATACACCACCTCTTTCTGTTATTCTGTCGAACTCAGTAAGAACTGCTTCCTCTACAAGATCAGTTAATTCTTCAATGATAAATGCTCCTTGTATTGGATTTTCGTTTCTGGCAAGTCCTAATTCTTTGTTTATAATTAATTGAATTGCCATAGCTCTTCTTACTGACTCTTCAGTAGGAGTAGTTATGGCTTCATCATAGGCATTAGTATGTAAAGAATTACAGTTATCATAAATTGCATACAGTGCTTGCAAAGTAGTACGGATATCGTTAAAGTCAATTTCCTGTGCGTGTAATGATCTACCAGAAGTTTGTATGTGATATTTCAACATCTGTGCTCTTTTGTTGGCTCTATATTTATTCTTCATAGCTTTTGCCCAAATCCTTCTGGCAACTCGTCCAATTACTGCATATTCAGGATCTACACCATTACTAAAGAAAAAAGAAAGGTTGGGTCCAAAGTCATTTATATCCATTCCTCTACTTAAGTAATATTCAACATAAGTAAATCCGTTAGCAAGTGTAAATGCTAATTGTGATATTGGATTAGCACCTGCTTCAGCAATATGGTAGCCTGAAATAGAAACAGAGTAGAAGTTTCTCACACCATTATCAATAAAATATTCCTGAACATCACCCATCATTCTGAGAGCAAATTCAGTAGAGAAAATACAAGTATTTTGTGCTTGGTCTTCTTTTAGAATATCTGCTTGTACCGTTCCTCTAACTTTGGTTAAAGTTTCAGTTTTTATTTTTTGGTAGATGATATTTTCTAAAACTTCATCTCCAGTAACTCCTAAAAGGTAAAGTCCTAATCCATTATTTCCTTCAGGAAGTTTTCCTTGGTATGTTGGTCTAGTTACTCCTTTGTTTATGTATATTTCATCTATCTTTTTATCTACCTCTTTTTCTAATCCGTTTTCCTTTATGTACTTTTCACATTCTTGGTCAATAGCAGCATTCATAAAGTAAGCAAGAATTATTGGTGCAGGTCCGTTTATAGTCATACTCACTGACGTCATAGTGTTAGCTAATTCAAAACCAGAATAGAGTTTCTTCAAATCATCCAAACAACAGATGGAAACTCCTGCATTACCAATTTTACCATAAATATCTGGTCTTTCTCCTGGATCATTTCCATAAAGAGTTACGGAATCAAAAGCAGTTGAGAGTCGTTTTGCTGGCAATCCTTGGCTTACTAAGTGGAATCGTTTATTTGTTCTCTCAGGTCCTCCTTCACCAGCAAACATTCTTGTTGGATCTTCTCCTTCTCTTTTAAAAGGAAATAATCCAGCAGTAAAGGGGAATTCTCCAGGAACATTTTCCTGTAATTGCCATTTTAAAAGGTCTCCCCAAGCTTCATATTTTGGTAAAGAAATTTTAGGAATAGAATTACCGGAAAGGGAAATAGATTGTGTTTGAATAGATAGTTCACTATTCCTAACATTAAAGTTAAAAACTTTCTCTTTGTACTTTTTTTGTAATCCTTCCCAACTATCAATTAGTATTTTGTTCTTAGGATGTAAATCCAATAATAAATTTTCGTATTGAGATTTTATTTGAGTTATAATATCTTCTGAAGCATCTGATAAAATCTCTAATGATTTTTGTAAAGCGTATAATTTCTGTGCAATATCCTTTTGATCAATCACCCACTTATCATACGCTCTGTTATTTTCTGATATTTCTGATAAGTAACGCACTCTGTTGGGTGGAATTACAAATATCTTCTGACTCATTTCATCCGTTATTTCAAAAGAGGAATTGAAGTTTCCTAATCCTTTTTCGGAGAACTTATCCATTATTGATTTGTAAAGCGAATTGGCTCCCGGGTCGTTAAACTGGGAAGCGATAGTACCATAAACGGGCATGCTATTTACATCTTTATCAAAAAGAGCATTGTTTCTTTGGTATTGCTTTTTCACATCTCTTATGGCGTCTAATCCTCCTTTTTTATCAAATTTATTAATGGAGATAAGGTCAGCAAAATCCAGCATATCAATTTTTTCTAACTGAGTAGCAGCACCATATTCTGGTGTCATTACATAAAGGGAAACATCCGAATGTTCAATTATTTCCGTATCGGATTGCCCAATACCTGAAGTTTCCAATATGATTAAATCATAGTTGGCCACTTTCAAAATATCTAGTGCATCATTCACATGTGCTGATAGTGCTAAGTTGGCTTGTCGAGTAGCCAAAGAACGCATATATACCTGATCTGATTTTATGGCATTCATTCTTATTCTATCTCCTAAAAGTGCACCTCCTGTTTTTCTTTTGGAAGGATCTACCGATACAATAGCAATGTTTTTGTTTGGGAAATCAGTAATAAATCTTCTAACCAATTCATCTACTAAGGAGGATTTTCCAGCTCCACCAGTTCCTGTAATTCCTAGTACTGGCGTTTCCGATTTTGTAGCAAGTTCTTTTATTGCGGATAAAATACCATTGTGTTTATCTGGGCAATTTTCTGCTGCTGAAATTAACCTTGCAATAGCATTTACATTTTTATCTTTTACTGCTGAAATTTCTCCTACTAAGTGCTCACCAACTAAAAAGTCCGAACGTTTAATTAGGTCGTTTATCATTCCTTGCAATCCCATTGCTCTACCATCATCTGGATGATAGATTCTTGTAATTCCGTAAGCTTCTAATTCCTTTATTTCATCAGGTAATATTGTACCACCTCCACCAGCAAATACTTTTATGTGTGTAGCTTTTTTCTCTTGCAATAGGTCGTACATATATTTTAAGTATTCAGTATGTCCTCCTTGGTAGGAAGTCATAGCAATCGCATTTGCATCTTCTTCAATAGCACAGTTTACTACTTCATCCACACTTCTGTCATGACCTAAATGAATTACCTCACAACCTGTTGCTTGTATAATCCTCCTCATTATATTGATAGCGGCATCATGTCCATCAAAAAGTGAGGCAGCAGTTACAATTCTTACTTTATGTTTAGGGATATATCTTTCTTCTAGTTCCATTACGTGTATTTATTTCAGATTGCAAATTTACATTTTTATTAGGATTTGATAACTAACAACTATTTCATTACTTTTACCAAAACAAAACCATTTACAAAATGAACAAAATTTTACTTCTTGCAATCAGTTTAGCTTTCTTTACTTCTTGCACACAAACAAATAACAAACAAGCTTATTTTGCTTCTGACAATCCTGCTGAAAGGGTAGTATGGGAACGCATTCGTTTGGCTGATCCAAATACAGGTGAGATACCATATAATATAAGACAAAAGGAAATGATTTTTGCTAAGACTTTACCTAAGTCTGCAGCTATGTCCAAAGCAACTTGGCTACATAGGGGGCCGTATAATGTAGGAGGGCGTACTCGTGCTTTAGCAATGGATATACTAGATGAAAACATTCTGTTTGCAGGAGGTGCAAGTGGGGGTATGTTTCGCTCAACAAATGGAGGGCAAAGTTGGGTGATGACTACTGACCCTAATCAACTGCATAATGTTACTTGTGTGAGTCAAGATAAAAGAGCAGGAAAAGAAAATATTTGGTATTTTGGTAGTGGAGAGCTTACAGGAAGTTCAGCTAGTGGAGGTGAGGCTTATTATGGAGGTAATGGTATTTATAAATCAGTTGATGGTGGGTTAAGTTGGGATTCTTTATCCGTAACAGCTACTAATACTAATAGTTTTGATTCTAATTTTGACTTTATCTGGAACATAGAAACAGATCCATCAAATGATAGTTTAGATGTGGTATATGCAGCTACTTATGGTACTATCTATAGAAGTGAAAATGGAGGAGCTACTTGGGTAAAAGAACTTGGTGGAGGTAGTACTTATTATAATAATATTGAGGTTACATCTAGTGGAGCAGTTTATGCTACACTTTCTTCTGATGGATTGGATAAAGGTATTTGGCATTCACTAGATGGACAGAACTGGACAAATATTACAGATTCTCTTTTTCCTCCTATTTATGGTAGAATTGCAATTGGTGTAAATCCTAGCAATGAGAATGAAGTTTACTTCCTTGCTGCTGAAACTGATAATCACGGACAACATACTGATGTTTTTTTTAATGGTGAAACTTGGACATCTCTTTGGAAGTATGATTCTTCAGATAGTTCTTGGGTTAATCTTTCATCAAATATTCCTGCTAATCAATCAACTTCTTTTGATAATTTTAATGCTCAAAGGGGTTACGATTTGCTAGTTAAGGTTCATCCGACTGATCCTAATACAGTTTACATTGGAGGTACTAACCTTTGGCGCTCTACTGATGGATTTACAACACCTAATAATACTATGATAATTGGAGGGTATTTTATAGGTTCATTAGAGGGAGACGGGAATTGGGGTGTATATCCTAATCATCATCCTGATCAGCACGATTTACTTTTCTTACCTTCTGATGCTAATGTGATATTATCTGCTACTGATGGAGGAGTGTTTAAATCCATTGATACTTTTGCTGATACAGTGGAGTGGACTTCATTAAATAACGGATATTACACATCTCAGCTTTATGGTGTTAGTATCAGTAGGAATGCAAATTCTGATGTAATGCATGGAGGTTTTCAGGATAACGGAAACTTTGTGACTTTTAATGCTAGCGTACAAGCCATCTGGAATATGCCTTTTAATGGTGATGGTTGCTTTGGAGGTATTGCTGATAATGAGGAAGATTTTTACCTTACAATACAAAGAGGAGTGATGTACAAAATGAAGTTAGATAACAATGGTGAGCGATTGGCTTTCAACCGTATGGACCCTTTATCAGTTGATAGTAATGACTATATGTTTATCAATCCTTTAGTAATGGATAAGAACTCTGATATTTTATATATGGCTGCTGGAAATAAACTTTGGAGAAATAATGATATAGTAAATATTCCTTATAACAATTCACATACAAAAAATGATTTTGGGTGGGAGATGTTCTCAGATACTATACCTAATCCTACTATGATAATTACTACTATTGAAACATCAGTTAATCCTGCAAATGTGGTGTATTTAGGTACTAAGTACAAAAAGATATTCCGAATTGATAATGCACATGCTGGAGATCCTGCAATGGTTGAGCTTCCTTATCCATTAACAGGTTCTAATTCATATGTGTATGATATAGCAGTAAATCCAGATAATGCTGATGAAGTGATGATAGTGTATTCTAACTATTCAGTTTATTCACTTTTTCATAGCATGGATGGAGGACAAAGCTGGAATAAAATTGCTGGAAACTTGGAGCAAAACCCAAGTGGAAGTGGAAATGGTCCTTCTTGCCGTACAGCAAAGATTATTCCTTTAGGCAATAGTACTTTGTATTTAGTTGGTACTTCAGTTGGACTTTTTGGTACAGCAAATCTAGATGATGTTAATACCGTTTGGGAGCAAGTGGGAGCTACTGAAATTGGAGCTGTAGTTGTTGAATTCTTAGAATACAGAGCGAATGATGGACTGTTAGTTGTAGCTACTCATGGAAATGGAATTTATCAAACTAACGTTTCTTCAATTGGGGATGTATTATCAACTGATAATATTATAGCTGATATTAATTTAAAAGTATTTCCTAACCCTGTAGCTGATAGATTATCCTTAGCAATTACTTTAGATAAAATTGCAGATGCAAAAGTTATAATTTATGATGAATTAGGTAGAAAAGTAGGACAGGAGCACAATCAGAAATTATACTTTGGAACTAATACTATACAGTTAAATATTAATGATTATAAATCTGGCATTTATTTTGTAAGTTTGACTATTGACAATAAGTCTATTACAAAACAAATAATAATAAAATAATAATAATAATAATATGAAGAAACTAATCATTTTACTTTTACTAGGAACTTTCCTTTTTTCTTCTTGTGGTACTACTAATAAAAAATGTGATGGAGGAAAAAAGATAAAAACACAAATGTGGTAATGAAAAAGATATTTGTAATATTTATAATGTTGCCATTATACACTTTGGCACAAAAAACATATGTACCTGATGATGCTTTTGAACAAGCACTTATTAATCTTGATTTAGATGATATTTTTGATGATAGTGTTTATACTTCAGCAATTGATACAGTACAAATATTATATTTATCTAATGCAGGAATTACTGACTTAAAAGGAATTGAAAACTTTACTGCACTTACTGATTTATTCTGTCATGACAATCAGCTTGTTGGTCTAGATTTAAGTAATAACCCAAACCTATTTGAGTTAAATTGCAGAAACAATCTGCTTACTAGCTTAGATGTTCGTAATGGAAATAACTTAGGCTTATGGTATTTCACAGCTACATTTAATGCTGATTTATATTGTATAGATGTAGATGAAGTAGCTAATGCTAATGCCAATTGGGAAAAAAACAGTGGTTGTGCTTTTAGTACAGATTGTTTTCCTTCTACTATACAAAATTATACTTCAAATAAGAAAATAATTAAGGTTTTGGATGTACTTGGTAGAAGTGTAACTACAAAACCAAATATGACTGTGTTTTATATCTATGATGATGGATCAGTAGAGAAACGGATTATTGTTGAATGAAAAAACTTATCTTTTTTTTAGCATTTCTTCCTGTTGTTTCAATTTCACAAAATATTGACCATTGGGAAACATTAGTATTTGATAATGATATATGGAAATATTTGGAAGGTTCATATGAACCCGATACAAACTGGAGAAAATTAGCTTTTAATGATGCTGGATGGTCGCAGGGTCAGGGGGGATTAGGTTATGGAGATGGAGATGATAACACTATTATCAATTCCGTAACATCACTTTATTTGCGTAAAACATTTACAATTATTGATACCTCTGAAATTGAAGCTGTAATTTTGCATGTTGATTATGATGATGCTTTTGTTGCTTATTTAAACAATGTTGAAATTGCAAGAGCAAATATTGGAATTATAGGCGATCATCCTTCTTTTAATCAAGGATCATCTTCACTGCATGAAGCACAAATGTATCAAGGAGGAAATCCTGATCAATTTGTAATAAATACACAATTATTAAGTAGTGTTTTAATTCAAGGCAATAATGTGCTATCTTTACAAGTACATAATGATAATATTTCTTCCTCTGATTTAACAGGCCGTACTTTTCTTTCATTAGGAATAAGCACGACAACTAATAATTATTCTCCAACACCATCATGGTTCCAGCCACCCCTTATATTCACTACTTCAAATTTACCAATTGTAGTAATTAATACTAATGGGCAAACTATTGTTGATGACCCAAGGATTGTTTGTGATATGGGAATTATTGATAATGGATTTGGAAATATTAATTCTGTAAATGATGCATTTAATGATTATAACGGAAAGATTAGTATTGAATACAGAGGAAGTTCTTCTCAAACATTTCCAAAAAAACCATATGCATTTGAAACACAAGACTCTGTTGGAAACAATAATAATGTTTCCCTCTTAAGTATGCCTGTAGAAAATGATTGGATATTATATGCCCCATATTCAGATAAATCATTAATGCGTAATTTTTTAACTTTTGATTTAGGACGAAAAATGGGCAATTATTCCCCAAGAACCGTTTATTGTGAACTAGTTGTTAATGGGGATTATAAAGGCATATATATATTGATGGAAAAGATAAAAAGAGATAGTGATAGAGTAGATATTGCAAAATTAGATTCTAATGATGTGGCTGGAGATAGTTTGACAGGAGGTTATATAATAAAAGTAGATAAGTATACAGGAACTGGAGGACTCGATTGGCAATCAGATTTTCCTAATATTGGAGGAGATCCATTATATATCCAATATCATTATCCAAAAGCAAGTGAATTACAGCCTCAGCAGATGGACTATATCGAGCATTTTATGGATAGTTTTGAATATGCTTTAGCTGGCCCAAATTTTACTGATAGCTTAATAGGATATTCTAAATATATTGATGTAAATTCTTTTGTTGATTTATATATAATAAATGAACTCTCAAAGAATATTGATGGATACAGATTAAGCACCTATATGTACAAAGATAGGGATGATAATGGTGGTAAATTAACTATGGGTCCTTTTTGGGATTATAATTTAGCTTTTGGAAATGTTGATTATTGCGATGGAGTGATTACATCTGGGTGGGAAGTAAATACTGGCTGTGGATATAATAATCCTTTTTGGTTCGAAAGACTGTTAGATGATACTATTTATCAAAACAAGTTAAAATGCAGATGGGAATATTTACGTGAAAGGAGTTTTCATAAAGATTCAATTTTTATTTTTATTGATAGTATAGCGTTTTATTTAAATGATGCTCAACAAAGAAATTTTCAGCAGTGGACAATTTTAGGAAACTATGTGTGGCCTAATTTTTATGTAGGAAATACGTATCAGGACGAGCTACAGTTCTTTAAAAATTGGATTGGAGATAGGCTAATATGGATCGATAATAATATTGGTGGTAATTGTTATGAAGTTTTAGGGTGTACAGATTTATTAGCGTGTAATTATGATCCATTAGCAAACACTAATGATCTTAGTTGTAATTATAATTCGTTCTCATATGACACCCTTGTATCTAATATTAGTGTAAACTGGAATGGTTTGGTATTAACTACTTCTGGAGATTACTCTTATTCTTTAATTAATTCAGTTGGGTGTGATAGTATTGCAAATCTGAGCTTTATATTTAATCCTGTGTCTGCAATAAGTGACTTTAATAATGATCAAAAAACGTTAATAAAAGTTGTTGATGTGTTAGGAAGAACTAATTCTTCTTATAAAGAAACTACTCTATTCTACATATATGATGATGGAACAGTAGAGAAAAAAATTATTATTGAATAAATTAGAAGGTATAAGATACACTATTTATCAGTTGATAATCTGATTCAGGAAGGTTTTCAGCAGGAACACTATCATAATTATAAGTAGCAGCTAAGCTTAATAAAAACTGAGAACTTAAGTGAATTCTAAAATCAAAATTAGTTTTCCATCTGAAATCACCAGCAGTTTCAATATTTGGTTGGTAGTTATTTGTTGTGCTAATTGAAATATTTTTATTCAATTTAAGCATAAAATCTAAATTTCCGCTAAGTCTATTTTGAAGTTTGTACTCTCCTTCAATATGAATTTCTTTTTCCCTTAAAGCTGAAAGTCCTAAAGCTAACTTTTTACTTTCAATATCATACAACCTATATGATAAACCTAACCCAGACGTAAATCTATTCTTAACTAATCTGCTAATGTCATAAAAATGTTGAAATGTAAAGTTAGCATCTATTTTCTTTTTTCTAAAAGCATATTTAAAATCTTGAGTTCCTTTATTTAATAGTTCCTTTTCTCCAGTTTTACTTATAAATGCTATATTATTATTTATGATAAAGTGTGAAGCATTTTTGTTGTAATTAAGAAGAAAAATATTATTGAACTGTAAAGTGCTTTCAATGTTTTTAGTGAAATTTAGTCCTAAATCAAAATTACCACTCCAGCCTTCAATTTTAGTAGGAGTAGATGCGTAAACTATTGAAGATATGAAGATAAAAACAAGTATTCTAAACATTCTGAATAGAAGAAATTTGTTTTTCTAAAACCTCAATTTTTTGTAAAGCATCTGCTTGTTTTTTCTTTTCGTTTGTTACAACTTGCTCAGGCGCACCTTTTACAAAGTTTTCATTGTTTAACTTTCCATTTACAGACTTTAAAAAACCATTAGTGTAATCTAGTTCCCTTTGTAATTTTTCTAGCTCTGCTTCCAAATCAACATTTCCATAAAGTGGAATAAAATATTCATTTGAATTTACTCTGAAAGAAAAAGAACCCTCAATTTCTTTTTCAGTGTATTCTATTTTTTCGATATTCCCTAATTTACAGATGATAGGGTCCATGTTTTTGCAATGAGATTCATTTAGTTTTACAAACAAAGAAATTTGTTCTTTATTAGGAATTTGTTTTTGTTTTTTAAAGTTACGAATAGAAGAAATCACTTCAGAAACAATGTCAAAATCATCAAGGATAATTTCATCAACTTTGTCTGATTTTGGCCAATCTGAAACAATAATATCATTTTCTCTATCATCAATTAAATGCCAAATTTCTTCTGATAAAAACGGCATAAATGGATGTAATAGTTTTAATAATTTCTCTAAGTTTTCTATAGTCTTTTGATGAGTAATACTATCAATTGGAGTTTCGTAAGCTGGTTTTACCATTTCTAAATACCAAGAACAAAAGTCATTCCAAACTAATTTGTATGTACTCATTAATGCTTCCGAAATTCTGTATTTGCTGTACGACTCATCAATTTCAGTTATTGATTTACTAATCTTATTTTCAAACCAATTTACAGCCTGTATTGCACTCTCTGGTTGATCAATATCTGCAACTTCCCATCCTTTAATCAAACGGAGAGCATTCCATATTTTATTAGAGAAATTACGCCCTTGTTCACACAATCCTTCATCAAAAGGCAGATCGTTTCCTGCTGGTGCGCATAGTAACATTCCAACTCTAACTCCATCAGCTCCATATATTTTTATTAATTCAATAGGGTCAGGTGAATTACCTAATGTCTTACTCATTTTTCTACCTTGCTCATCTCTAACTAGTCCTGTAAGATAAACTTTTTTGAAAGGTAATTCTTGCCTGTATTCATAACCAGCCATTATCATTCTTGCAACCCAGAAGAAAATAATATCTGGCCCTGTAATTAATTCATTTGTTGGGTAGTAATAGTTTATTTCTTCATTTTCAGGATTACGGATTCCATCAAAAACAGAAATTGGCCATAACCAAGAAGAAAACCAAGTATCTAGCACATCTTCATCTTGCCTTAAATCTGCAAGAGTTACATCAGATTTTTCTTTTTGTGCTAAGATTAAGGCTTCCTCTTTACTTTCAGCCACAACATATTTATTACCTTCATAAAAATAAGCAGGAATTTGTTGTCCCCACCAAAGCTGACGCGATACACACCAATCTTTGATGTTTTCCATCCAATGACGATAGGTGTTCTTGAATTTTGGAGGATAAAATTGTATATCATCATTCATTACATGCTCCAAAGCAGGTTTTGAAAATTCCTCCATTTTACAGAACCATTGCATAGAAAGTTTTGGCTCAATTACAACATCTGTTCTTTCTGAAAAACCAACTTTATTTTGATACTCTTGTGTTTTTACTAAATATCCTTTTGCTTTTAAATCAGCTGCAATTTCTTCTCTTACAACAAACCTATCTTTACCAATATATAATTCAGCTTCTTCACTTAAAGTTCCATCATCATTTAGTATATCAATTGATTCAAGTCCATGCTTATCTCCCAATTTATAATCGTTAATATCGTGTGCAGGAGTGATTTTAAGAGCTCCTGTGCCAAATTCCATATCAACATACTCATCAAATATGATAGGTACTACTCTATTCACTAAAGGCACAATTGTTTTTTTACCTTTTAGGTGAGAGTAGCGTTCATCATTTGGATTTACACAAATAGCTGAATCTCCTAAAATAGTTTCTGGCCTTGTAGTTGCAATAGTTAGTTTTTCATTACTTCCTTCAATATCGTATTGTATATGATATAATTTTGAATTTACTTCCTTATGCATTACCTCTTCATCTGAAAGTGCTGTTTGTGCAGAAGGGTCCCAATTTACCATTCTAACACCTCTGTAAATTAATCCTTTATTGTAAAGATCTACAAATACTTTTATTACAGATTCACTCATGTCATCATCCATAGTGAATTTTGTTCTATCCCAATCGCAAGAAGCTCCAAGTTTTTTTAGTTGTTCTAAAATGATACCGCCATGTTTATCTTTCCATTTAAATGCATGTGATAAAAACTCTTGTCTAGTTAAATCATTTTTTTCTATACCTACTGATGCTAATTGTTCTACTACTTTAGCTTCTGTAGCAATTGACGCATGATCGGTTCCAGGAACCCAACAAGTATTAAATCCTTGCATTCTAGCTCTTCTAATCATTACATCTTGTAGCGTATTGTTTAGCATGTGTCCCATGTGTAGGACTCCAGTTACATTAGGTGGAGGTATTACAATGGTATATGCTTCTCTTTCGTCAGGCGTAGAATTAAAATACCCTTTTTCCATCCAGTGTGCGTACCATTTATCTTCAGTAGTTGATGGGTTGTATGATTTTGGAATACTCATTATATCTTATTGTTTATAATTTCGCAAATTTACAAATTCTATTGTTCTAATGAATTCTTAAATAATCTTATTTGTAAAAAGGAAATATTTTGTTAAATTTGCCGTTCATTATTTGAAAATAAACTTAAAAAATAAAAACTAAAAATGAAAAAAGTAATTTTATCATTAGCATTAGTTGTAGGATTTACAACTGCTAATGCTCAAACAAAAGAAGATCCAAAAACTCAAACTGCAGAAACTGCTGCTAAATCTACAATTGATTTTGTATCAAAAGTTATTGATTATGGTACAATAGATTACAATGCTGATGGAGAGAGAAAGTTTGTATTTACAAATAATGGTACTGAGCCATTAATTATTAAAAATGCTAAAGGAAGTTGCGGTTGTACTGTTCCAACGTGGCCAAGAGAGCCTATTGCTCCAGGTAAAACTGCTGAAATCGGTGTAAAATATGCAACTAATAGAGTTGGAGCATTTACCAAAACAATTACTTTAACAACTAATGCTAGTAAAAAGCCAGTTATTCTAACTGTTAAGGGTAAGGTTAACGCAGGTGAGAAACCAACTGATGTTCCTGAGAAAAAGAAAGGAGGAGCTCCATTGGAGTAAAGATAATAAAATTAAAAAATATTACTACATTTCACCCCCAATTTAGGGGGTGTTTTTTTTATAAAATTTATAACTATGCCAAAAATCTCGAATAAGGGAGTTTCAATGCCAGAATCACCAATTAGAAAATTGGTTCCCTTTGCTGAAAAAGCAAAAAAAGCAGGCAAAAAAGTTTATCATCTTAATATTGGACAACCAGATATTAAAACACCAGATGTTGCTCTAAAAGCAATTCATGATTTTTCTGATAAAGTTGTAAAATACTCTCATTCAGCTGGTTTTGAAACCTACCGTAAAGGGTTAGCATCTTACTATAATAATTTAGGGATTGGAATTAATCAAAATGATATTATTGTAACAACTGGAGGATCGGAAGCCCTTTTATTTACATTAAATACATGCTTGGATGCTGGTGATGAGATTATAATCCCTGAACCATTTTATGCTAATTATAATGGATTTTCAACTTCAGCAGGTGTAACTGTAAAGCCAATTGCTACTAAAATTGAAAATGGTTTTGCACTTCCTAAAATTGAAGAATTTGAGAAGTTAATTACTGCTAAGACAAGGGCAATCCTTATTTGTAACCCGGGCAACCCTACAGGATATTTATATTCAAAAAAAGAGTTAGAAACTCTTAAAAATATCGTTTTAAAACATGACTTGTTCCTTATTGCAGATGAAGTGTATAGAGAATTTACTTATGATGGAAATGTAAATCATTCAGTATTAAATATTGAAGGGTTAGAAAATAACTCTATTGTAATTGATTCTACATCAAAAAGATATAGCATGTGTGGTATTAGAGTTGGTTGTGTTGTATCTAAGAACAAAGAATTCATAGCTACAGCTATGAAGTTTGCGCAAGCAAGGTTATCTCCTCCAACATTAGGGCAAATTGCAGGAGAGGCAGCCTTACAAACAGATAATTCTTATTTTAAAGAAGTAAGTAAAGAATATGTTTTTAGAAGAGATGTACTGATTGAAGGTTTAAATAATATTGAAGGGGTAATTTGTCCAAAACCAAAAGGAGCATTCTATGCAATTGCACAGCTTCCTGTTGATGACGCTGATAAATTTGCACAGTGGTTATTAGAAGATTTTGATTTAAATGGAGAAACAATTATGGTTGCCCCAGCTGCTGGTTTTTATTCTACTCCAAATACGGGAATTGATCAAGTAAGGATAGCTTATGTTCTAAATGTTAGTGCGTTACAATCTGCAATTAATATTTTGGAAGCTGCTCTTAAGGTTTATCCTGGAAGAATGTAAATTTTAACCACCAACTCTTTTATAATTATAGCCTTCTTTTTCAAGTATCTCCATTACCTTATCTCTTACACGTCCTTGTATGATAATTTCACCATTCTTAGCACTTCCTCCTACACCACATTTTGTTTTAAGCATTTTGCCAAGGCATTTTAAATCATCAGTAGTGCCAATAAAATCTTTAATTATAACTACAACATTGCCTGCTCTATGTTTGTCAATACAGACTTTTAGATTTTGTTGATTATTAGCAATAGTTTCCATCTTATTATCCTCATATTCATATTCAAAATCTGGATTAGTTGAGTACATTACTCCTCTTTTATTTTTCTTATTTTTCCCCATTTGGCATAAATATTTTTAAAGTTTTAGGCTTTACTTTGATTGTTATTAGATTCTTGCATTCAAGTGGCTCTCCATCTAAATGTATAATATTATTTTTACTATTGATGAGCATTTCGTTGGATTGAATGATCTCAACATATTGAGAAAGATGTACTTTTCCTTTTGATACTTGATACAAAATAAAAGGAATTTTCCATTTTGGTAACTCCTTGACAATTACAAAATCAATTAATCCATCAGAAACATTTGCTTTTGGAGCAATGCAACAATCATTTCCATATTGACTTGCATTTGCAAAAGCAATCAAATTAGCCTTTACTTTCTTACTCTTTCCATTATAATTTAATTGATATTCTTTAGCTTTATACTTAAAAACCTCATTCTTAATAAGCTTTAAATAGCTTATAAAACCTCTTTCTTTTAAATCAGAAAACAAATGGGCAATATGAGCATCAAAACCAATTCCTGAAACATTAACAAAAGGAATATTATTAGCCGTACAAGAATCAATTACTGATATTTTACAAGAATTTAATTGTAAAATAGCTTTTGTAATATCTTTTTTCATTCCAAAATGAAATGCAAATCCATTACCAGACCCACACGGAATTACTCCTAATGCAGTTTTGCTACCAATAATTGCTTTTGCACATTCATTTACTGTTCCATCTCCACCAACGGCAATTACAACATCAATTTTTTCATCAATAGCTATTTGACTTAGTCTTGTCGCATCTCCAATAGTGCTAGTGAATACTATATCATATTCAAAATTAGTATATTTTTCAAACACCGATTCTATTCCCCTCTGCTTTCCTGAGCCAGATATTGGGTTGATAATAAATCTAATCTTCATGATTCAATTTATTGTTTATCATTCTTTCATTGTAGGTTTGTTTGATAGATTTTAAGAGTAAAATATTATTCTTGTTATTTTCAATTTCTTTACTCAAATTTTTGTCAGAGTAACTTATATATTTCTCCTCCTTATTTATAATTATTGCAGATGGTGTAATGAATCTATATTGATTGTTAAGTTTACTGATCGCCCAATTATGGTTACTAAACATTGATTTGCCAAAACAAAAATACTTGTTATTATAATTGATTAATTCTAATAAAGTTGGCATGATATCAATTTGCTGAACAATATTATTATTTAGTCCAATAATAGAACTATCTCCTGAGAAAATAATTAGTGGAATTTCTATTCTTGCAGTTTTGTGTTTATATTTTTCTGAAAACCGAACACTTGATGTATGATCAGCAGTGATAATAAAAATCGTATTTTTATACCAATCTTTTTCTTTTGAATTTTTAAAGAACCGTGATAAAGAAAAGTCAGTATATTTTACAGTTTCTCTAATTCCAATATGCTTAAAATCATGTTTGTAATCAGACGGCAGTGTGTAAGGCGGATGAGAACTTAAAGTAAATAGTGTGCTAAAAAATGGTTCTTTTTTTTGATTTAAACCCTCATAGAAATACTGCATAAAAGGCTCATCATAGATACCCCAAATCCCATCAAAATCAAAATTATTATCATACTCTTCTAATCCAAAATAATCTGAAAATCCTGCTTTCTTGCTAAAACTGTGAAAACCCATCGTTCCTCGATTTCCTCCATGGTAGAATGAAGTATTATAGCCTTCTTTATTTAAAAGTGAGGCTAAGCTTTCAAACTTATTTTGAGCATATTGTGAGGTAATAAAAGGGTTGTTCATTAAAGTAGGAATAGATGCAGTAATTGCTGGAAGAGCTTCAATAGACTTAAATCCATTTGAATAAGCATTATTAAAAACCAAACCATATTGCATTAAACTATCTAAAAATGGTGTGTATCCATTTCCATTATTATAAAATCCAACAAATTCTTTAGAATAACTTTCCAAAATCAGAATCACAATATTCTTTTTGTTTAATGCTTCTACATTTACGCTATGTATAGGAGAATAGATTTTATTTAATTTTTCATTATTAAAATAATTATATGCTTTTAATCCTTTATTTTTAAATGAGTGAAGTATACTAAAAGGTGTATTTAAGATAAGTGATGCATTCTGTGAGCCACTTAATTCTCCTGCATTAATTGATTTTATTGGTTTTAATTGCAATCCACCTCTTGCTCCAATAATAAAAATAGCAGCGCCAATTAAAATAGAGGAAACTACATTCAGTGTTGATTTAATATCAAATCTAATTTTAAAACTTGGAATATATTTTATTTTAAATAACAACAATACTTGAACAAAAGAAAAAAGAGTAATTAACCAATAGTCTTTTAAGTATTGAGGAATAATATTCTTTGCATCACTTCCTAGATGTATTAGCTGAAAGAAATCTGTTGTTGTTCTTTTTTGAGTAAATTTAAAATACTCAATATCCATATTATTAATTAAAATAAAAGGAATATTAACTAGCAAGAAAATCCAATTTGTTACTTTTTGATAATATTTATTTCCTTTATAATTATGTGGCAATAGGAAAAGCAAGAAAATAGGGATGTTAATATAAACTAATGCTGAAATATCAAAGCGTAAACCCTCAATAAATTCTAAAATGGTAGCTCTAGTAAAACTATCAATATTATTAAAGTAAAAGAAAAATCTACTAGCTGTATACATTGCTAAAAGAATAGATATTCTTTTCAAATATGTTTGCAAATATTTCATCTAACTACAATCACAATTATTATCGTTACAATTATCTTTCTTTATAAATTTAGTTACTAAATAATACAATGCATAACCTACAATAATTAAGACAATTATTTCTTGCCAATTCATCTATTAAATTTTTAACAAAGTAAAGAAAATATTGAGTAGTTTTGGCACTAAATTAAAATGAAAGATGCAGTTTAACAGAAAATCCATTTCAGACAAAGAATTAGTTGATTTATATAAGTCAATAATAAAACCAAGATTAATAGAGGAGAAGATGATGATTCTCTTAAGGCAAGGTAAAATTTCTAAATGGTTTTCAGGTATTGGACAAGAGGCAATTTCTGTCGGAGTAACATCTGCACTAGATTTAGATGAATACATCTTGCCAATGCACAGAAATCTAGGTGTTTTTACGGCAAAAAACATTCCTTTACAAAGATTATTTTCTCAATTCCAAGGAAAAGCTAATGGATTTACTAAAGGTAGAGATCGGTCTTTTCATTTTGGAACAAAAGAGCATCATGTAGTAGGGATGATTTCTCATTTAGGACCTCAGCTAGGTGTAGCAGATGGAATTGCATTAGCTAATAAATTAAAAGATAATAAAAAAACAACAGCTGTTTTTACTGGAGATGGAGGAGCAAGTGAGGGTGATTTTCATGAGGCTTTAAATGTTGCAGCAGTATGGGATTTGCCAGTAATTTTTGTGATTGAAAATAATGGTTATGGACTTTCAACACCTAGTTCAGAGCAGTTTAGGTGTAAGCAATTTGCAGACAAGGGAATTGGATATGGAATTGATGCTTATACTATTGATGGAAATAATATTCTTGAAGTTTACTCAGCAGTAAAAGATTTAAAAAAACAGATTACTAAAAATTCAAAACCTATTATTTTAGAATGTATGACTTTCAGAATGAGAGGTCATGAAGAGGCATCTGGAACTAAATATATACCTAAAATATTGATGGAGAAATGGGGAAAATTAGATCCTGTTGAAAATTATGAAGCATTTTTGCGTAAAGAAAAAGTAATTTCACAATCAGATATTGAGAGATTCAAGAAGGATATTAAATCAGAAATAAATAATGCTTGGAAATTATCTGATGAAGAGTCAAAAATAACATCAACAGCTGAAAAAGAACTTATAGATATTTATCAAAATTATACTCCAGAGGTCATCAATCCTTCAAATATTAAAACTGAAAAAAGATTTATTGATGCAGTTTCTGATGGCTTGAGGCAATCAATGCAAAAACATGATAACTTAATAATTATGGGACAAGACATTGCAGATTATGGGGGTGTTTTTAAAATTACTGATGGCTTTATGAATGAGTTTGGAAAAGAAAGAGTCCGTAATACTCCAATCTGTGAATCTGCAATTGTTAGTGCTGCTTTAGGATTGTCAATTAATGGCTACAAATCCGTAATTGAAATGCAATTTGCTGATTTTGTTACTTCTGGATTCAATCCTATTATAAATAACCTTGCAAAAACTCATTACAGATGGGGGGAAAATGTTGATGTTGTAGTTCGTATGCCTACAGGTGCTGGTGTAGGTGCGGGACCATTTCATTCTCAATCTAATGAGGCATGGTTTACTCACACACCAGGTTTAAAAGTAGTTTATCCTGCTTTTCCTGAAGATGCAAAAGGACTTTTAAATGCATCAATAAACGATCCTAATCCAGTAATGTTTTTTGAACATAAAGCACTTTACAGAAGCTTAAGTGAAAAAGTTGCTAATGATTATTTTACTAATGAAATTGGTAAGGCAAACCTTTTAAAAGAAGGAGACAATGTAAGTATTATTACTTACGGAATTGGGGTTCATTGGGCTTTAGATGTCCTTAAAAATAATCCAGATATTTCTGCCGATTTAGTAGATTTAAGAACACTTATTCCTTTGGATAAAGAAATGGTGTTAAATTCTGTAAGAAAGACAGGAAAAGCAATTGTTTTGCATGAGGACTGTATGATTGGTGGATTTGGTGCTGATTTAGCTTCTATAATTTCTGATGAATGTTTCGAGTTTTTAGATGCTCCTGTAAAGCGTTCAGCATCAATGGATACACCCGTTCCTTTTGCAATTGATTTAGAAGATACATTCTTAGCTAAGAAATATTTTGAATCACAATTAAAACAACTTTTAGCCTACTAGAACCTTAGCTTTTTCACTAATCTATTACATATCTAAAAAAAAAAAACGTTATTTGTATCTTTAAAAAATCAGAAATAAAAGCTAATTTAATGACAAACTATTCAATTGTAAGTAAAAATTATGCAATTTATATTCTTCTATTTATTTTTACTTTTTCCTCATGTATTACTAATCGTGATCTGGAGTATATTAGATCATCAAAAGAAATAAAAAATGCAAAAGTAAATAAGCAGGATTACAATTTGCAAATGGGAGATTTGATATCAATTCAAATTAGTACTACTACAGAGCAGCAGCATGATTTTTTTAATAAAGAAAATTTAGCAAATTCTCAATTAATGGTGCAAAACCCTTATCTCTTTGGCTATATTATTAAAGAGGATGGAAATCTTGATTTACCTTCATTTGGTAAGGTTAGGGCAGAAGGATTTACATTACAAGAGTTAGAGAATGTAATAAAAAAAATTGCAGAATCTTACTTTGAAAGTCCAATAGTAAAGTTAAATATTATCAACTTTGAGATCAGTATACTTGGAGAGGTAAATAATCCGGGAACATTTAAGATTATTGATCCTGAAGTAAATATACTTTACGCTTTAAGTTTATCTGGTGATATGACTCAATTTGGAAACAGAAGAAAAGTTAAAGTTATCAGAAACGAAAATGAATTGAACAGAGTTTTTTATGTTGATTTAACTAAAAAGGGAGTATTGAATAATGCTGATTTTATGCTACAACCTCATGACATTATTTATGTTTCACCACTTAGAAAAAAATTCTATGCCTTTAATAATATAAGTAATATAGTATCAATGTCATTATCAGCAGTTACATTGTTTCTATTAATCAATAATAATTAAGAAAATGGCAAATCAATTAGATGAAATAATAGATTTTAGATACTTATTTTTTAAAATAATTAAGAATTGGCCACTTTTTGTGATCTCTTTATTGCTTACTTTTTCTCTCGCTTTTGCTTACATTAGATACTCTCCTGAGATTTATAAAGTAGAAACTTCTTTCCTTATTAAAGAAGACAATACAATGCCAACTGCTTCTGATTTGTTGTACAATAACATGTCGTCAGATAATGTAAGTTTAGAAAACAAAGAGTTGATGTTAAAATCATACCCTTTGATTCATAAAACTTTAAAAGATTTAAGATTTGATATTGGATATTATATTGTTGGAAATGTTAAAGTTTCGGAAACATTTCATGCTCCAATACTTTTAAATTGTAGTTCTACAGAAAAAGTTTCTGGAAAATCATTTGAGATAGAAATCCTTAATGAAAATAGTTTTCTGATGACAGATGAAGAAACTAGTGAAGTAAGGACTTGTAATTTTGATGAAGAATTTATATTTCATGATTCTGAAATGAGTGTAAGTATTAATACTAATTTTCAATTTAGTACTGAAATGAAACTCCCTAAGACAGTTATTAAATTTTATAGTTTAAAATATCTTACTCAATCTTATCAAAAGAAGATAATTATATCACAAAAAGATAAAGAATCTACAGTTTTAAATATTTCTATTTTATCTGAAGATCAGTTAAAGGGAGTTACCTTCTTAAATCATCTAACTTATAACTACATACAAAAGGAAATTGAAGAAAAGAATATAGCGTCAAATAATACTGTGAAATTTATAAATGAGCAGCTTATTGAAATGAGCGATTCGTTAACTCTTATTGAACAGCGAATTCAGGAATTTAAAAATGATAATAAAGTAATTGATTTAAGTTTAAAGTCTCAAAGTATATATACAAATATTGTAACACTAGAAACTGAATTAGCAAAGAGTAAAACTATAAACAACTATTATGACTACTTATCAGAGTACTTACTAAAAGAATCTAATTTGGAAGGAATTAGTGTTCCCACCTCTTTTGGTGTTAATGATCTTTCATTAAACTCTCTAATAAAAAACTTAGTTGAAATTCAGATTAAAAAGAACATATTAATTGATGGTGGGCAAGTAAATAATCCTTCAATTTCACAATACAAAAGACAAACAAAACAGCTAGTTTTAAATTTAAAAGAAGCTATAATAACTTCAAAAAGTGCAAATAATTTATTAATCACTGATTATAAAGCTAGAATAAGCAAGCTGGAAAGTTCTTTGGGAAATATTCCTCAAATTGAAAGGGAACTTTTTAGTATAGAGAGATTACGGTCAATCAGTGAGAATATTTATATTTTCTTATTAAAGAAAAGGGCAGAAGCTAAAATTACTTCGTCATCAAATGTTTCAGATAGTAAGGTGCTTGAACCTGCAATATATTTTAATAAAAAACCAGTTAGTCCAGATAGAAATATTAGTTTCTTGATAGCATTATTAATTGGTCTTATATTGCCAATTATGTTCATGTTCATTTCTGAGTTAATAAAAGACAATATTATTACGCGAACTGATTTAGAGAGTTCTACTACAATTCCTATTTTAGGTATGATTGGGGGTAATGATAGTTCACATAATTTACTCTCTAAGCAAAATCCAAAATCTCCTGTTTTTGAGGGATTCAGAGCTTTACGTTCTAATTTAAATTTCTTTAACACTAATTCTGAAAAGAAGGTTTATCTAGTGACCTCATCAATTAGTGGAGAGGGGAAGACATATATTGCTTCAAACTTAGCTATTGTTTATGCGAAATCGGGTAGAAAAACATTAGTAGTTGGAGCCGATTTAAGAAGGCCACGACTTTATAATGATTTTTCTTTGAAGAATGATTTAGGAATGACTAATCATATATTTGGTGATAAGTCATTAAATGAGGTGATTATAAAATCAGATGTTGAAAATTTAGATATTTTAATTTCAGGCCCTGTACCAGCTAATCCTTCTGATGCTTTACTTAATGAAAAATTCGAGAAAATGTTAACTTCCTTAAAAGAACAATATGATATTGTTATATTGGATACACCGCCATTAGGATTGGTAGCGGATGCCTTAACTTTAATGCAATATTCTGATATCAATTTGTATGTGGTAAGGCAGAGTTATTCTCAAAAAGGGATTTTATCATATGTAAATGATTTGTTTATTAAAAATAGAGTAGGAGATATACAAATTGTATTTAATGATGTTAAAGAAGGTAGTGGTGCCTATGGATATGGATATGGATATGGATATGGATATGGATATGGCTACGGCTACGGATATGGCTATACTAATAATTCAGAGTATTTTGCTGATAGCGAAAAGAAATAACAATGAAAAGTCAATATATTAATCCAAAAGTGATTGCAGAAATTGGTTGCAACCATAAAGGAAATATGGATATAGCAAAAAAGTTGTTGAAAATAGCTTCAGTAAGTGGAGTTGAAGTCGCTAAATTTCAAAAAAGAAATAATATAGAACTATTGACAAAAGAGCAATATAATACTCCTCACCCTAACCCTATAAATTCCTATGGAGATACTTATGGAACTCATAGAGAGTTTTTGGAATTTAATGTAGATCAGCATAGAGAATTGAAAGAATATGCTGAAAGTTTAGGTCTTATTTACTCTTCTTCTGTTTGGGATACTACATCTGCAAAAGAGATAAGCAAATTAAAGCCTGAATTAATAAAAGTTCCTTCAGCATGCAACAATCATTTCGATATGTTAAAGGTTTTAAGAGATGATTATAAAGGAGAAGTCCATATTTCATTTGGAATGACAACTAAAGATGAGGAAGAACAAATCGTATCGTTTTTTGAAGATACAAATCAAGGTAATAGATTAGTTCTTTATTCTTGTACTTCTGGGTATCCTGTTCCTTTTGAGGATGTTTGTATGTTAGAAATCGTCAGAATTAAAGAGAAGTTTAAAGATAGAGTTAAAGCCATTGGTTTTTCTGGACATCATTTAGGAATTGCAGTTGATGTTGCAGCATATGCGCTTGGAGCTGAATGGGTTGAAAGACATTTTACTTTAGATAGAACTTGGAAAGGAACGGATCATTCAGCATCCTTAGAACCTACAGGACTTAAAAAGTTAGCTAGAGATTTAAAAGCTACACATAAAGCGCTAACTTACAAACGATCAGACATTTTAGAGATTGAACAAGTTCAAAGAGATAAATTAAAATATAGAAAAAAATAATGAGTGTAATTGCATTTATTCCAGCAAGAGGAGGTAGTAAATCTATTCCAGAAAAAAACATAAAGTCTTTCTGTGGTAAGCCTCTCATATTCTGGAATTTACAAGAATTACAAAACTCAAATGCAGACAATATTGTTGTTGCAACAGATTCTGAAAAAATTAAGAATATTGTAAACTCATTTAACTTTTCAAAAGTAAGTGTTTATGATAGGAGCAATGAGAACTCTCAAGATATTTCTTCTACTGAATCTGTAATGTTAGAATATATAAATAGTATAAGTCTATCAGACACTGACACTTTTATGTTAGTGCAAACTACTTCTCCATTTACTCAGAAAAATCATTTTAATGAAGGTTTAGAATTATTTGAAAAACATGATGCTGTTCTGAGTTGTTGTGAGTCAAAAAGATTTTCTTGGAGAGATGGAAAATCCATGAATTACGATATTTACAACAGACCAAGAAGACAAGATTTTGAAGGTACTTTAATTGAAAATGGAGCTTTTTATATTTCTTCAGTTTCAGATATTAAAAAGACAAAAAACAGAATTTCAGGAGATATTGCTACTTATAAAATGCCAGAATTTACTTATATTGAAATTGATGAGCCAGAAGATTGGATTGTTGCTGAATCATTAATGAAAAAGTTTATTCTGAAAGATAAAAATCCAGATTTTTCAAAGATTAAAATCTTCTTATCTGATGTAGATGGAGTTTTGACAAATGCGGGAATGTACTATACTGAGAATGGAGATGAGTTTAAAAAGTTCTGTACTTATGATGGAATGGGGTTTCAGCTATTACAAAAAACAGGTGTTAAAGTCGGAATACTTACAACAGAAGATAGAGAGTTAAATAGAAGAAGAGCAAAGAAACTAGGTTTGGATTTTGATTTTCATGGTGCAAAGGATAAATTACAAATTGTTAAGGATTTATGTGAAAAGGAAAATATTTCCCTAGATGAAATTGCATATATTGGTGATGATGTGAATTGTTTTGAACTCCTGTCAAATGCAGGAGTTTCTGCTTGCCCTATGAATGCAGTTTCTAAAATTAAATCTATTCCAAATATTATTCAACTAAAAAGGAATGGAGGTGATGGTGTTGTTAGAGAGTTTGTGGAAATAATACTTTCATAAAATGAAATTTTGGAGGGATATAAAGGATTTTATACTTTCTTATTATTATCCCAAAAATCAATATTTTTTAGTTTCTTTTCCTAAAACTGGTCGTACTTGGCTTAATTATATGCTAAAACAAATGGTTAAGCAAAGTAATCATCCACTAAAAAATAATGAAAATTTTATATGTAACGAACATGATAGTTCTGAGATAATTATTGAAAATGGAACAAGAAACAACCCTCATGATGTTTTTAAATTTACTTCAAGAAATAGATACAGGAGAGGAAAGGTTTTATTTTTGGTAAGAGATCCTAGAGATGTTGTTGTTTCTCATTTTCATCAGGTAACAAAAAGAGCAAAAAACCCTTTTGTTTTTAACTCAATCTCGGACTTTGTTAAAGATGATATTTTAGGTTTTAAACGAATTATACAATATTATAACCTGTGGTTTTTTCAAAAAGATATTCCTAAAGACTTTTTGTTAATTAAATATGAAGATTTACTAAATCAAGGAGTGGATACTTTGTCTGAAATTAATAAGTTTTTTAATATTAATATTACCAAAGATAAAATTGAGAAAATTTATTCTGAATCTTCTGCAAATAAGATGAGAAAGAAAGAAAAAGAAAACAAGCTAGAAGGTTTTACGGATTTTGGAAAAGATAGAGACAAGTTAAAGGTAAGAAATGCAAAAAGTGGTGGTTTTATAAACGAACTTTCAGAAGATGATATTTTGTTTTGTAATAAGGAAATGAAGTTGTTAAATATTTATTATAAATACAAGACATGATAAATTTATTCATTTCATTTTACTACTTTATAAAACTCTTTTTCAAGAAGCAAGCAATAGATGTTGTTTTCTATTATCCAAAACACTTTAATAGAGGAGAAGACAATCAGAATCTATTCTTAAAACCACTATTTGAAAGTTGCAAAAAACATAATATTTCCTATTTAGTTTTTGAGGAACCTGACATAAAATCTGATAAGAAAAGACATAAAAAAAGCATTCCGTTCGACTTTCCTTTTTATTTAATTGTTCTACTTAGGAAATTTGGTTTTAGAGATAAGTCCTCTGCAAATATCTTATTATTTCTTTTCCTCAGAAACCTAAAATTTAAGAATGTAATTGTTCTTTCTCAATCTCTTATTGAATTTTTCAGAGGGTTAGATAAGGAAGCAAAAATATTTGATTTACAGCACGGAATTATCTTTTCAGATAAGAAGAGTTATATTTCAGATGGTAAGGCAAATTCGAATATTTCGGATGATAATGTTCAGTTATTACTCTTTGGGAATGGATTTAAAGAAATTCTAGATTTATCAGATAATACAAATTATTATAAGAAAAGTTCTCATGTAATTGGAGTTGAAATATCAAAATATTTTCGACATTTTAACCCAAATAGAATGGTTTTAATTACGTTACAAATCACAGAAGATCATACTGAGAAGCAAAACAAAAAAATGTTAGATGAAATTATTAAAATTGTTGATTCTAATAAAGATTTATGTTTCTATATTAGGAATCATCCTAGGTTTAATAACTGTATTGATATTAGTGAATTAGAAAGGAAAACAAATAAAGCTCCAGAAAGTTTAATGGAGTGTTTTGCACTTTGTTCAATTCATATTACCGAATATTCTACAACTATTTTTGAGTGTGCAAAATTTGGTATTCCAACAATTTTTATTAGTTCATTAAAGGAAGATTTTAATATGTTTGAAACAGATTTTAAGTATCCTTTTGACATTGAAATTGTAGATGTTATAAAGGATTATAGTAATTACTCTGATGAAGTAATTAGTTGGAGAAAAAAATACTATTCTGATTATGATGAAGATAAATTTATTTCATTATTAAAATGAGAAAAAAGATATTTTTAGGAGCTTATGTAAATGTAATTAATGCGCAAAACATTAATTGCAAATCTATTGCATTTCATCTGGATAAAAATAAGTACTCAGTAAAAACTCTTGTTTTAGGAAATAAAAATATTGAGATATTAGATAATGTAAGTTTTATTAAAGTCTCAACTTTAGGATATAAAATTTCAAATTTATTTGCATTTATTAAAGGTGTGCTATGGGCTGATGTTTGTTATTTTCCAAAACATCAATCAACACCAAAACTTGCTTTAAAACTTGCTAATCTACTAGATAGGAAAACTTTCACTACTATTGAAGGAAACATGTGTGATACAAGCAAAAAAAGTATGATTGAGAATTTTGGAACTTTAGAAAATATGAAAAGCCACTTTTCTATGATTCCTAATGTTTTTGGAATTACACCACACTTAATTCTGTCATCTAATTGTGGTGTTTTAATAAATAAGAACCCCCTTTTTCTTGGTGTAGACAAGAATAATTTTAAGAATAAAGGTGTTAAGAGTAAAGTTAAGAATTTGGTTTTTATTGGTAGTCTTATAAAAAGAAAAAACCTTAACGATATTTTAGATTTGGCAAAACACTTTAAGAATATTACATTTAATATAATTGGAGATGGTCCCCTAAAAGATGAATTGGAAAATAAATCAACAACTAATGTTATTTTTTTTGGAAAATTAAATTCTTATGAGATTTCAAATCATTTACAGAATATGGACTTGCATATTTTATTGTCTAGGTCTGAAGGTTTTCCGAAAGTAATCTTAGAGACTGCATCATCAGCTATTCCATCAATATTGTATGATGATTATGGTGCAGATAGTTGGATAAACCATTCAGAAAATGGTTTTGTTGTTTCTACTTTTACAGCAGTAAAAAGTATAATTGATAATTTAATTGAAAATCCTGATTTGTTGATTAGAAATTCAGAAAATGTTTTAGAACTTGCTGAAAAATTTGATTGGAAAATAATTATTAAATGTTGGGAAAAAGTAATTGATAATTTAAAATGATAGAATATTTAAAAGATAAATATTATTGGTTTAAAACGTATAATAAACTAAATCTTTTCCTAAAAGATAAGGAAGAATCTATTCTTTTATTTGGTTATCCGAAAAGTGGGAATACATGGTTTAGGTTATTAATTTACAATTACTTAAACCTTCAGGGTGATCAAAATTTAGGGTCGACTATTTCTTTTGATGAGTTAAATAGCCAGCAAAATAATGTAATGGACAGAGGTTCTGTTTTTTTACCAGAAAATAGTTTTCCACTTTTTTATAGGACTCATAAGATTTATAATAGACCTTATAGCTTATTTAATAATAAAATTTTCATTCACAGAAATCCGTTAGACACATTAATTTCAGCTTATTATTTTTATAAAAAAAGAGATATTCCATTCTCTGGTGATCCTGAAAATTTAAGAGAAAAGCTGATGGATATAGATTTTTATGTTTCTTATAAAATTAATTTCTGGATAAAGTATTTCAGAATTTCAGTAAAGAAGGCGGATATTGTTATGAACTATTCTGATATGAAAAATGATACAAGAAAAGAATTAACAAAATTAGTTCAGTTTTTAAATTGGGATTTGGATGAAGGTCTTATTAAAAAATCAGTGGAATTCTCATCATTTAATAAAGTAAAAAAAATGGGAAAGGAGCAATCTCAACAATATGGAAATGGTCCTAAGGATGGAAGTTTTAAAGGTGAATTTACTAGAAATGGAGAGGAGGGACAGTTTAATAATAAACTTAAAAAAGAAACTATTGAACTGGTCTTGCATAAATTCCCAGAATTTAAAAATCTATACCCAAATTTAATTGAATAATAAAGAAACATATTTGGTGATTACTCCATTCTTTCCTTCAGAAGATGCTTTTGTTGGAAGTTATGTTTATGACCAAATTAATGAGATTTGTAAACAATCTGAATTTCATATTGAAATTGTTAAATTGGTTTCTTTTTTCTCTACTGAGAAAGATTATATTTTTAAAGGTTTTAGAGTGTCAGTTTTTAAAGTTATTGATATTCCTTTTTTTATTTTCCCAGCTATATTTAATAGCTTAAATAAAATCAGACTTAAAAGTTTTTTAAAGAGACAAAAAATAAATAGTGTTAAGTTTTCACATTCTCATGTTTCTTATCCTGCATCTTATTTAGCAGAAGATCTAGATTGTAAAAAAATTGTTCAACATCATGGATTAGATGTTTTACAATTGTTAAATGGAAGAAGTCGTTTTGCTAGAAAAATACAAAAGAATTTCCTTATTAAAAACAGTCTTAATCATTTAAACAAAGCAGATTTGAATATTGGTGTTTCACAATTAGTTTTAGATAAATTGAATGAGTTTAAGGGTTATTACCCAAAAAACGAATTAGTTCTGTATAATGGGGTAGATACTTCAAAATTTTTCCCTTTAAAAAATGATTGTAATAAAATATTCACAATTGGATGTGTTGCGAACTTTTGGGAGATAAAAGATCATATAACTTTAATAAAGTCAGTTAAAAAAATAGTTGAAAAAGGCAAAGAAATTAAACTCAGATTAATTGGGTCAGGCCCTACTTTAAGTTTTTGTGAGGAGTTTGTGAAAAACAATAATCTTTCTAAAAATATTATCTTTGAAAAAGAGATAGAACACGAAAAACTAAATCAGTTTTTTAACGAAATTGATTTATTTGTATTGCCTTCCTATTATGAAGCACTTGGGTGTGTTTATTTAGAAAGTTGGGCAACAAACACTCCTTTTATTGGCGTTAAAAATCAAGGCATAGCTGAGCTTGTCCCTGATTCTGAAAGGATGTTAGTTTCAGAAAAAAATCCTAATGAGTTAGCAGTAAAAATAAATTTTTTCATTAATAATGATTTTAAATTAACTACTGTAGAAGAATTTTCTTTAGAAACTACAATTTCTAACTTCCTTCTTAATAAAATATTCAGAGCTAATGATTAGATATATATTGAGAAATTACCGTAATTTAAAATATGCTAATTCGCAAAAACATAAAGTAGGAAAGGAGGGTAGTTTGCTACATGCATTTCACCAAACTAAAACTGTTTTTATACATATTCCTAAAACAGCTGGAATTTCGCTTTTAAAAGCTATATATGGTAAAGTATCTTTAGAAAGTCATAGAACCTATGAATTTAATAATTTGATATTAGGTATTACAAAAAATCAATATTTCAGCTTTTCATTTGTTAGAAATCCTTTTGACAGGCTTTATTCTACATATAATTTCCTTCAGAAAGGTGGAATAAATAAGCTTGATGAAACTTCATTTCAAAACCATCTTGCTAAACATACTGATTTTGAAGATTTTGTATTAAACGGATTAAATAAAAAAACTATTTTTCAAGTTACTCATCTATTGCCTCAATCTTATTTTATTTGTAATAAAAAAGGTGAGGTGTTGGTTAGCTTTGTAGGTAGATTTGAGAATTTAATAGCTGATGTTAATCATTTATCAGAAAAACTTGGAAAGGAAATTAACTTAGAACATCTAAATAAAAATAAAAAAAGAAGTTATAAGGAAGTCTATTCCCAAGAAATGATTGAAGTTGTCAATAAGGTTTATGAAGATGATTTAAGAATATTTAATTATGAATTCTAGATGTTAAAACTGATTATTAGACAAGCTAATTGGGGAATATTGGGTTCAATATTTGCTGTTGCTATTGGTTTTTTTGTTAAGATTTATGTAATTGACATTGTTGGTATTTCTAATTGGGGAAAATATGTTTCAGCACATACCTTTTCAACATTTATGGATGTCTTTCTGACTTTTGGAATTCCTGTAGTAATTGTAAAATTCTTTCCTGATTTATGGAAAGTAAATAAGGAATATGCACTTCAATTTTTATCAAAAATCCTTAAACTTTCATTTGTATTAAGTTTCGTTCTAATTATAGCTCTATATTTTGTTTCTCCTCTTTTAGATAGATTTGTATATACTAATATTGATGGGTTTTCATTAGTACTTTTTCTAATTGCTTTACATACTCCAATTTCAATATTTACTGGAATAATTACTGCATTATATAGATCAGTTTTAAAAATAAAGGAAATAATAATATATAGTACAGTTATAACTGTTCCAATTCGTGCAATATTAACTTTTATAATTTTTCAATACACAAACAATATTTTGTATTTTATTGGAATTGAACTTTTTACAACTTCTTTGTCATTATTACTTTTGTTCAGAAGATTCAATAAGGACGAATTTAAACTATTTAATCATTCAGTAAGTCCTGACTTTTTTTGGGACAATAAGATGGTTTCCTATGGTAAAAAAATGTATGCTAATGCAATAGTTCACTTCTTTTCTGCACAGTCTTTACGAATAGTTTTAAGTATTGCTCTCCCTCCTTTAAAACTAGGTGTTTATAGTATATTATTATCAATTACTGGTGTTGCCATGTTTTTAATAAAAAATCTTAATCAGGTATTCGCCCCAGCAATTGCAAAATTGTATAAGGAAAAGAAAATAGATGAGCTAGATAAATTGTTTAAAAAAACAACTTTTATTGTAAATTTAATAACTCTTCCTTTTATGATTATTATTATAATTTTTACAGATGAGATATTAGGGCTTTATGATAAATCAGGAGATTTAATAGCATACAAACCATATTTATTTTGTCTAATGATAGCAAGAATGATATCTTTATTTGCAGGAAGTTCAGGAGCATTTATGATAATGGCAGGATTGGAACAGAAGGAACTTAAATTGCAAACAATTAAGGCAGTATTAATAACTATTTTAGCAATAATTTTAGTTAATAAATTTGAATTGATTGCAATTGTATCATTATTTATAGGATTTATGTTATTCATTAATATTTCACAACTCATTTACATAAAACGTAATATTAAGATATCTCCATTTAGCTCAGATTTATTAAAATTAATCCTTTTAACAATTCCATTGCTTTATTTTTCTATCATAAATAATTATAATTTTAGTATTTTAGAAATTACACTAACACCTTTTCTAATATATTTGTTATTCTTTGTATTATTTATTAAACAAATAAAGGATATAGTAAAGATTGTAAGATGATAAAGTGGCTATTTAAATATGGGGCGGTAATATTTCTGTTTAATACAGTACTTTTATCAATAGAGAGCACATTCTATTTGGGCAACCAAATATTCCTAGCTATAATGGGAATATTTACTATTTTTTTATTAATAAATCCAATTCTGATAAAGATAGTGATTTTTCATAAAGCTTTTTCATTTCTATTGGTTATTAACATTTTAAACTTACTGTATTTTATATTTTTTCATTCAGTTTTTGATATTGAAGCCATACAATATTTACTTGCTAGGGCAATGCAGTTTTCAATTATCTCTATTTCAATATATTTTCATTTTGATTATTATAAAACACAATTTTTAAATCATATTGCTATTATAGTTTTATTTATTGTAATTTTAAGTTTATTATTTTATCCTAATGTTTTCTCTGGCAGATACGAGGGCATTATCTGGAATTCAAATATGTTAGCATCATTTATTGTTATTGCTTTCTCAATATTATTTCTAAAAAATAAAGATAAAAGTTTAAGAGATTATATACCCTTATTTCTTTTATTAGTTATTGCTTTGGCTACAGGATCAAGAGGTGCATTAGTTGGTCTTGCAATTTGCATCGGATTAAAATATGGCTTTAGCTTAAGAAATATTATATATTCTATAATAGCTTTTTCAATCTACTTTATCGTTTCAAGTATTAATCTAGACACAAGTATAAATAGATTTGCAGAACAAAGTATTTTTAACGATAGGATTGAACAAGCTTTTTTTGCAATTGAGAATATTAATAAAAGTTTATTTTCAGGATATGGATTAAATGAATACTCTGGCCTACCAAAAGATATAAGTTTACCAAAAAGATTTAAAGGACAAATAATGACATCACATAATGGTTATCTTTCTATTTTGTTACAATATGGAGTTTTGTTTGGAGGATTTATACTAGCGTTAATATTTGTTAAAGCATCTCAGCTAATTTCATTCTTTAGGTTTAGTAATGATTCAGAGAAAATATTTATCTTTATTATAATCTATACGTTTGTATCTTCAATTTATGAAACATTAATTACGGGTATTAATGAATTTCATACTATCCTTTTTTGGTTCTCTTTAGCTTTCCTTTCTTATTCAAAGTTTAAAAAAGATTATGAAAATTAAAGTATTTAATAATAAAGAAGATATCCTAATTTTAAAAGAGGATTGGGAAGCACTTTTTGATAAAGGAAATTATTCTTTTTTTCAATCTTTTACCTATTGCTATAATTCAATTTTAAAGTACTCAAAACCATTTATTATTTGTTACTATGAAGATAGAAAGTTAGTTGAAATATGGCCTCTAGAGTTGAAAAAAAATAAACTTTTATTTATTAATGATACTCATGCGGATTTCTGTGATATTATTTCTGAAACAGCTTCATTAACAGTTGTAGATTTTCTTAAGGAGAATAAGCTGGCAAGTAAACTAAGATTAAAAAACCTAGAAAAAGAAAGTATTGCTATTAAGAAGACAGAAAGTATAAAAGTGAAAGATGTTTTATTTAGTCTAAATTATTCATTACTTAAGCTTGAAAAATCTGATAATTTTCCTTCTAATTTTAATCACTTTATCTACAGACAAAAAAGGCGGTTAAAACGAATTCTTAGCAAGTATCAATACAATACTATGTTTTATGAGATTGAAAGTTCAAACTTTCCTATTGAGAAGATAAAAAAACTTAGAATACAAATGATTGAATTAGAAATTAGAAATCATAAGTTTCTAGATGATGATTTAATTTCACTTACTGAAAATCTTTATAACGCAGGAGTTTTAGTTGTTTATGAAATTTTAGTAGAAAATAATACAACAGCAATTTCATTAATCTTTAAAAAAGATTATTATTATTCTTTTTGGATAGATTTATTTAACGACCAACAGATGATGAATTTAGTAAGTAATACTGCTTTTATTAAAAAAAATACTGAAAAAAATTCTGCTACATTCAATTTTGGAAGAGGGGTTTATAGGTATAAAATTCAGAATTTTGGACCTAAAGTGATTCCGTTATTTGAATTAAATACCTACAGTACAGAAGTTGAAAAACACTTGTCTTTATATTTAAAATCAGCTAAACGAGTTTTAAAGAAACTTTATAAAAAATTTAGATGAAAATATTCTGTTATTTTGTTGAGCCAGCATCTTATACGCTAGATTTAGCAAAGAATGTTTATGATAAAAATAAAATTGATTATTGTTTTATCAAATCTAGATCTTTAGTTAAATCTGATTCAAAATCTAATAAAGAAATGCTAAGTGAGAAGTCTATTTTTGATAAGATTAGGTTTATTGTAAAGATATTTAAAGAAAATAATATGATTATTATAAATGGCTATAATAACTATCCTTTTATACTAACCTTTATTTTAAATGTTTTTTCTTGTAATAAGAGGTTAATTGCAACAGAATCAGATACTCAATTACAAATTCCTGTTAATCCAATAAAAAGATTTATCAAGTGTATTTATTTATCAATTATCTTTAGAAACAAATATATTTTAGGTTTTTCTGGAGGGAACGACTCACATAAAGACCTTTTTAGGCACTATGGAATGGAGGATAAAAGGATATTTTTAATGCCAATGATGGTCGATAACTCTAAATTTTATCAAAAAAATAAAGTTCTTCCAGAAGTTTTCTATTTTCTTTATGTTGGAAGACTTCTTAATCATAAAAATGTTGAAGAACTTATTAAAGTATTTAAATCAAGATTTAACACTTTAAATGCTGAGCTCAGGATAGTCGGAGAAGGAAAGGAAGGAGGATATTTGAGAGATAAGTATCAATCAGAAAAAGTAAAGTTTGTAGGAAAAAAATTTACAAAAGATCTTATTGAAGAATTTCAGAAAGCATCATGTTTAGTATGTCCTTCAAAATTTGAGCCATGGGGATTGGTTGTAAATGAAGCATTATCAGCAGGATTACCTGTAATTGCAACTAAAGAGGTTGGAGCTTCATTTGACTTAATAAATGGAAAAGAAACAGGCTATGTAGCAGCCAATATGACTGAGTTTGGAGATTATATGGTAGCGCTTTTTAATAATCCTAAAAAGCTAAAGGTGTTCTCTAAAAATGGATCTGATTTGATGCAAAATAAATGGAATTATGATTTTTATAATTATTGCTTAAATAAATCAATAGATAAAGTTAAAAAATGGCACTAAGTACAAGAATAAGAATTTTATTAGTCAATTTTGCTTCACTTTTTTATTTCAAGAAAAGGAGTAAGGTTATTTTTTATCATGATATTCATTCTGATAAAAAGTATACTGAAATGTCAACTCCAATTGAGGTCTTTAAAAATCACATACAAATTATCTTAGAAAATGGGTATGAGATTGTCGCTGAAATCACTAAGCCTATTGGACAAATAGAAATTTGTTTTGATGACGCATTTCTAGGATTATTTGAAAATATCGAAATGATAAAAAAACTAAGAATTCCAATACAATTATTTGTAATTTCTTCATATTTAAGTAAAAAGAATCATATTAACAAAGAACAGTTAATTGAATTAAATTATAATTCTCTTTTTACAATATCTTCGCATACTAGGTCACATAAAATATTAACTGATATTTCTGATGATGAGATTATAGTAGAGTTGAAAGATTCTAAATCTGAATTAGAAGAAATTTTAGGTTGTGAAGTATCTGCAATTTGTTTTCCTGAGGGTAAATTTAATAATAGAGTTATTCAAATAGCTAATTCCTTAAATTATAAAAAAATGTACTCATGTATACCTGGATTTTATTACAATGAAGTTTTCCATATGGTAAAAGGAAGAAGTTTAGTGCAGTTTGCAAATAAAACTGAGTTTGATTCAATTTTAAAAGGTGGGGATCACTTACTATCATTTTGGTATAAATATAAATATTATAAAAAATGAGAATATGTTTAGTTTCCTCTTCATTTTACCCTGCAACTTTTTATGGAGGTCCTATATCAGCTACATGGGATTTATCTAAGAAACTAGCTGAAAATGATGTAGAAATGTATGTTTCAACAACTAACGCAAACGGATTAAGTAGATTAGAAATTGAAAATAATAGATATTTGAGAAAACAAGATAATTTATTTGTAAAATATTATCATGAAGAGTTGATCAATAAGTTTTCACTTTCTTTTTTATTTGGTATTTTTAATGATATTAAAAAATCAGATGTAGTTTATATTCAATACCTTTTTCATTACACATCAATAATCTCATTAATTATTAGTGTATTTCAAAGTAAAAAAATAATTATTTGCCCAAGAGGAAGTTTAGGAGAATGGGGGTTACAATTTAAAAGGAAAAATTTGAAGAAATTATGGCTATTTATATTTGTGAACCCATTTATAAAAGATGTAATTTTTCAAGCATCATCATATATTGAAAAGAAAGATATTCTAAGAAAATATCCTAATGTAAAGGTTGAAATTATAAATGATGGAGTCGATTTCAATACCTTTCAAAATGCTGAAAAGAAATCAAGAATAGAAATAGTAAAAAAGTATACTAAAATAGATTTTGATGAAGTTTCAAACATCTTCTTTTCTATGGGCAGACTACATAAAATTAAACGGTTTGATATTTTAATAAATGCATTTGAAATCTATTTAAAAAAAGATAAAGATGCTAAACTGATTATTGCAGGAGGAGACGATGGAATGAAAGTTAAACTAAAACAACAAATATTAGAATTAAAACTTAATAACTCAGTTTTTGTAATAGGAGAAGTTGACTTTAAGCACAAAAAAATACTCTTGTCAAATAGTGATTATTTTGTTTTAGCATCTGAATTTGAAAGTTTTGGAATTGTAATTGCTGAGGCTCTAGCATGTGGAAGGCCCTGTGTGGTTTCAAACAAAACTCCTTGGAGGCATTTAGAAATGAATAATTGTGGTATTTTAGTCGACAATGAAAAGGAAAGTATTGCTACTGGTTTCTCAGATATAATAAATAAAGATTTTGATAGTAATAAGATTAAAAACTATATAAAATCTAATTATGATTGGGGAATAATTGTAAGTGTATTTTTAAAAATAATTAAAAAAAAATAGATGTATATTTTAGGAATTAATGCATATCATGGTGATTCATCCGCTTGTCTGTTAAAAGATGGTGTGGTATTATGTGCTTCTGAGGAAGAAAGATTCAGAAGAATTAAGCATTTTGCAGGCTTTCCTACAGAAGCTATTAAATTTTGTTTGGAAGATGAAGGGATTTCTATTCATGATATAGATCATGTAACAATTTCAAGAGATCCTAAAGCTAATTTTTCAAAAAAAATTATTTATACACTTAAAAATTCAATTAGCATTTCTTCTATTTGGGATAGATTAATTAACTCAATAAAGGTTAGTTCTATCAAAGGTCAATTAGCAAAATTATTTGAGCTTAAAGAGTCTGATATTAAAGCAACTATTCATAATATTGAACACCATAGAAGTCATATCGCTTCATCTTTCTTTGCTTCTAGATTTGAGAAATCAGCTATTTTATCTATTGATGGATTTGGAGATTTCACTTCTACTATGTCTGCAATTGGCAATAGTAACAAATTTGAAGTTCTGGATGAAGTAAACTACCCACATTCACTTGGTGTGTTTTACACAACTGTTACTCAGTTTTTAGGTTTTCCTAATTATGGAGATGAATATAAAGTAATGGGATTAGCTCCATATGGTAAGGCAAGATACTTGAAAGAACTTGAACAAATTCTTAAAATGACTGATGATGGATTTTTCAAGCTAAATAAGAAGTATTTCAAGCATTTTAAAGAAGGTGTTGAAATGGATGTGAAAGAAGGAAGCCCAGGAATTAAATCATTATTTACTTATGAATGGAGTAAACTCTTAGGAAAAAATAGAGTAAAGGGTGATAAATTAGAGCAATGGCATATTGATTTAGCAACTTCAGTGCAGAGATTTACTGAAAAGGTGATTTTCCACATGCTTGATCACTTGCATAAGAAAACTGGTGCTGAAAATATTTGTATAGCTGGTGGAGTGGCTCAAAATTCAGTTGCAATTGGTAAGATCTTAGAAAACACTTCTTTTAAGAATATTTATATTCCCTCAGCAGGTCATGACGCAGGAACGTGTGTAGGTTCTGCGCTGTACCTACATAATCAAATCTTAGAAAAAGAAAGACTACCGGAAATTACTACAGCATATTTTGGATCAAAATCAAATCAAGATGAAATTACAGCTTTATTAGTAAAAGCAGAAGTAAGTTTTAAAGTTTATTCTGATGAGGAATTGTTTGAGAAAGTATCAAATAAATTAGTTGAAGGTGGAGTTGTAGGTTGGTTTCAAGGCAGAGCAGAGTTTGGTCCCAGAGCACTTGGACATAGATCAATAATTGTGGATCCAAGAAGAACGGATGCTAAAAATTTACTTAATGATAAAATTAAAAGAAGAGAAAGTTTTAGACCATTTGCTCCTTCAATCTTAAAAGAAGCTATTGATGAATATTTTGTGCAATCTGACAATGTTCCTTTTATGGAAAAAGTATTTGATATTAAAGAAGAAAAGCATAAAGAGATACCTGCAGTTACTCATGTTGATGGGACTGGAAGACTGCAATCTGTAGATAAGAATATTTCTCCTAGATACCATAAACTAATAAGTAAATTTTCAGAAAAATCTGGTATTCCAATTTTATTAAATACATCATTTAATGAAAATGAGCCGATTGTAAATAAACCAGAGGAAGCATTAGATTGTTTTTTAAGAACTAAAATGGATATGTTAGTAATGGAAAATGTAATAGTTGAGCGCTAAGTGATTAAAAACCCAAAAATATCTATTATCACAGTATCTTACAATAGTCAGAGTACAATAAAATATACTATTGATAGTTTTAATTCACAAACTTATAAAAATAAAGAATACATTTTGATTGATGGATGTTCTAAAGATTGGACTTTAGATATCTTAGAATTTAAAAAAGATGAAATTGATTACTTTGTTTCGGAAACAGATAAAGGTATTTATGATGCTATGAATAAGGGTATAAAAGTTGCAAATGGTAATATTATTGGTATTCTTAATTCTGATGATTTTTATTACAATCAAGATGTGCTCTCAAAAGTTGCAAAAGTTTTTGAAGAGACAAATTGTGATTGTTTATATGGTGATTTAGTTTTTGTAAATAAAGGAGATTCTAGAAAAATTGTCAGATACTGGAAGTCAGGGAAATTTGAAAAAAACCTTATAAGAAAAGGATGGATGCTGCCCCACCCAACTTTTTTTGTAAAAAAAGAAATTTACCAAAAATATGGATTATATAATACAAGACTAAAAAGTGCTGCTGACTATGAAATGATTTTACGATTATTACATAAAGAAAAAATAACTGTAGAATATATTCCAGAAATTTTAATAAAAATGAGAATGGGAGGTGAGAGTAATGCATCAATATGGAATAGGTTAAAAGGTAATATTGAAGATAATATTGCTTGGGACTTAAATGGACTTAAAAAGCCCCCTTTTATTCGTTTTCTAAAACCTTTCAGAAAGATTTTTCAATTTTTTCGTAAGCCAAAGTTTTTAAATTGAAAGTTTTAATAATTGATAATCATGACTCTTTTACATATAACCTAAAACATTATGTGCAGCAATTCTATGAAGATGTTGATGTTTTAAGGGCTTCAGATATTAATATTGAATCTATTTCAGAATACAATAAAATTATACTTTCTCCAGGTCCTGGGTTGCCAGAAGATCACCCAATTCTAAATCAAGTTTTAGTTAAATACTATCAGAATAAATCTTTTTTAGGTATTTGTCTTGGCCAACAATCAATTGCTGAGTTTTTTGGAGCTACACTTTATAATTTATCAGAAGTAAAACATGGTGTTTCTTCTGAAATTATTCATTATAATAATTCTAAAGTGTTTAATGATCTTCCCTCAAGATTTAAAGTTGGCCATTATCATTCATGGGCAGTTTCTAACGAAAATTTTCCTAATGAGTTATCTGTTACTTCAAAAAATATTGAAGGAAAAATAATGTCAATAAAACATAAAGAATTTGATATTACTGGCCTGCAATTTCATCCTGAATCAGTATTGACTGAGAATGGTTTGAAAATGATTGAAAATTGGTTAACTAATTAATCGTACTCTGGAGTAAACCAATCTCTTTTCATTTCATATTTTAAGTCTCTTAATGCCGCCGCTTTCACACGAATAGTAAGAGTGTAACTTTGATGAAACCCTATTGGAATCCAATTAAAAAGCAATTCCCAACAATGCAAATCTCTATAAATATCTAAAGATGAGTAAGTCAGCTCTTTTTCATCAAAATCATAACCAGATCTAAAACCAATTTTCCATTTTTTTGTGATTTTTATATTTCCTGAAAAAGTTAAAGACTGAGTGGTATCAGCAAAGGCAGATGACTGATGACCCTTGTTATAATTTAAAGAGTAATTTGCATTTAAATTCCATGGTACTGAGTAGAAGTCTCTATTTTCTGCATCATCTTCTTTTTCTCTTTCGTCATTATCTTTTGTATCGAATTGGAAACTTTTATCATTTACATTTATACCAATAGAAGTTGTAAAGGATTTTAACCTTGCAAGTCTGTTTTTAGTTGCAATTTCAAATTGATTTATTCTATTATTTTTGCTTTGATTTGGAAGGTATGGGTCGTAATCACTAGAAAAGGTAATTTCAAAAATATTAAATAATTTTGTTCTTGCATTTAGTCTAATATTACTCATATTTAAAGAGTCAGCAAAGATATTATATGAGGATTTTAAACTTAAACTCTCTAATAATTTAATCTTTTTAAAAGTTTCAACTGAATCTTTTTTATTCCTAAATTTCATTTCTAGAATATTTCCGATTCCAAAACTTATATTTCCACTTTTTCTACTGCCAGGAGTTCCATAAACTCCATCTTTCATGATAGAGTAAGTATCTGTATTGCCTTCAGTATCTTTCTGTACAGTTTTATAATACCCATATTTTTCCTCAGAAAAATCTGGAGTATATCTAAAAGATAAATTTGGACTGATCACGTGTCTTATTCCAGCTAACTTACTTTTTTTAAACTGAACTAAACCGTAAATTTTAGTATTTAATGCAGCTGAAAAATTATAATCATGAGCTCTAGTAAATTTATTAATTGTATCAATTCTTATATTATTTATATTTGAATCCCAACTTTTATTGATTTGTGATAAATACCACCTTTCTGACAAATTAAAACTAGGTGTAAGTCTAAAGTGTTTTAACACTTTTAAGGAGGTAGAAACAGGAATAGTATGCTTCATTCCATTTTTGAATTTAGAATACGAATCACTTGTAAAAAGAAGAGAATCTGAAGTTGAAATAGTGTTTTTAGTACTCATATTATATTTAATCGTAATCTTGTCGTACCACTTAGTTTTTGACTTATTTCCAATTCCTTTAAATGGGTAAATTCTTTTTGAGCTTAGTCCAATATCAGGAATAGTTAAATTTACTTGATTTGTAGAAGTATTTTGGCTGTGCCTTAAGTTAAAAGTTAGATTATTAATAAATGCTCCTTCCCATCTTTTTGATAAATTAATACTAGATGACATTGTATTTTTAAGGTAATCATTAGCATTGTAAGAGTTGTTTCTGTAGTAAGTGCTACTACCAGCCTCTACATTTGCTGAGAAACTTAAAGAAGGATTAGCTTTTTGGTCTTGCTTGTGTTTCCATTTAATATTGAAATCTTTCTTAACGCTATAATCAGGAAAACCTAATTCGCTATTTATCATTTTCCCAAAACTTAAATTAAGATTTCCATTGTATTTATATCTATTCTTATACCTCAAACTAGATTTGAAATTCCAACTTCCTTTGGTATATACATCACTCTTTAAGGTAAGATCTAGTTTATTACTAAGGGTAAAATAATAACCCCCATCTTTTAAGAAAAAACCTTGATTTTGTGATTCTCCATATGATGGAATAATTAAACCAGAACTCTTTTTATCATTATTTGGAAAATAACCAAATGGAAAAATTAGGGGAGTAGGGATGCCAAAAAATGTTAGGTAAGCAGGTCCAGTAATAATTTTTTTACCAGGTATGATTTTAATCCTATTTGATCTAATTGAAAAATGTGGTTTTTCATGATCACAAGTGGTGTAATCTCCTTTGTTTAAGAAGAAAATATCATCCTTAACTTTCTTTACAGTTTTACCTAAAATATACCCTTCACCTTCTTTAGAGGATATCTTTTTAACGCTACATTTTTTTGTTTTAAAATTATAAGTCATCTGATGAGCTTTAAAACTTTCGTTACCTTCTTTAAAAACCGGGTGACCTATTTTGTTGCCTAAAGAATCAGAAGTAGTGCATGCATAGATTGTATTTTTATTCCAATCAATCTCGATATATGATGCTGTAATTATTGTCTTTTGATATTCAATTTTTGCATTTCCATATAAAAATGCTTTTTCCCCATCAATACTTAGTTTTAAAGAATCCTCAGCATATTGTTTTATTTCATCATCAAAAAAAGTAGTTTTATCTTCAATCGTATCAGATAGTAAAGGAATAATATTCGCTAACAAATTATTACAAACAGCTGTTAATAAGAACAGGAATAGAAATATTTTAATGGCTTTAAGCTTCAATCTAAGTAGTATATTTGTATAAAAGTAAAGTATAAAAATCGTGTCAAAAATAATTAATTTATATCATATATTCTCTAGAAACGCACTTGGCTTACTTTTATTGGCTGCTTTATTTGTAAACCCCTTATTTGCTGATGATAAAAAGAAAAAAAATAATAAAATAAGAACTATAGTAATTGATCCAGGACATGGTGGGAAGGATTCAGGTACTATGGGTACAAAGCGGTATACACAATATGAAAAGCATATTGCTTTAGATATTTCACTAAAATTAGGGAACTATATCAAAGAAGCTTTTCCAAAAATTGAAATTATCTATACAAGAAAAACTGATGTTTTTTTAGAATTAAGGGAGAGAACAGAATTGGCAAATGAAAAAAATGCTGATTTGTTTATTTCTGTACACTGTGATGGTTTTACTAATCCAAATCCATCAGGCGCAAGTGTTTTTGTTATGGGAATGAGTAAATTGAAAGCTAATATGGATGTTGCAATGAGAGAAAATTCTGTAATGTATTTAGAAGACAATTTTAAAGAGAAATACGATGGTTTTGATCCAAAGTCTCCTGAAAGTTATATTGTTTTTTCATTGATGCAAAATACTTTTCTTGACCAAAGCATTTCTATTGCAGAAAAAATTGAAGATGAGTTTGCTAATAGAGCAAAACGAAAAAGCAGAGGAGTGAAACAAGCTCCTTTTTATGTAATTAGCAGGGCTAATATGCCTTCTATCCTTATTGAAGCAGGATTTTTAACAAATCCAAAAGAGGAGGATTTTTTGAATACTGAATTAGGAAAAGACCATATTGCATCAGCTATTTTTAGAGGTTTTAGAAGATATAAAGAAAGTGTAGATGGAGCAAATATTATTGAACTTGATATGTCAGCAGTTAAAGAGAAAGAAATCATAAAAATACCGACACTTAAAAAAGAGATTAATACTAGTAAAGTGGAGTATAAGGTTCAAATAGGCACATACTTAAAGTCTATGTTATCTGAAAAATCTTTTATGAATTTGAATGCTTATGAGGAAATAATAAATGGGACCTATAAATATTATGTTGGTAATGCATATAATAAAGCAAGTGCAGATATTGTAAAGATTAAAATGCGTGAAAAAGGTTTTAAAGGTGCATTTGTTGTAGCTTTTTATCAAGATAAAAGGATTTCTATGCAAGAAGCCTTAGATTTGCAAACGAAAAATAAATAATCATGAATAAAGAATTAAAGATTGGCTTAGTTGCAATAATTACAATTGGAGCTCTATTTATTGGGGTTAATTATCTTAAAGGATTAAATATTCTAAGTTCAAGCAGAACCTATTATGCACAATATGAAAATATCGGAGGCTTACAAGTTGGAAGTTCTGTTTTAGTTAATGGTTATAAAGTTGGAGCGGTAAGTGATATTAACTTATTAATTGAAAATAATCAGCAACTTTTGGTTACTATTAGTATTGTAAAAGAATTTGCTATGCCTTCCAATACTGTATGTAAGATTGTAAATCAGGATTTGATGGGTACAAAAGGGATTTCTTTATTGCTAGGTGACGCAACTGATTTTCTTGAAGTAGGAGATACCTTAATTGGGGGTGTTGAAGGTACTTTGCAAGATGAAGTAAATGCTCAAATTTTACCACTAAAGAATAAAGCAGAACAATTAATAGGTTCAATGGATTCTGTTATGATGATTGTTACGGCTGTATTGAATAAAGATACAAGAGAGAGCTTAAGGAATAGTTTACAAAGTTTAGATAAAACTTTTTTATTGATGACTGAAACAATGATAAAAGTAGATAGTATGGTAGCTGTAAATGATGATAGGATAACTAAAGTAGTTCGAAATTTAGAGTCCATAACTAGTAATTTAGAAAGTGGCAATGGAGATATTAAAAATATATTGACTAATTTTTCTACTCTTTCTGATTCATTTGCTAAAGCTGATATCGCATCAGTTTTGAAGAATATAAGCTCTATTACTACTAAAATAAATAATGGTGAAGGAAGTATAGGTTTATTGCTTAAAGATGATAAAATATATGACAATTTTGAAAAATCTACTCGTGAGCTAGCTGAGCTATTGGAAGATATTAAAAGGCATCCAAGTAGGTATGTTAATTTTTCAATTATAGGTGGTGGAAAACCTTATATTGAGGCAAAATCAAAAAAATAAAATATGGGTATTTCAAATATAATATTCTTAATTGTATTTGCTGTTGCAATCTCTTTTTTTACACGAAACTTTAGCAGAATTGTAGAGAATATAAAACTAGGTAAAGATATAAATAGGTCAGATAGAACTACTGATAGATGGAAAAATATGTTTCGCGTAGCAATGGGACAATCCAAAATGACTAGAAGACCAGTTGCAGGGATTTTACACATCATAGTTTACTTAGGTTTCCTTATCATCAATATTGAGGTAATTGAGATAATAGTTGACGGGATATTTGGAACCCATAGGTTTTTAGCGTCTATACTCCCTTTAAAATTATATAACTTCTTAATTAGCTCATTTGAAATTTTAGCAATTCTAGTCTTAGTGGCTTGTCTTATCTTTTTAGTTAGAAGAAACATTATTAGAATAAAGCGTTTTTGGAGTAAGGAAATGACTGCATGGCCAAGAACAGACGCAAATCTTATTTTGGTTTTTGAGATTTTATTAATGTCAGCTTTCTTAATTATGAATGCTACTGATAGCTTGTTATTTTCTGCTGGTGCTGAACACTACACTACTTCATTTTCTACTCCTATTAGTCAATACTTTCAGTTTTTGTTTAGTGGATTAGAAACTTCAACTTTAGTTATTATTGAGCGATTTACTTGGTGGTTTCATATTATTGGAATTTTAGGATTCATGAATTATGTTCTTATTTCTAAACATTTGCATATTTTCTTTGCTTTCCCTAGCACTTACTTTGCTAATTTAAATCCTTTAGGGCAGTTTACTAATTTGGAGTCAGTTACTAATGAGGTGAAATTAATGATGGACCCTAATACTGATCCTTATGCTGCACCACCAACTGATGCTCCTGCACCAGAATCTTTTGGAGCAAAAGATGCTACAGATTTGAATTGGGTACAATTACTAAACGCTTATAGTTGTACAGAGTGTGGAAGGTGTACAGATAATTGTCCCGCCAATCAAACTGGGAAATTACTTTCTCCAAGAAAGGTTATGATGGATACTAGGGATAGAATTTCTGAGATAGCAGTAAATAAAAGAAATGGAAAGGATGATACTAAAGCTTTATTAGGCAACTATATAACTGCAGAGGAATTATGGGCGTGTACAAGTTGTAATGCCTGCACAGACGCTTGTCCTATTGAGTTAGATCCTTTATCCATTATTATGGATATGAGAAGATATTTAGTGATGGAACAATCAGCAGCACCGACTGAGCTGAATATGATGTTTACAAATGTTGAAAATAATGGAGCTCCTTGGCAATTCCCAGCAGCTGACAGATTAAATTGGAAAGATGAATAAATTAGTAGAAAAGAAAGTTGATGGAGAGTTAATATCTCCAGTCTTACCTGATAATATTAAAAATTATCTGATAGATATTGATGGTACAATTTGTGATGATATTCCAAATGAGGAGCCAGAAAAAATGGCAACTGCAAGTTTATATCCTGATGCGTTAAATACTTTAAACAAATGGTATGAACAGGGGCATTACATTACCTTTTTCACAGCAAGAGTAGAGGAGCATAGAGAAGTTACTGAAGTTTGGTTAAAAATAAATGGTTTTAAATACCATGGGCTTCTAATGGGTAAACCAAGAGGTGGAAATTATCACTGGGTAGATAATCATATTGTTCGAGCTACTCGTTTTGACGGTAAATTTACAGATTTAGTAGAGAAGGAAGTTTCCATACAAGTTTTTAAATCATAATAATATGAGTGAATTACAAGTAAAAACAATGGCCGATTTTATGGCTGATGGCAAAAGTGCTGATGTTCTTTTTTGGGTAGGTTCTGCTGGTAGTTTTGACGATAGAGCAAAGAAAATTACCCGTGCTTTTGTTCAAATCTTAAATAAAGCAGATGTAAACTTTGGTGTTTTAGGTTCTGAAGAATCATCATCAGGAGATGCTGCAAAGCGTGCTGGAAATGAGTTTTTGTTTCAAATGCAAGCTATGATGAATATTGAGGTGATGAATAGTTATAATGTAAAACGAATTGTAACGACTTGCCCTCATTCTTTCAATACCCTTAAAAACGAATACAAAGGCTTGGGTGGTGATTATAAAGTACAACATCACACTGAGTTTATTACAGAACTATTAGCAGAAGGAAAACTAAAATTAAATGGAAATCTTAAGGGAACAAAAGTTACTTATCACGATCCTTGTTATTTGGGTAGAGCCAATAATGTATATGATATCCCAAGGGAATTGATTAAATCATTGGGTGTTGAGTTAGTGGAAATGAAAAGAAGTAAGCGTAAATCATTCTGTTGCGGAGCCGGAGGTGCTCAAATGTTTAAAGAATCAGAAAATGGGGCACAAGACATTAACATCAACCGTACGGAAGAGGCTTTGGTCTTGAAACCTGATATTATTGCAACTGGTTGCCCGTTTTGCAATACTATGATGACGGATGGCGTGAAAGCCGTTAATGAAGGAGCAGCTCAGGTTAAAGATATTGCTGAACTGATTGCAGAGAACCTGTAATGTTAGCAGATTTCAATACACTACCAGAATATTCTCGTATTTGGGTATATGCAGCTGAAAAGGCTTTAACTAATGAGCAACAAAACCATATCCTAACTTATATTTCTGAACATCTGAAAGGATGGAATGCACACAAAGTCCATTTAACGGCTGGAGTTACTATTTTAAAAAACCATTTTATTGTGGTTGCTTTGGATGAAACCGTGAATGGAGCAAGTGGTTGTTCTATTGATACGCTACAGCAAACGATACAAGTATTAGAAGAGGACCTGTCTATTTCTTTAATGAATAGGCTGAATGTATTTTGTAAGATAGATAATAAAATACAATGTATTCCTTCTTTTAAATTAGGAAGTATGGCAAATAGTGATACCCTTTTTTATGACCTTACCATACTTGTAAAAAGTGAGTTAAACACTTACCTAAAACCGATTAGTGAGGGTTGGTGTGCCCATTTGGTGTAGGCTAAACCCTGAAAACCAAAACTTCCGTTTTTTTTCACACACATATATAAGATGAAACGATAATATACCCTTTTAGTAGCAGTGCTCTTTACACTGCTAATGAATGCACAGTCTATTTCGGATATGCCAGTAGATATATTTGTTTTTACTAGTGCACAAACCCAATATATAGTTACTTTGAGTTCAACTTTAAATGGAGAATTGGTCTACGCAAGATTATATTGGAGATACAGTATCCATTCAACCTAATTATTAGTTGGATGGTTTTGTATATCCTCTTTTGGTCAACTGGACTCTTTCAACTTACTTACTATATGCTGATAGTATTTTTACTATTACTTCAACTTCAGGAACTTACATGTGTGAATTATAGATGCCTTTGGTTTTGAATACACTAGTTATTGTGATGTGTTTGTAGATAAGGTTGGTATAGATGAACAATCTCAAAACAAAACCTTAATAAAAGTAACTGATGTACTAGTAAAAAATCAAAAAGAACAAAAAAAAACTCCTATTTTATACATCTATGATGATGGGACAGTAGAGAAAAGAATAGTTATAAATCTGAGAAATTCTTTATTCCCTTTCCTTTATATTTAATTAAAATAGAGTAGTTCGTTTTACCTATAAAATAAGATTTCTGAGAAATCTTTCTTCTTTTTGTAATGAGTTTAGGGATTTCAAAATAAAAGGCAAAGTGAGCTTTCATTACAGCAAACAAATGACCTATTCCTTTTGGCTTGTTTAAGAATGAAAGAGCAGCCACCCCATCTAGAACTAACCTAATAGGGATAATAAAAAATAAATAGGGTAGTGGTAAGTTCTTAAAAAGCATTTTTAGGTTATTCCTAAAATTCAGATGTGTTTTAAAAGGAGAGCCTGCATCAAGTGTACCTCCGCCAACATGATAAACAATAGACTTTGGCTCAACCATAATTTTATGACCCTTACTCTTCATTCTCCAGCAAAGATCAATTTCCTCTTGGTGAGCAAAAAAATCAGCATCAAATCCACCAACTTCCCAAAATGAATCAGCCCTTACAAAAATACAAGCACCAGTTGCCCAGAATACTTCTGTTGCATCATTGTATTGTCCTTTATCTTCTTCTAAAAAATCAAATATTCTTCCTCTACAAAACGGGTAGCCTAAATTATCGATAAAACCACCACTAGCTCCAGCATATTCAAACTTAGTTTTGCTATTATAATCTAGTATTTTAGGTTGACAGGAAGCAATCTGTTTGTCACTATCCATTAAACTAATAATAGGAGAGAGCCATCCATCAGTTACTTCAATATCAGAATTGATTAGTACAAAATATTCAGCATCAATTTGCTTTAAAGCATCATTATATCCTTTAGCATAGCCACCATTTTTAGCATTTACAATTACTTTAACACTTGGGAAGTTATCTTTAACAAAAGAAACTGATCCATCAGTTGAGGCATTGTCAGTTATAAAAACTGTAGCTTCTTTGCTATGATTAACCAAGGTTGGTAAGAATTTTTCTAACCAACTCTTTCCATTCCAATTAAGCACTACAACTGCTATTTTTATCTTTTGTGTTTCCATCTTTTATGAGACCATAACCAATATTGTGGTTGGTTTATTATATCTTGTTCTAATCTTTTTGTAAAATCTTCCGTTATTTTCCCGTGAGGCTCTTCATTAGGATTGTCAGTAACCAAAGAGTATTCTACCTCATAATATCCTCTTTTTGCTTTACTGATACTTACAAATACTACTGGCCAATCGTATTCTTTGGCATATCTTTCTACTCCAAAAAGAACTCCTGTGTCTTGGTTTAGGAACTGTACCCAATGCGCTCTTTTTGGGTTTGCAGGATTTTGGTCCGAACCAAATACAATTGCTTTAGGCTCATCTCCATACTCAAATGATTTTTTGGTTTGCTTCATTGAAATTAAATGCATCCCGTATTTTGAGCGAGAAGTATAAATTTTATCATTTATTAAAGCATTACTAAGTGGCTTGTAAATCCCTATACATTTATGGTTGGAATACAAAGCAAATGCCTGTGCACATATTTCCCAATTGTTATAATGCCCTCCAACAAAAATAATGCTTTGTCCTTTATCTGCATAGTAATTACTAAATTCAGGGTTTTTAATAATTAGGCGCTTCCTTAATTGTTTTTCTGAGATGGTAAAGCCCTTTACACTTTCCATTATTATGTCGCATAAGTGACGATAAAAATCACTCATTATTTTCTTTAGTTCGTGCTTACTTTTATTAGGAAAAGAGTTTCTAAGATTGGTAAAAACTACCTCTTTTCTATAACCTATTACACGATACATTATTAAGAAAATAATGTCAGAAAGCAGATAAAGCAAAGGATAGGGAAGTAAGGAAAGAGGTAAAATTAAAAGGTAATAGAAAAACTTTGTCATCATGCCTGCAAATGTATAATTATTCTAGTCTATTTTTAATTATCTTTGCATTACTTAAATTTATATTATGAAAACTAGATTCTTAGCTTTTCTTTTTTTTGCAGCCCATACACTTAGCGCTCAAATAACTTTCATCCCAGATTCAATTTTTGAGGAACATCTAATTAATTTAGGTTATGATAATCTGCATAATGGTCGAGTATTAACAGATAGTGTTTCTAGTATTGATACTCTTATAATAAGTGGTTATACTAACTTTGAAATTTCTGACCTTAGTGGAATAGAAGATTTTTACAATTTACAATATCTAGATTGTTCAAATAATAATTTGGATACACTTAATCTTAATTATAATCAATACTTAAAGCATATTGTTTGTGAAGCGGATTCTATAGAGGTATTGATGATTGATAGTTTGTTTTCATTAAAAATACTTCAGTGTAATTCAAATAATATTACTGAGCTAATTTTAACAGGAAATCCTGCTATTGACTCTTTGGAATGTTCAAACAATAAGCTTACAACTCTTGATCTATCAAATAATATATATTTAGGATATTTATTCTGTGGAGAGAATGATTTAACAAACTTAGATGTGTCTATGTTAGATTTATACGCCCTAAGGTGCCAAAACAATGAAATAAATACTATTGATTTAGCCAATAATTATTCTTTAGAATGGCTTAGTTGCTACAATAATAACCTTCAAAATATTAACTTAAATGACAATCCAAATCTAGTTGTTCTAAATATTGGTAATGTAAGTTCACAACCAGCAGCTTACAGTAATAACCTTAATAATTTAGATATAAGTAACAATTGCAATATCACAACATTCTATAGCAAAGGAAATCTAAACCTTGAGTGTATTCAAGTTTGCGACACATCAGTGGCTAATAATTGGAACATTCAAAATATAGATGCGCAACATTTTTTCAGTATTGATTGCAATTACACTTCATTAGATGAAGTAAGTTTTAATAAGGATGATCTTATTTCTATAATAGATATCTATGGGAGGGAAGTTAATCAAAATTACAAAGGTGTTTTATTTTACATTTACAGAAATGGCAAAGTAGAAAAACGAATTACCTTAAGTAAATAGATAGAAATCAACTTTATGCAATCTTTAATTTATCAATTTAAAATAAATAATATAATCTACTGCTGAACTGAAAATATTTTTATTTTTGCAGTCCGTATTTGGAGAGATGGCAGAGTGGTCGAATGCGGTGGTCTTGAAAACCATTGTACAGCAATGTACCGGGGGTTCGAATCCCTCTCTCTCCGCAAAACCCATACAAAAATGTTTGGGTTTTTTTATTTTATAGATGTAATGAAAGCTTATTAATTAAGAAAGCCTACCGAAAAGGCAGGCTTTCTTTACTAAAGTGATCGAGACAGGATTCGAACCTGTGACCGTCTGCTTAGAAGGCAGATGCTC
>ERZ807291.836-NODE-836-length-51463-cov-6.598526_pt1 | contig 51463 bp, 42 predicted proteins | sample MGYA00521257_ERZ807291 | MGnify/ENA primary metagenome ERZ807291 (study PRJEB31413, sample SAMN03169783) | marine metagenome | biome: Marine; feature: Water; material: Subsurface seawater | place: North Sea | collected 2011-04-28 | depth 1 m m ... | reverse complement strand
TGTATTCCGACCCTGTGTATTCCGACCCTGTGTATTAAAGGAGCAAAGTAAATGGCCGTAGGAACAACAATTTCCGATGTGTTTAGCTCGTCACCTTTCGCTCTTCTAGAGGAGCACATGGCAGCTTGTGCTCGCTGCGTTGCTAAATTAGAAGATTACTTTGAGGCGGCACAAGCCGGTAACTGGAAGCGCGCTACGCAGTTACAGGCTGAAATCGCCCAGCTTGAAGATGATGCGGATCAATTGAAAAGAGACGTCCGAAAAAATCTCCCTAGGGGGCTTTGGATGTCTGTTTCCCGCGCTGATTTGCTGGAATTGGTGCGTATGCAAGACAAAATTGCCAACAGCACTAAAGACGTTGTTGGCTTGTCGCTGGGTCGCGAGCTCGCTTTTCCGAAGAAGCTCGACAAGAGCCTCTTTAAGTATATTCAGACCGTCGTCGACTCAGTAAATACCATGGTCGAAGTTGTGCAAGCGACACGCGAGCTTTCTCGCGGTGCGTTTGGAGCGCGACAAACTCAGGCGATTATGGCTAGAGTGGCAGGCGTTGAGAAGCACGAACGGAAGTCTGACGAGATGCAAAGTAAGTTGCGGGCGAAGCTTCGCGATCACGAGGAAAAGCTGTCTCCTATCGACGCTATATTTCTTTACCAGCTCCTGTCAGAAATTGGTGAAATCGCCAACAGCGCGGAGAAAGCCGCCCATCGAGCTCAAATTATCGCCAACAGCTGAGTAAAGTTACCGCTTAGTGGTTATATCCTCTGTCATGCAGCGGATCTTGGCCCTACGTCCGGTGGCTATGCGTTTGTCACAATTCCCATAAAACCGCGCGCTCTGCGCGGTTTTGTCATATTAGTGTCATCTTTTCGTCATAAAGTGCTCCACTTATTACACTTAGGTGACTGACTATGCATCGTTTATCGTTTCTAAATCGAGCCTGTGCCGCACTCCTTATGACCGGAGCCATTGGGTCTGGATCGGCGGCTGCCGCAGACCAAGAGCTACTCGACATCTTATTCCAGAACGGTGTTATTACTGAGGCGCAGTACACAAAGCTGCTCACCAAAGAGACCCTCACCACCGCAGACATTTTAAGTCCTGCGAGCGAGCCCACTGTCGCCGCTGCAGAGCCTGTTCAGGTGCCGGAAGAAGACCTCGAGGTTGAGGTAGCCGTGTCACTTGATGACAGTATTCAGGCGGCGATCGACCAAGCGGTTGCGCGGACGGTGGCGGCAGAGTCTCCCGTTATCGCAAGCTATGGCTCGAAAGGCTTCCACTTCGAAACCCGCGACGGTAATTTTTCGACGAATCTGCAATGGCGTGCTCAGCTACGTTACAGCAACCCCGTGGGCTCAGATCCGCGCCAGCTAGACGACATCTCCGAGCCGGGAACGTCGAGCTTTGAGGCGCGTCGCTTACGTATGAAGATTGGCGGGCATGGGTTCCAGCCCTGGCTCAAATACTACTTTGAGGTTGATCTTCAGCCTGCACGTGAGGTCGATGATTCTTCCTCTTCGTCATCCGCTCGCGTGATCGACTACCGCATTGATCTCGCTAAGTGGGATTGGGGTGGTATCCGTGTCGGTCAATGGAAAATAGACTTAAACCGAGAGCGCGTCGATTCCTCCGGTCGCCAACAATTTGTAGAGCGCTCAATCGTCAACCGAGTATTTACTGTCGATCGTCAGGTAGGTATTCAGCTACGAGGTCGTTTGTTTAAAGAGACGGCAGCTGACTTGAACTACTATGCGGGTGTATTTAACGGCGAGGGGCGCAGCGTACGTAACGTATCTGACGATCATTTGTACATGGGTCGCTTACAGTGGAACTTTTTCGGTCGTGAGCTCGCATGGCGTCAAACGGACGTAGAATTCACCGAAAAGCCCACAGGCTCATTCGCGGTTGCCGGCTTTACGAACACGGGCCCCTGCACTCGATGGTCCTCCTCAGGTTGCGGCAATCTCGACGGATTCGCCAAGCCAGCATCGGCAGAATCTGATCAGTTTAAGATTGAGCAAGGCGTCCAAGAACTGGCGTTCAAATACCGTGGCTTCTCGTTCCAGCAAGAATGGCATCGCAAGTTTATTACTGACCGTGTCGCAGGCACGCGCAGCGATCTAACGGGCGCTTATGTGCAAGCGGGTTATTTCTTTCACAACTTGATTCCTTCATTCCCTGCACCTTTAGAGCTTGCGGCACGTTTCGCTTACGTGGAAGAGCCTAACGAGCAAGACCGTAACTTCTACAATGAACGCGAAGAGTTTACCGTGGGCGCCAACTGGTTCTTCAAGGGCCACAACAACAAGGTTACGGTGGATTTCTCGCACTTAACGGTTGACGACAGTTTCTTGCAGCAAAGCGACTCTGACAATCGCGTGCGCGTGCAATGGGATGTATCGTTCTAATCGAGTAAGGTAGCCACTGCTCAGCACAACCGTTCAACCTCCCGTTAGGGAGGTTGAGTAAGAGAGTGTCGCTAGAACTTTGAGAGGAAAAGAGTCGTGCCTGAAATGACGTTGCTTGGATGGTTTCATACCGTGACGGGTATATTGGCTTTGGTTAGTGCGATGTATACGTTAACCAAATACAAAATGATCGCCCTCAGTAACGCATCGGGAAAACTCTACATCTTGGTGACCGTTATCGTTGCGGGATCAGCTTTGGGCATCTACAACCAAGGGGGCTTTGGTATTGCTCATTGGCTCGCGGTCTTAACCTTAGCGGCCACCACCGGCGGTGTCATTATGGAGAAGACTCGCCTGTTTGGTCGCTTGTCGGTGTATTTCCAAGCTTTGGGGTACTCAAGCACGCTGCTCTTCCACATGATTCCAGCCATCACAGACTTCTTGCGCCGGTTGCCCGTTGGCGATCCCTTTGTGGACTCATTTGACGATCCATTAGTGGTTGGGTTTCATCAACTGTTCCTCGCTATCTTCGTTGTCGGGATGGTTATCCAAATACGCTGGCTCTATGCAAGCAGCGCCGACAGCGCCGTATCGGATTAAGCTACTTACTGCCTTATCCTGTTACCTCCTTATTCGAATAACCGCGCATAGTGGTCGCAGCCTGCGAGGCTGGACACTATACTCGCGTAGATAATGATGCGCTCGACATCACTAATCAGCTATTTTGGATTATGAAGGTAAAACAATAATGAATTTCCAAACCCTGCCTGAGTTCCTCGACCACTGGGCTGATACCCAGGGCGATAAAATTTGGATGCGCGATCTTCGTGAAGAGAGCAGTATCGATTACAGCTGGGCCGAAGCCCGACGGCAAGTGAAAGCGGTTGCCGCAGCGCTGGAGGATCGATTTGGCCACGGCAAGAATATGATCATGCTGTCCCGCAATCGACCACATTGGTTCATGGCCGATTTGGCGGTCATTTGCTCGGGCAACGTTACTGTGAGCATGTTCACCACGCTCCCCCCAGCCACTGCGGAGTACATTGCCGAATTTACTGAGGCACGCGTGATCTTCGTGGGCGAAAGTCCGAACTGGGAAGCGGTACGTCCCGTGCTTCCAGCGAACATCACGATTGTCGCCTTGCCAGGTGTAGAGATTGAAGGCGAGCACTTAACCTGGGATCAATTACTCGCTGAGGGTGCCGATAGGGACATTACGTACCAATGCGCCGCTCGCGACATGATGTCGTTAGTGTTTACTTCGGGTACGACAGGGCTGCCCAAGGGCGTGATTCAGACGCATGAGAGTAATCTCGTTCCTATCCGGCGTTTTATCGATGCATTCGGCCTGCGCGACCAGCCGCGTTACTTCTCCTATCTGCCACTTTCGCACATTGCGGAACGACAAATCGTCGAGTATTCATCGCTTTTTTGCTGCGGCGAGGTGAACTTTAATGAGTCCTTGGAGCACGTTTTGCGCGATCTCCAGCGGACTCGTCCGCATATGTTCTTTGGTCCACCAAGAATCTGGGAGCAGTTTCAACAGGCAGTGGTTGGAAAGTTTGGTGGCCAGGACGCGCTCGATAGCGCTTTAGCACGCGACGCCGCGGGCACTGGGAAACTGGTGCTCGATACCATTGGGCTTGGAGAAGTGGAGTTCTGCCTTGCAGCGGCAGCGCCTATACCGCCGCCTTTAATTCAATGGTGGGATTCTTTGGGGCTTCAGTTAATGGATGGCTTTGGGCAGACCGAGGCTATGGGGCTCATCGCCAGTAGTCACGATAACCGGCGAATAGGCTCAGTCGGAAAGCCCGTGGGCGAAGTCGAATACAAAATTACCGAGGAAGGCGAGTTGGCGGTGCGCGCGAATGGTTGCACTCCCGGGTACTACAAGCAGCCGGAAAAGACGGCTGAATTAATTCGCGATGGGTGGTTGCATACCGGTGACAAGGCCAGGGTAGATGAAGACGGTTTTATATACATTACCGGCCGAGTGAAGGATTACTTTAAAACCATTCAGGGCAAGTTTGTTGCTCCACCACCTATTGAAGGTATGTTTGCGAATAATAGGTTTATTGAGCAGCAATGTCTGCTCGGTCGCGGATTTTCTAAGACAGTGATGACCGCGGTTCTCACTGAGGCTGCAAAAAGTGAAAGTACGGAGACGGTGGATGCGGCTATCAGGGACACTGTGGCAGCGATCAATGAGGAGATCGAAGCTCATGCACGTATCGGTGCCGTGATCATTAGTTCAGATCTCTGGAGTATTGAGAATGAGGTACTTACGCCGACGCTAAAAATTCGCCGAGACAAGGTCGAGGAGCTATTTGGCGAACTCGGGGAACGTCTCGCCCGCCAGTCGGCCGAGGAACGGACAATACTGGTTCATTGGGTCTGAGTTAAGTATTGCTCGGTGGAAAGATTATCGGCTCTGAAGCAGCTGCCGAATCAGGCTGCCATGGTGGGTATTTTTGCATTACCCGCTGAAAGAGCTCGCACGAGAGCCATTGATTAAGCCATGCGCGGGTACGCCTATAGTCGCTCGACTCCCACCACCGCGGATCTACCCCCGCGAATTGTCGAATGAAAGGAAAAATCGCCACATCTTCGATGCTGGCTGTCTCCCCTCCCAAGTAAGCACTGACGTTTAGACGACTCTCAAGCTCCTGAACAAAGTGCTCTGCGCGTTCTCTGTACCACTCGAACGGGTGCTCAGGGTGTCGGTCCGCGTATTTGTACTTATCTAGCCAAGCTTTGAAGTCTTTGTCACAGGCGTCAATTCTAAACGGGCTTTCGCTATTGCCTGTAAGCCATCGATGGGGGTCGTGCTGAGCTAGCGCCCAGTGCATGATCTCGATACTTTCTTCGATGACCTGCCCAGAACTGCACAGTAGAACGGGAACAGTGCCCTTTGGTGAAATATCGAGCATGGCGCTCGGCTTATTCCTGAGTACTACTTCCCGTAGTTCCACCGCATTGCCTGCAGCAGCAATCGCCATCCGAGCGCGAATCGCATAAGGGCAGCGGCGAAATGAGTAAAGAATAGGGCGTGTATCCACGGGCATCCGAAAGGTTGTAAGTCCAGTGACATGTGCACGATAGAGACAAGTCTCAATGCCTTTATCGTGCGCTATGACCGAGCTATGACTGGTTTGTGCAAAGTCGGTAAATAGCTATCCTCGTTATTCCTTCGGCTCTTCGAGAAGCTCACCAAAGAAAATAGTGTTGATTAATAGCTTCTGAGTGCCCCACCAAAATGCTCTAAAGGTAGCGCTATCGAGCGTTAGCACTATGGCACCATCCCCTTTGGCATCAACAATCATGCCCGCCGAATTAGCAGCGAGCGCTTGATTTTCAGTTGACATGTAGCCAGACAACAAGGGTGCTGCACTGTAAAGAATTGGGGTCGAATAGGGGTTCTCTGAGCGCGCCATGAACGTAGCGTTACGTCGAAATACCGGCAGTGACTCATGGGTATAGCCATAACCTAAAGGGTGCGTGGTATCAATGAGACCCTCTAAGATGGCGCCTCTAACCAAGCGAAATGCGGCCGTATCATCCGCTTGAGCAAAGGGCGCTCTGGCAGGCAGCAGCGCTTCGATCTCATCCGTGGCGATATTGTCATCGCCGAGCTTCTCTTTGAGTTGAGCGCGCGCAGTATCACGATCAGTCTTGCGCCAGAGCATATCGGTAAGACCCTTTGACTGTAGCCATGTCAGAGTGGTGTCTCCTTGAGCCCAGAGAATGCCACCTCCTTTAACGAATACATCGATTTTCTCAACCACGCTATCAGGTAGTGCCCTCAAAGGATTTGTTAGGATGATGTGCGTGTAATCACCTAGGTCTACCCTTGCTAAGCGAGTACTGTCCACCATGGTAAGCGGCATTTGCAGTCGCCGGTCAAGTAGATGCCATATTTCGCCGGTTTGATAGGGGGACGTGTCGGCACCAGTGACCATTAACACTTTAGGTAGTCTTAAAACATGAAAATCTCGACTGCCTAGGTCAATACCGCGGGACGTGTGACTACTTGCAACTGGATAAATTGGCGCGCCGGAAAGCGCCGCCGATTGCAGGAGTGTTAGTGCGTCAGCCGGGATCGCCTCACCAATGTTTGGCGCTACGAATAAAGTGCCATAACTGAAATCCACGGCACCTTGGTTCAGGGTATTGGCTGTAAAGGGTTGTTGAGCAACACGTACGTTAGCGTCGGCCTCGAGAAGCTTATAAAGCAGTGCAGGCGTTTGAGAGTCACGCCAATCGATTAAATAACCGATGGGCGAACTAGCAAGCTGTGAACTACTTATCAAAAAATCATCAGGTAGGGACGCGGTCTTCGCGTTACGCACTGCTTCGCGAGTGTGCGTCATGTTGAAAGCCCATGGCATGGTCCAGGTAGAAACGTCATAAAAGACATTTTCCTCGAACTCGAGCTGGTGATTCCAAAGTGTCAGCAAATACGTCGATTGAGCCTGATCTAAGGGAATGGCCAGTGTCTGCCCGGCCTTATAGAGCCGCCCTTCTGCTGTGATATCGTTACTGAGCACCTCGACCACGATGTCATGACCACGAAGCACCCGAACAAACTCACGAAGCCGCGTGGGATCACCTTGTGCTGCTGCGAGGAAGTAGCCACTGCCGTGCTTGCGCTGGTTCTCTACATAAAAATTCCGCTGATAGTTGAGTAGTTCGCTCTTTAGGCTGGCTGTGGCTTCAAGCGAGGACAGTGATGCACGGAACTGGTTGGCAATACTGTTTGGAAATGTCAGTAGACCATTGATTCCCCTTTGTTGCGCGCCTCGAGACGAGGGTTGCTCAAAGAGAATGCCGACACAGCCAAACAGGTCGGGGTAAGTCGATCCTTTACCCATGAAGAAGTCGTCATAGCCTTCTTCTGTGAAGTATAGAATGCCGTCTTTATCGAAGGTCTTGGCGTGGAACTCACCGATTTTTGCCGTCAGCTCCTGATTGATCGCGGGTGTTAATGGGTTCGTGCGCTTTGGCTTACCTGGCATGAAGAAGAAGTTACTGTTATTGCCTTGCTCGTGGAAATCGAGTTGGACGTTTGGCTTCCATTCGTGGAACAACGCTAATCGACCGCGGCTTTCAGGGTGCTGGTGAGGTAGCCAATCGCGGTTGAGATCGAACCAATAATAGTTAGTTCGTCCATTGGGCACCGCTTCTCGGTGTTCGCGATCATTAGCATCGGGACTCGGATTAAGTCCTCGGAGGCTATTGCTCCAATGCGCGAACCGATCGAGTCCATCGGGATTGAGCATAGGATTAAAAATGATGACAACGTCATCGAGCTGCGCTTCGAGTGCGGCATCTTTTGCCGCAGTGAGATAGTACGCGACAAGTGGCGTTGAATTGGCGCCGCTGGGCTCGTTGCCGTGGACGCTGTACATCATGTGCATCACGGCAGGTTGTTCTTCGAGAGAAATTTTGGCCTTCGGATCGATAATGGCCTGTCGGCTTGCTTTGATCGCCTCGAGTTTCTCGATGTTCTTAGGGGATGAAATGGCATAGCTGATCAAGTCGCGGCCACCATAGCTTGTGGCGTGGGCACCGAGTGCAACCATACGCGGTGAAGCCTCGGCTAGAGTGTCCAAGTAGCTAATAATTTCATGGTGATACCAATGCCGCTCGCCGACCTTTAAGCGCACCGTCTCTTCGGGTGTCGGTATATTGCTGTCGAGTTCGGGTACCCGGTCAAGTACGTCTCCGAGAGTAAGCGCCTCTGCATTTGCGCTGACGGGAGTCACTAAAAGGGAAAGATTCAGGGTGCCGAGCAGTAGCATCAAGGCTTTCATAAAAAAACTCCAAGAAAACGGTATTCGTCATCATAGCGATATTGCGCCATGGAAACTCCATAGAATAGCAGGCCTCGCGATGTTCATTGGCTATTTTAACCCGCGTGGTCAATAGACCTGGTAATAAGTGGCCCTTATGATGTCAGTCAATTATCGGTGTTGGCACGCTTAGCGTGCGATCGTCTTGATACAGCTTTGGAGCCATGTTGTGCAGCAAGCCTTTATTTATGATGCGATTCGAACCCCTCGCGGCAAAGCAAAAGCCGATGGTGGACTCCATGAGTTGTCACCCTTGGACCTGCTCAAAATACTTTATGACGCGATTGCAGTGAGAAACGGGCTCGACCCACAGTTGGTGGGCGAAGTAGTGCTCGGCTGCGTTACTCAGCAGGGGGAGCAGGCCGGTAATATTGCAAAAACGTCCAGCCTTTATGCGGGTTGGCCCAGTCATATCTCTGGCCTCACGGTTACGCGGTTTTGCTCATCGGGCCTCGATGCTGTCAACATCGCCGCTTTAAAAGTGATGGCGGGACAAGAAGCCGCGGCCCTTGCGGGTGGTGTCGAGATGATGTCGCGGGTGCCCATGCTCAGTGATCAAGCTGCGATATTTATGGATCCAGAGGTCGCTACGGCAGCTCGAATCCTGCTCATGGGTAGCGGTGCTGATTTGATCGCGTCCCTTTACGGTTTATCGAGGGAGGCGGTCGATGGTGTTGCTCTCTTGAGCCAGCAGCGCGCAGCGAAAGCGAGGGAGGCAGGTTACTTTTCATCCATTATCCCAGTTGATAATCCGATCAAAGAGCGGCGAGTGATGCACGATGAGTGTATTCGCCCGCAAACGACTATGGCCTCTCTCGCGAAAATGCCACCGAGCTTTGCGGCCATTGGCGAGGCAGGCGCAGATGCCGTTCAGTTGAAGGGTTATCCCACCTTAAAAGCGATCTCCCATGTGCACACTGCGGGTAACTCTCCGGCAATGGCAGATGCTGCCGCCTTGGTATTGATAGGTAACGAAGCGCTCGCAGCTAATCTTGATCGTCGCCCACGTGCGGTTATCAGAGCGATGGTGAATGCCTGCGATGACCCGCTCCTTGTGCTGTCAGGCTGTGTGGCGGCAACGAGCAAGCTCTTAAAATCTCAAGGGCTTAGCGTTGATGATGTTGATCTTTTTGAAATTCATGAGGCGTTCGCCGCGACGGTTATTAAACTGCAGCGCGATCTCAGTATTCCCCTAGAAAAGCTCAACGTGAACGGCGGCGTGATCGCAATGGGTCATCCGCTGGGTGCGACGGGAGCGATTATGCTCGGTACGTTACTGGATGAGCTTGAGCGACGGAATCAAACGTTGGGTGTGGTTGCCACAAGCGGTGCTGCGGGATCAGGCACTGCGCTCTTAATTGAACGTGTGTGACGTATAGGCGGGGGGCATCGCCCCCCGTTGAGGTATGCCGCTATCGGCAGACCGTGATGTTTTGGAACGCTTAAATGAAAGCTAATGCCATCATGATCAGAATGACCAACGATCCGATCCAAACGACAGAACGCACGATAGGTGTTCCCGCGAGATAAAGTGCCGCATACGCCGCTCGGCAGATGAGCCAATACATTGGCAGATCCCCCAAGTCGACTCCATCGATTTTCGCTAACAGTGCCAGTGCTAAGAAAGCGGGCAGGCTTTCCATGTAGTTAATCGCCGCTCGCTTTGCCCTTAGTGCGTGAACCGAAAATTCGACGACTTCATCTCTAGAGCCTAGCAACCAAGCGGCATGCTTCATGCTAAATATCATGGGCAGCAGCCAAGCGTGAACCAAAAGTAGTATCAGTGCGCCAATAATCATCATATTCATAGTAAGAGTTCCTTATCATTATTTTTGGGTTTGAACCGAGAATACAGTGCCTGTAATGCCCGGTGTTTTCTAGTGCTTTATTTGTCTTTAACGGGATTTTTTTGCAGCCAGTAGAGGAGGAGCTCGTTGACCTCCTCTGGTTTTTCGCGGTGTAAAAAATGCCCTGCTTCGGGTAATACGCGAACCTCTAACCCACGGGGGAAGTCGCTTTCATGCATGGTGTCTCTGAAGAAGTCCGCGCCAATACAGCCCTCTCTTGCACCTGTAAGACCCAGCGTCGGCACGGAGATTACGTAGCGGTTAGCGGCTCGACGGGAGCGTGTCAGCGGTGCGGCGCTTGGGCCAAGTGCGGCGCGATAGTAACCAAGTGCCGCTGACAAAACGCCGGGGCGACTAAGTGCAGAGGACACGTGTTTGAACTCGCTGTCGGAGAAATCCCAGCCCGGGCTCCATACCTGCCAAAGTCGGCGAAGGAATTGGAAGTTCTTGCGAGCTACCCACCAATCGGATAAACCGCGTAATTGAAAAAACAACATGTACCACGACATCATCGCCTGCTTTGGGGTGAAAAACGCCGTGTTAGCAAAGCGTCCCGCATGCGGGACTGCCATGGTTGTTAGGCTACTAAAGCGGTCGGGGAACAGGTTCGCGGCGCGATAAGCAATCGCCGCGCCCCAGTCGTGTCCTACCAAATGACACGTCGTCTCACCCAAGGCATCCATAATATTGATGACGTCGCGTGCTAACGCGACGTCCGTGAAATCGGAGTCTATGGGTATTGTCTTTGGTTCATAGCCCCGAAGACTTACTGCAACGGCTCGAAAGCCTTTGGCGGCTAAGAACTCGATCTGTGAAATCCAGGTTTCTTTCGTGTCTGGGAACCCGTGGAGGAGCAAAACTAATGCACCTTTGCCCGCAGATAGCGCTGAAATCTCGCCCAGTTCGGTGGTAATTTCGAGTGATTCCATAATCTGGCAGATCCTTACGGGTGATTGCCTGGCACTGTCGTCTCAAAAAGGCGGCGAACTTTTTGATGAGGCAGGCTTTGCACTCGGAAGCCGTCGATACCGATCATGGTAGGTGCGGCCGTCATCGCATTGATAATGGCTTCTTCTGTGGCTTGTATGGCTGCTCTAAAAGCATGGGTGAGCTCGTTGTTGGGGTATGACTCGGCGGCAGTGAACTCGAACTCGTCTGTCGCGCTCGAATTTGCTGTTGAGAACGCAACGAAAATATCCCCTGAACCATCACTGCTGACGGCGCCTAATCGTCCAAGCGCAAGCGATGGTCGCTTTGCCAAGCGCGTTAGTTGGTGGGGTAGTAGTGGTGCGTCGGTTGCGAGTACTACAATGATAGAGCCATCACGCGTGCGTTCCTCACGATCGGTATCTTCGCTGCAGTAGGGGTACCACGCTTTGCTGCGGGGCAACGTTTTATCAACGTGACAATGTTGGCCAACGGGCAGTTGATCCGCGACCGCACGCCCTCCAAAGCGAAGAGCATCCCCGTCCCAGTTATAGTTGCACTGTACGAGTGCACCCAGGGTGTAACTTCGATCCTTCACCTGAAAAACTCGGGACGCTGTACCAATACCGCCTTTGAATCCGTTGCAGATCATGCCTGTTCCACCACCGACAGCGCCCTCAGTCACGATGCCCGATGACGCTTGCGTTAATGCGGCATAAACATGTTCGGACGCTACGTGCTGACCATCGATATCATTAAGCGCGCCGTCATAGGTCTCCGCAACCACGGGTGCATGCCAGTCCGCACGCCAGCCCTGATCCACCATCCAGCTTACTAAGCTATCTCGAACAATGCCGACACTGTGTGTATTGGTAATGGCAATGGGACCGTCGATGAGACCTCTTTCAGCGAGCCACGTGGTTCCCGTCATTTCACCTGAAGCGTTAAGCGTAAACCACCCCGAGTAAACACCTTGAAGGCTCTCTTTGCCTCGTGGGTGAATAACAGTAACCCCTGTTCTGATGGGTCCCTTGCCACGGGTCACCGCGCCATCTCCACTAATAAGTGTTGTGTGACCGACCTCTACATGCGCGACATCGGTAATGGCATTAAGAGGGCCGGGCGAGCCTCGAAAGGGAATGCCGAGATCGCGCGCGCGTGTTGTGCTATCGGCAGATGCAATAGACGCACACAGGATAAATGCAAGCACGACTAAAAAGCGTCGCGCTTTAAGCTCTGTTAAAACGTTGTTGGATAGCATCATGGGTTGCCTTCGTCTCTCTGATTGCGTGATTGATCTCGCACGCTTTTAAATTCTGATCCCGCTTTCCAGCTAGGCCAGCGAGAAGAGTTCGCAAGCTCAGCGATGAGACGCTGGAAGAGTTCAATATCTTGAATGGCGCCCGTGAGATCCCAGCCATCGGACCAGGCGTCGCAGGGTTTGTGGTAGCAGTTACCGACGTAATCAGCGATCCATTGGTCGCCCGCCTCACGCCCACCGTCAACGAGGTCGGCGCCACCGGCTATGCCCATAATTAACAGAACGGGTACGCCAACACGCGCCATAGAAAAGTGGTCTGCGCGGTAAAAAAGTCCGTTTTCGGGCAGGTTTTCTTGAGTGACGTAACGCCCTTGAGCTTGTGCTGCTCTTGCAAGGTCATCTTCGAGATCACTTTGGCCTTTGCCGACAAGAATGACATCGTGTGATGCACCTGCAGTTTGCAGAATATCGAGCGTGAAGTTAGCGACAGTAGTCTCAATCGGAAAGATGGGATCCGCCGCATAGGCTTTAGAGCCCACTAATCCCGCTTCCTCGGCAGTCCAAAAGGCAAAAACTATGCTGCGCTCTAGAGCGGGTCCTGCTTTGAGCACACGTGCTAGCTCTAGAATGCCCGCGCTGCCCAATGCATCATCATTGGCGCCGGCACGCACTGTCCGACCTTGCTCGTCGGGTGCACCAATGCCGTAGGCATCCCAATGGGCAGAGGCCATAATTATTTCGTCTGCGCGTGCGCCCCCAGGAAGAACTCCTAAGACATTTCTGCTGTCGAAGCGCGTAATGTCTACGTCAAATTGAGTCGCGAATTTAACGCCGTCTAATTCAAAGGCTTTAAAATTTGGGTTGCGTGCGGCTATGCGCAAATCATTGAGATTAAGGCCGGCTCCCGCCAGTAATTGGGTTGCTGCGTCATTGTGTAGCCAGCCTTGCAACGTTACTGGCAGCGATTGTGGGTCTTTGTTCGCGAGAGAAACATTCTCTCCTGCACCCGCCGCCGCAACGGTCCAGTCATAGCCTGCGGCCTCTGTTTCGTGAATAACCAGAGCGCCTAATGCTCCGCGGCGAGCGGCTTCCTCAAACTTGTAGGCCCACCGCCCGTAATAGGTCATGCGACGATTGCCAAATCGTCCCGCTGCGGGTTCATCAGCGGTCGCGGCGAAGTCAGGGTCATTAACGAGAAACACTGCGAGCTTGCCAGTGAGATCAATGTCACCGTAATCATCCCAGTTTTGCTCGGGCGCATGGGTGCCAAAACCCACAAACACGACGGGAACGTCCTCTGCGACTATTGTTTGAAGGTCTCGAGCTGTATCGATTGACACAGATGAGCCTTGTTCTAGCGAGAGAGTGAAGTCCGTACCGGTAAATGTCATTGCGAGGGGCGATTTAACAACGGTGCGCATCATGGGCACGTCTTGCGTCCAATTTCCGTCAACGCCGCCTGGCTTAAGGCCTATGCCCTGCATTTGCTCGATGAGATAAGCGATCGTTTTATCTTCTCCGGGTGTTCCCGGCGCTCGGCCCTCGAATGTGTCTGAGGCCAATACTTTTACAATGTTCGTAAGCCGTTGAGCACTGATCTCTGTTGCTTGTTCGGCGTGGGCTACCAGTGAGCTCAGCGAACAAAGCACTGCCAGTGTGAGAATGAAAAATCGTAGCATGGTGTTCTCCGCGTATCTGATGTGCCTAGAGTAACCAATAGCGATGCGCTAATCTGTTATTCCCTATCGCTTGTCGCAAGCTGTCGGTGCAAGTTCTGATGAAAGGTGACAATTGCTTTCTCAAAATAGCCAAAGGTTAGGTGCGAATTGGCTTGAGTGGTTACGGTTTCCTGAATTGCGCGAGCGGCCTCCCGATCTTCTTCCTGCCCGGACTGATTAACAAATGCAACGTCTCGCATGGCGTCTTCAATAGTAATGCTCTCATTGACCGTATCAGGATGTTTAACGCAGTAAGACTCCATGCGTGTCTGAGTAGGGCTTATAGGTTCAATAATGGTAACGCTGGTATGTTTAGACAGCACCGCAACACTCACGTTGGGAAACAAGTGATAAACCAGGGTGGCTGATCCTGCGATTCGCCGCTCTTCACGTTCAACAGCGCGTAGTTTCTCGATGCGCTTAAAGGGGTACACAATGCGTGAATTCTCGCCAAATGTCTCGACCACGTTGATGTTATCCAAGCCGAACGGATAGAAGGAATCTCGATGCAGAGATTTGATGTGGTATCCCTCTAGCAAGGTTTCAGTAAGTAGCTTCCAATTGGCGTTATCCTCAGTTGCACTTTGATGAAACAGGATTTGGTCGCGCGAAAAAAAATCAGGTGCGCAGTCCAGCATCGCGTCGGTAATCTCACCCTGTTGCATCACATAAACTAGGCCGCCTTTCTCAACGGCACTCACCTCCACTAAACCATCGGCTGCCATATCCAAGTCAGGAAACGCGGCTTTTCCTGGGACGCCTTTCAGGGTTCCATCAAGATTGTAGGTCCAGCCGTGGTAGGGACACGAAAACGCGCGTGAGCAGCCTTGGCCTGCCGCAACTTGCATACCTCGGTGTCGGCAGGCATTGATGAAGGCACGCACTTTTCCATCTTGTCCCCGCGCAACCAGCAGTGGTGTCCCAGCGGCATTACGCGCCACGTAAGAGCCAGCGTCAGGTAGGGCACTAGAGGGGCAAAACACGACGGGGCGTTGTCGCAGTAGTGCTAGTTCTCGCTCAAATCGCGCGTGCTCGTAATAGCTCGATACAGGTTCATGCCACTGGGTCTCACCTAAGTCGGTGGTTCCGTTATCGATATGGTCAAAGATGCGGTCGATTACATCGAGTTCACACAGTAAGCCCAGCTGCTCGGCATTGAACATGTCACTCCGCTCCGTGTTCTGCTTTCCACTCCATGGCTCGACGTACTCGCCGCTCGACCGAGGGATGGGTATAGAAGAGCCATTCTTGTAGTTGCGTAGGTCTGGGGTAACGATATTCTGCGGTTTGCACAAGGGAGCTCGCGAGCGCATCAGGCAAATTGACTGACTCGAGGGAGTAGCGATCGGCCTCAGTTTCGTTGCTACGCGAAAGGGTATTGGTAATAGGCTGAGTGAGCGTCATTAGTAAGCCGACAATAAAAATAAGTACCGGGAGGCTCGCGGGATTACTGACATCTTCTTCAGCCCCGAAGAAACGAGCGATAGGGTTAAACAGTCTATCGGCCAGCAAAAAACTCACCATAACCAAGACAGTAAGCACAGCAACAATGTCCCACACATGACCGAGCACGTAGTGCCCGACTTCATGCCCTGTCACCGCTTTTACTTCGTCGAGCGTTGCCGCGTCGAGCGCTACATCTGAAATCGCGATTCGCGCAGACGACCCTATTCCGCTCACATTGGCTGTAAAATTATTGGATTGGCGTGAACCGTCGTACATAAAAATACGGTCGGTCGGAATGCCGGCTTCAATGGCCATAGCCTCGACGGCATCTTTTACTTCACCTTCCGGTACGGTTTTGTAATCGTTGAAGAGTGGCTCAATAGCAATGGGTCCCAATAGCAACAGCAGAGCGATAGAGCCTGCCGTCAAACTACCGGACCAAAGCCACCAGCGCGAACCTACACGCTGAATGAGCCCATAAACCGCAGTCAGAAATAGGCCCATAAAGAGGGTGTTCAATGCGAGGGCTAAACCACTTTGGCCGAGAAAGTCTGCCAGCGACTGACTTGTTCGCCCGTACAGTGTCTCTCGCCACCAGCCCGTATAGATGGACCACGGCAACTCAATAATTCCCGACAGCACGAGGAAGCCAGCGCAAATACTAAAAGTGCGGAGAAAAAAGCCACGGTTGCTAAGAGTGGCAGCGATACGATGAAGTAATCCGCTGCGAACAATGAGCCAGGTGACAAGAACGGTGACGAGCAGTCCGCTGAGCATCAACCAATGATTGCCACTGGTGTACGCCGCCGCTTTCTCCAGCGCTTGGGTACCTAAGCTATTGATGTAGTCCTGCGTTGCTTGTTCGGCATCAAATGTCATGTTGTGACCTCGTTAGCAATTATTATTGACGCCTTTCATATCATTATTCGTTGCGCGCAGTAAAATTGGACGAGCGACTTATTACGGCGACACGGGTGAGTAGCCTAGCAGTGCGCTGAAATTGTCGATATAGGGAAATTTGTCGAGATTAGGGAGTCAGCCAGGGAGGGTCACACCGTATTGATTAATAAGGTGTCCCAATAAAATGGCCGGAGCAGCACAATTTTCTCCGCTTTGAATTCTAGCCATTCGCAAATTAATGTCTCAAACGGCTCTGCGGTTTTTTTGCCAATGCCTTTCGCACTAATGAGAACCGCGACACTATCTTCGTTGCTAGTGAACGAAAGTGGTTCAACAGAGAAATGCTGAAAGTGCGTAAACACCTGCTTGCCCAGAGTCTGCAGTCCTTCAAGGCCTTTATACGTTCCGTTAAAGGGTAAGTCCTGAGCTTCTACAATATGGAATTCGGGGTGTAGAAGTGTGGCAACGGTACTCCAATCACCCTTAATCGCAGCGCTGTAAAACAACTCAGCGCTGTCAAGATTCCTTTGGCGCGCCATTGTGTTTGATATCTTGGTCATCGCACCAAACCACCTTTTTTCTATGTCTTGGAAATGACAACGCCGCTGTTAAGCGGCGTTGCATGTAGGTCAAATTTCACCGTTAGGTGCCCTTGAATGTCAGGCAGCATGCTCGGCGAATTCTAGCTCTGGGAAGCCATTGTCCGCTGACTCTTTGAGCTTGTCGTAATAGACGTTGGCGCCGCCAAAGTAAATCAACACGCGCGGCTTTCGGTCCTCTCGGTTTGCCCCCATCATCCAAGAATTCACCTTGTCACCTTCGGCCATTAGCGTTTGCTCATGGATTTCTGCTGTGTGAGCTGTCCACTCATCCTCGGCTTGCTGGCTCGGATAAAATACTTCCTTCCCTTCTCGCTTCATCTGCTTAATACAGTTTGCAATGTATTGGGCATTTTGATCGATCGAGGTCGGGAGGTTGGCGAAGGGCGCTTGCGGTCCCGTGACCATGAAAAAGTTGGGATAGCCTGATACCGCGACGCCCATGATTGAGCTTGATTGATCTTGCCACTTGTCGCGAAGTGTTTCACCGGTTGCACCAACAATGTCCATTGCCTCCAGTGCACCCGTGTACGCATTAAAGCCGGTTGCAAGTACGATGATGTCAAATTCGTACTCATGCTCGCTGGTGCGGACACCTGTTTCAGTAATTGTTTCGATAGGCTCGCGATCTTTGATATCCACGAGATGGACATTGTCGCGATTAAACGTTTCGTAGTAGCCGTGATCCAAAGGCGGGCGCTTAGCAAACAGCGGATAACCTTTTGGCGTTAGAAGATCGGCGAGTTCCGGGTCATCGACCTTCGCTTTGATCATCTTCTCAATAATAAAGTCGGCGGCCGCCTGGTTTGCTTCTGGTGATGCGAGGAGATCATCAAAGGTTTCGAACACCCAACGGAAGCTACCGTGCCAGTTCTCTTCAAACACCTGGCGAATTTCTTCGGGGGTGCTGTCGGCAATTGTACGACCTGACGGCGGGTTAAATGCCATGCCAAACACGTGGTTTCGACACTTGGCGATAATCTCGTCATAGTTTTCTTTGATCTCTTTTTCCCACTCAGGCGTCATCGGCTTTTGCATCGCCGGCATCACGAAATTAGGCGTTCGCTGGAACACGGTAACGTCAGCTGCGACTTTGGCGAGCTCGGGAAGCATTTGTACGGTGGTCGCGCCTGCTCCGATGATGCCGATACGCTTGCCTTCATATTCCAATTCCTCGGGCCAGCGTGAGGAGTGGAATAAGGGCCCTTTAAACGTATCCATGCCTTTGAGATTTGGAATTTGCGGCTCTGAGATCATACCCATTCCACTAATAAAGTAGCGACATGTATAGGTTTCGCCGCTCCCTGTTGTCACCAGCCATGTGCCGTTATCTTGGTATTCGGCGCTCTTTATCTCAGTATCAAACTGAATGTCCCGCCACATATCGAATTTATCAGCGACAAAGCGAAGGTAATTTTGTGTTTCTTTCCAACCAGGATATCGGCGTGACCAGGTCCATTCCTGTAAAACCTCTTCAGAAAAGGTTAAGCAGTAGTAGTAGCCTTCGCTGTCGGTGGCTGCGCCAGGGTATTTATTCCATGCCCATGTGCCGCCGATGTCGGTGGCGCGATCGAAGACCTTCAATGACAAACCCGCTTCGCGCAAATAATGAATCAGGGTTATGCCGGCGAAGCCCGCGCCCACCACAATGGCGTCATAATCTACGTGTTGATTGTTTTGCATGGCGCTGCTCCTTGTTTGTATTTTTGGGTGAGTCGTTTCCACGTTGAGAAGCTGGACTGCGATTCAACCCGGTTATGTTTATTTGATAGTAGCGTTAAAGTCATTCTTATTAAACTTGCTGGACGCAAGTAAGTTTCGCCATTCTGCATGTTTACGTCAATCTCTTTCCGCAGACATTCTTGTACCAAAAGAAAATTTTTAGTCTGGCGGCTCAACCAAGATTACGCAAAACACTTGACTATCGTAACGTCTTTCAATAGCTTGCTAGTCACAAACAAGAAAGACTGTCGTGCTCGGCGCGATGAATAACAAATAAAAAAAACTGATTGGTAAATGTATGAGCGAAGCTTTGTTGGAGCGACTAGACCGCCTTGAAAGCCGGGTAGACATCGAGGCTCTGGCCTCTAATTATTGTCATGGCTTTGATAAACGCGATGAAGCCCTATTTATGAGCATTTGGAGCGATGACTGCATTTGGAATATAGGCCCACCGTTCGGCTCGTTTGAGGGTTCTGCGGGAGTTCATCACGCTTTGATTGACATTCTTTGGCCCGCATGGGGTATTAGCCAGCACGTGACGTCTAATCTCGTCGTTAACTTTATCGATAATGATCATGCAACATCGCGATGTGATGTCGATTGTACTGGGACGCTTGCAGATTCGAGCGAGGCCACCTTCGTAGGCGCGACGTATAGCGATGTGCTAGAGCGCCGGGATGGGGCCTGGAAGATTAAGCAGCGCGATGTTGTTATTCACTATTTCAACTCATTTTCAGGGACCAACTTGTCGGCCCCTAGTTAGTGTGGTCTGCGAAAGAGTAAACTGATGTAAAGTAAAAACAAAAATATAAACTTAACCATAAGCTCAAAGGCACTTAGCCAGAGGTAAAAGCCATGAAAAAAACTCCCATAGCCCTTGCTGTTTTAGCAGCAGCTTCAATGGTCCCGGTCGCCACGCCTGTATTTGCGCAAGATTTTGCGCTTGAAGAGGTCGTGGTAACCGCGCGTAAACGTACTGAGAGCCTTCAAGACGTTGGCTTTTCGGTCAGCGCTCTATCGCAGTCTCAAATTGATGGGCAGTTCGCCCGTGATATCACTGATCTTGCGAATATCTCGCCCAATATTGTCATCGACGACACGGCTCAAGGTCCAGGTGGCGTTGCGGCGATCTTTATCCGAGGCATTGGTGTTGCCGACGTGGAAAAGAACTTTGACCCCGCGGTAGGTGTTGTGGTCGACGGCATGTTCATTGGATCCAATGCGGGCAGCCTGCTGCGCAGCATTGACATCGCCAGTATGGAAGTACTTCGCGGTCCCCAGGGCACCCTGTTTGGTCGTAACACCATCGGCGGTATTATCAATATCACGCGAACAAAGCCCACCGGCGAAGTTGGCGGTAAGTTCCGCGCAGGTTACGAGGAGTACGACACGTATTACGCCGATGGTATTTTTAACTTTGGTGTTGGCGAGGATCTCGCGATTAAGTTGACCGGCGCTGTTCGGGACCAACAGGAAGGCTATTACCAAAACGATGCAATCGGTCGCGACGTGGGTCGTAACGACTACCAGTCTTACGGCTTAAACGCACTGTGGACTCCCACTGACGATCTTGAAATTGAATACACCGGGCAGTTTGAGGAGACCGACCAAGATACGCCGCCGCTTCTCAATACTGCGCAGCCTCGGCACCTATTTTGCTCAGCCTATGGCTATTGCTCTCCCAGCGAAAATTCAACCATCACTGGTGATCGCAGAAAGACGGCGAACGTCGGTTATATCCCACCGGACCCCAACGGGGCGGCTTTCGCTGCGTCAACGCCAGATCAAGCCCGCGAAGCAGAAATGGCGGCAACGTTTGATGCCGATACCCACATTCTGGAAGTAGGCTGGCAGGCGACGGATGCGCTGCGACTTGACTATGTCTATGGCAGCTACGAGTCAGATGAGACGATTATTTCAAACTGGGACGGTACGCCAACTTTCTTGTACGGCACTACACGTCCAGCGACTTATGAGCAGTCGACCCATGAATTCCGTGCAAGCTGGGACAATGGCGGCGCCATTAATGCGGTAGCCGGGGTTTATCTTTGGGATTCAGAGTACGAGATCGGACTGCGCAGTTGGGTGGGGTTCGTGACACCTGGCGTTATCCTCGATCTGTTACAGAACTCGCGTCAAGAGAGTGAGTCGCAGGCTATCTTTGCAGATATCGACTGGGCTATTAGCGATAAGCTGACGCTCAATATTGGTGGACGCTACAACGAAGATGAAAAATGGACCTACCAAGACGGTTTGGTCAACGCCACGGCAAACGAGAGCTGGAATGAATTCACGCCTCGCGCCAGTCTTCGTTATCAAATGACTGAAGGCCTCATGACCTATGCCACTTACTCTTCTGGCTTCCGAGCGGGCGGGTTTAATGGCCGGGTGAACTCAATAGAGGAAGCAACGCAGCCTTACAACCCTGAGACAGTTGACAACTTTGAGCTTGGCTTCAAGTCAGAGTCGGATGATCGTCGCGTGCGTATCAACGGCTCGGTCTTCTACATGCAGTATGACGACAAGCAGGAAGAACTCCAGCTGCCATCTGATACCGGTACTGGTCAGAAGACCGTCGTGACTAACGCATCGGAAGCGGCCATCTGGGGCGTCGAGTTAGAGGCGCAGGCGGTTATTGGTGAAGCGCTGACCGTGCGTGCCAATATCGGTTATCTCGATACCGAGTACGATAGCTTTCAATACACGGACGCGGTAACAGGCGGCACGGTTGACCTGAGCTATTTAGAGTTCCGTCGTGCACCTGATTTCACTGGTACGGTCGATGCTACCTATGAGTGGGACACATCGACGGGAAGAGTTTGGGTGCGCGGTGCATACCACTTCCTAGGCGAGCACCACGTCAACGTTACCAACTCACCTGAGCTAGAAAACGATGCGCAGCATCTACTCGACGCATCAGTGAATTGGGAAATGGATAACGTAAGAGTTAGCGTGTTTGGTAGAAACCTAAGCGATGAAGACGGTTATACCCACGGCTACGATGTGGCGGGCCTCTGGTCCTACGCTGCGGTACGAGCACCGCGTACTATTGGTGCCGAGATCGTTTACAACTTCGGAGAGTAAGCGTGGAGCCACGACTCGTAGAATTACTGGCTAAGCAAGATATCTACGAGGTCATCGCCCGCTACGCGCGGGCGATTGATCGCTTAGATGAAAATATGCTGAGAGGGGTGTTTCACGCCCACTCGACGCATAACCACTTCTACCAAGGTCCCTCATCGGACGCGTCTCGTGCTGCAACCGACGAAGACCCAGGCGATTTTGTGCGCTTTGCTTTGCAAGTTCTCTCAACCTATAGCCGTACGCATCACCAGCTTGGCAATACGCTGATCGAACTGACTGGCGAAACGACGGCGACGGCAGAAACCTATTTCACTGCATTTCATAGGGTTCGACCTATTGGGGACCCGCTTGCCGGCCCTGAAGCGTATGAAACCGAGATGGATTTTTTCGTTGCTGGGCGCTACATCGATCGATTTGAGTGCCTAGCCGGTGAATGGAAAATTGCTCATCGTACAGGTATGACAGACTGGATACGCCTTGAAGCCCCTGCGTCTAGGGGAACTTCAGGTATTGATCAGTCGACGATTGGTCAGCGCGCGCCCGATGATTTGATTTATCAATTTATATCGGTGTGAGTCGGTATTTTAGTAAACCGTAACGGTTTAGGAGATCCCCATGGAGCAGAGATTGAGCGGTCGTGTGGCAGTGATCACAGGCGGTGCCAGTGGCATTGGTGCAGCGACGGCAGAAAAGTTCGTTGAGCACGGCGCTAAGGTGGTGTTGGGCGATATTCAGCAGGGTCCTCTCGATGAGTTTGTCGCACGTCTTGGCGATAACGCCATTGGACTCCGTTGTGATGTGACCAATGAAGACGACGTTGCCGCTCTTGTCGATTTGGCGGTAAGCCATTTCGGACGCATTGACGTCATGTTCAATAACGCAGGCATTGTCGGTGCTATTGGACCCATGGATACAACCCCCACCTCTGAGTGGAAGTTTAGTCTCGACGTGCTACTCAATGGCGTGTTTTATGGCATGAAACACGCGAGTCGCCATATGAAAGTGCAGGGCTCAGGCTCGATTATAAGTATGTCGAGCACTGCTGGCGTGATGGGCGGTTTGGGCCCCCACGCTTACGCAGCGGCTAAGCATGCCGTCGTCGGTCTCACTAAGAATTTGGCGGCGGAAGTGGGCTCGAATGGTATTCGAGTGAACTGCATAGCGGCGGCAAGTATGGCGACGCCTATGGTGGCCGCGGCGCTGGGCAATGAGCATACCAACATTGATGACACCTTAACGGCCCTTGCCGATATGTCTCCTTTACGTGGGCGCCCTGGACGCGCGGACGATATCGCCAATGCGGTACTGTGGCTCGCCAGCGATGAGGCTGGATACATTAGCGGGCATACGCTGGCTGTTGATGCGGGTTTGACCACCGGATCTACTGCAGGGGACCCTAACTTCGCTGAGTATCAGCCGATCATGCGAGAGGCGGGCAACAAGGGTCTCTAATAACGTGGGCCTTTAATAGCAAGGGCCTGTAATAAAAAGGCCCTTTCATTCCAGCCACCATCATTTATTGTCCCGGTTTCATGGCCCGCTCGGCAGCTCAAAGACAAACAGTCCGCCGCCGCCAGGAGGCTGATAAATGTCTGGGAAAATCACCGCGGTCAGCGCTCTAAAGACACCAATACCTGTGGGCACCGCAACAAATTGACGACCATCGGCCTCGTAGGTGATGGGGTAACCGTGAGTGGGTGCAGGTAGGCGAGACGACCAAAGTAGCTCTCCGGTACTTTGATCAAAGGCCTTGAAGTACCGATCTAAGTCACCAATAAATACCAGTCCACCATCGGTCGATAGCGCCCCGGTTAAAAATAACGCTTCCTGCTCGATGGACCACAATGGCTGCAAGTTTTTGGCATCGATAGCCATCAGCTTTCCTGCGGCACTTTCTTTTCCCGGCATGGGGTATGTGGCCACGTCAGCACCGTAACCACCGCCGCCTTCACCCAAGTCGACCTCGCGGGGCGTCATGTCTGAGCAAAGTTGGTGTAGCGGTAAAAATAGATGGTTGCTTTGTGGGTTGTAACTGGCTGACTGCCAGTTGTGGCCACCATAAATGCCAGGGCACGCGGTAAACGTTGTTCCAATTTGTGCGCTGGCAATGTCATGTCGATAGGTGAGGCTGCCTGTGGAGTGATCGATATCAAAGATGTTCTGAGGCAGTGTTTCGAGTAGCGCGATGAATTCGCCTGACGCACGATCGAGCTTCCAAAGAATGCCGTCCTTGCCTGCTGTTAAGACCACCTGTTGGCCATCGATATTGGCGAGAATGCGCTCGAAACCCACTTCCATATCGATGGTTTCACCGGGTATGTGCTGGAAGTACCAGCGGATGTCACCCGTCTTGGGGTCGAGGGCAAGGGTCGAGTTGGTATATAGCGCGGCATCATCGACGCTCATTCCGCGACTTACCGCAGCCCATGGCTTGGGCTGTGATGTTCCATAGATCACTAAATTGAGCTCTGGATCGTAACTGCCGGCAATCCATGTGTCGCCGCCGCCACGTCGGTCGGGCTCAATCTCACCCCAGCTCGCATAAGCCTCGGTATCGGGTTCGGCGAGTGTCGACGTGCGCCACAGCTCTTCTCCCGTGTCAGGGTCATGTCCGGTAATAAAGCAGCCATCTTCGGTAAACAGTTCGCAGCCATTGATGCCACTGACGACAACCCCGTCGGCAATAATGGGTCCGGCGCTGTGAGTAAACGCCTGACGGAAGTCAGCCTTTTCGGTACGCCAGCGCTCTGTTCCCGTTTTGATGTCGATAGCGACTAATGCGGCATCATAGGTGGCCAGGAAGAGCGAGTCTTCGAACAGCGCAATGTTGCGAGTGGGACCGCCTAGTAGTTTGGAGCCGGGCGGATAGGGATAACGGTATTCCCAAATGAGTGACCCCGTAGCGCCATCGATCGCTTGGATTTTGTTGTCGGGATGGGTGAGAAACATCACGCCATCGCGGACGAGGGGAGTTATTTGACTGCTACCCGATGATAGCGCCATCGACCAGCTGAGCGTCAGCTCGCGGACATTTTCTGTGTTGATGTCAGACAATGGGCTGTGGCCATCGCCCTGCGCGGTTCTGCGCCAGTTGAGCCAGTCTGCGGGCTTAGGGTTCTCCAGTTCGGCCATGGTTACGGGTTGGAAGTCTTTAATTGTCTGGTTGTTGAAGCCCCCGGCATTGTTGGCAAGGTTCATGATTGCCTCAGCACCCGAGAATTCAACGGCACTGCTGTCTGCGGCACTGCTATCGACATCACTGCTGTCAACGGCTGCAGTTGCCTCTGGAGCGGTTAAAAGCCCATCTAATTCGCCGAGGCTGGCAAGGAGAGGGGAGTCGACGAGACGGTCTTTGTTGTACTCAACAATATATCGAGTAAGTTGAACATGCTCTTTAGGCGTCAGGGTATGCGCAGCGCCGGGAGGCATTTGCGTTTGCGTAAGCGTAAACAGCGAAGTGGCTGTTTCGTTACGCCATTTATCAATAAAGCCTTTGCCGGCGAGTGCAGCACCATGGGCAGAGCCACGCAGGGATGCACTGTGACATCCGGCACATTGCTCGTCGTATAACCTCTTTGTTTGATTCGCGTCCTCGCTGGTAGCCTGCGTGGGGGGCGCGGTAAGAAGAGTACTAAGCGTTACAAGCGCGAGGGTATTAATTGTTTTCATAAGAGTGCCTCGACGATTAAATGCGCGGTCTAACCAGCCCCAACCTGTCGGCTGGGGCTGTGCCAAAGAAGCGGTTTAGCTTTCGAGATAATGACCGTATTTCTCTAGTGCCTTTGCCCGTAAAGTGGGCGTATGGTACGACGGGAAGAGGGCCTCATGGGGGGTGTAGTTACGCAAGATGCCTTTTGCAACGGCGATCTTGTGCACTTCCGTTGGCCCGTCAACTACGCCTAGTTCCGGGATGTTAGCCCACATAGTCGCCAATGGCGTTTCGTCGGAGCTGCCAAGACTGCCGTGCAGGTGCATGGCTCTTGATACGATTTCGACCAAGACTTTTGGGGTCGCAGCCTTGATCGCCGCAATCTCCATGCGTACTTCGCGGTTGTATTCTTTATGCTTATCGATCAACCACGCGGTGTAGAGCACGTGCAAACGATACTGCATCATCATGGTGTATGAGTCGGCAATTTTCTCTTGCGTCATTTGCTTGTCAGCTAGGCGCTCGCCTTTGGTTTGTCGACTGACAGCGCGCTCACACATCATATCGAGGGCTTTTCGGATCACGCCCACGGTCCGCATAGCATGGTGAACTCGGCCACCTCCCAAGCGAGTTTGCGCAACTAAGAAGCCTTCGCCTTCCTCGCCCAACAAATTATGAGCGGGCACACGGCAGTCTTTAAAATTAATGTAGGCGTGCACTCCATCGCCCTGCTCTATGTAAGGGCCCACGGCGGAGTTGCGGATAATATCCATGCCCGGCGTGCCTTGTTCTACTAAAAAGATAGACGCACCTTTGTGAATGGGCGCGTCGGGGTCGGTAACTACCATGACCAGTAAGAAGGCCGCGAATCGTGCGTGAGAGGCAAACCACTTTTCACCGTTAATAACCCACTCGTCACCATCCCGAACGGCGGTGCATAAAAATTCGCCGGGATCGGCGCCCGCCTGGGGTTCAGTCATGGAATAACACGATGCGATGTCGGCATTGAGTAATGGAGTGAGGTATCGCTGTTTTTGTTCAGGTGTGCCGAATTTGGCAAGAATTTCAGCATTGCCTGAGTCGGGTGCCTGACAGCCAAAGACGCTAGGTCCAAAACGGCTTCGACCGAGAATTTCGTTCATGAGTCCAAGGTTGACTTGTCCGTAGCCTTGGCCACCAAGTTCAGGTTCTAAATGGCATGCCCATAGATTTTTGCTTTTGACGATCTCCCTCAAGGGCGCCATTGCCTTGGCGGCAGGGGAGTTCGGATCCCACGGATCTCCTGGCTCCCGAAATACTAAATCCAGCGGCTCAATCTCTTCACGGGTGAATTCATCTATCCAATCGAGGGATTTTTGGAAGTCGGGATCGGTTTCAAATGACCATGTCACAATCGTGTCTCCTATCAGTAGACGCTAGTAATGTAGTAAGCGAGTTCGCCCGGCGGCCGAACGATTGTTGCGCTACTAATCGTTCAAAACAAAGTGCTTGGGCTTGTCAAATTCCGCCGTTAGTTTAAACTTGCTTTACGCAAACAAGCAACGCGAATAATGGTTTAATAACGCGTTTGTGAGTTGAAAGCACAATAAAACGAGAAAATACGTATGACTGACTCCCCGGTTTGGCTCATCACAGGTGCGTCGCGCGGTATTGGCGCCGCCATGGCCCGCCAAGCACATGAGCACGGTTGCAGGGTAGCTATTGTCGCGCGCAGCGACGCCGCGGATGCGCTGGCGATAAGCTTGGGGGAAGGTGCGATTGCCGTCCGAGCTGACGTCAGTAATTCAGCATCTGCCAGGTCCGCTGTGGATCAAACGATTGAGGCATTTGGTCGTCTCGATGTCGTCGTTAATAACGCGGGAGTCCACCGCGGTGGCCGCGTTACACGCCTGAGTGAGGAGCATTGGCAGGAAGTCCTAGACGTCAATCTCACCGGAGCGCTTAACGTTATTCGTGCCGCAACGCCGCATCTGGGTGAGGGCGCCAGCATTATCAATATTGGCGCGGTTGTGGGCTTTAGAGGATTCCCGGGAGATGTTGCCTATGCGTCATCTAAGGCGGGCCTTTCCGGTATGACCAAAGCGCTGTCGATAGAGTTGGCGCGCAAAGGTATTACGGTCAATTTGGTCGTGCCAGGCTTGGTTTTGACCGAAATGACTTCAGGGCTCACCGAAGCTGCGATGGAAACCATGCGACAACAAATTCCTATTGGGCGACTCGGCCAGGAGCAAGAAATTGCCAGCGTAGCGTATTGGGTAGCTCAAAGCCGATACATGACCGGTGCAACAATACCGGTCGATGGCGGACTGTTGTGCAGCTTTGGAGTGGTTGGATAGTGAGTGAGTTGCCACAGAAAGTTTGTCATTGGCTCAGCGAAGAGTTGGGCTGGACTGATCCAACGTTTACCGGTGCCCTGAGCGGCGGAAATTCGAATTTGACGTGGCGTTTCGACGCTGAAAATGGGGCATGTGTGGTGCGTACGCCGCCGGCTGAGGCTATATCGCCAAATTCAGGTCGAGGTATTGAGCGAGAAGCCAAGGTCCTGGCTGCCGTGGAAGGCCGCGCTAGAGCGCCGCGGCTTTATGCTTACTGCAACGATCTTACGGTCATTGGTAGGGCTTTTCTGGTTCAAGAATGCATCGACGGCGTCTCCATTACTGATACCCTGCCGCAGGATTATACTGACCCTATCGCTGCAACAAATGCACTGGGTATCGATTTAGTGACTCAGCTGGCGGCAGTACATGCCATCGCATGGCCCGATCCAAAGCTCGAGGGCTTAGGCAGGCCCGACCAGTTTGTCGAGCGGCAAATTGGCCGCTGGCTTCAAGTACGTGAACAGCAGTCATTTCGCGATTTACCCCAGCTATTTGAGTTGGGACGATGGCTTTTAGATAACATTCCCGAGAGCGAGGGGGCGGTCCTAACCCACGGTGATTATCATCTCGACAATACCTTAGTCAGCACAACGGCTCCTGAGATAAAAGCAATTATTGATTGGGAGTTGGCAACGGTGGGTGAGCCGGCTATGGATGTTGCGCTTGCATTGTTATTCTGGGGCCAAAAACGAATACCCAATCCTCCGGGCTTTGCTCATTTACAGGCGATTTCACGAAAGTCTGGTGTGATCGGGCGGAGAGAGCTTGCGCGCGAGTGGGCGTCACTGACAGGTCGTTCGCTTGCGCACATGGATTATTACATGGCCCTGGCGGCTTGGCGCTTGGCGTCTATTGTGGAAGGCGCCTATGGGCTGTTTCTGCAGGGGAAGGTGTCAACAAGCTATGCCTCTTCCCTAGAGCATGATGTCCCCGCGCTATTACTGGAAGCTGAGCACGCGGCCCGAGGCGATTGGTGACCTTATGTTAAGCACCATGATGCATACGCCGCTGGGTGTAAAAACATTGTTCGATTTCGGCGCGCGCCATTTCGCTAGCAGTCGTGTTGGTGAGTATGACGGCGATACCATTCAATGGCACAGCTACGCGGACATCACGACACAGGCTGCCAAATTGGCCAATGCATTAACGCATCTCGGTATTGGCAATGGCGAGCGTGTAGGTACTTTTTTGTGGAACAGCGCGGTCCATTTGAGCCTTTACCTCGCGGTGCCAAGCATCGGCGGCGTGTTACATACCCTCAACTGTCGTTTGGCCGCCGATCAAATTAGCTTCATTATCAATCATGCCAATAATAAAGTCGTCGTGGTCGATGGCCGATTGGAAGAGCAATTTTTGCCGGTTCTTTCGCAGATTCCCCGCGTAGAGCACATTATTGTCGTCAATCCTTGCGGGTTACTGGCGGATGATCCCCGCGTGATCGATGTCCACGAGTTGACTAAAAGTAGCGCCAGCCACTTCGATTGGATTGAATCGCCTGAAGACAATGCGGCGGGTATTTGCTACACGAGTGGTACAACAGGTAATCCTAAGGGCGTCGTATATAGTCATAAAACGACGTATCTGCATGCTCTGGCTTCTCGTTCCGTCGACAGCTTCGGTGTCCACGAGCGCGATACTATTTTGATGTTACCCTCGATGTTTCACGCTAATGCATGGGGTTTCCCTTACAGCGGTTGGCTGTCAGGTGCAGATATGGTGATGCCAGGGCCGCATCTGCAGATTCCGCACTTGCGAGCAATGATTAACAGCAGTAAGCCTACGCTCACGGCTTTAGTGCCTACCCTATTAGGCGACTTGCTGCGCACTGATGAATCTGAATCGCTCGATTGCAGTTGTTTTCGAGCCATTATTTGCGGCGGCTCCGCCGTTCCATCCTCAATGATAGATGCTGCTCGGGACCGATGGGGTGTTGCGGTGATTCAGGGCTGGGGTATGACGGAGACTAGCCCCATGTGTGTCTTATCGCACCCACCGAAAGATCTTCGGGGTCATTCAGAAACTGATTTCCGTATTAAAAGTGGCAGACCTGTGCCCGGGATCGAAGTCCGAGTTGTTAACGATCAGGGTGAAAGAGTCGCCTGCGATGGTAAAACGGTAGGTGAGCTGCAGCTGCGTGGCGCGTGGGTCACGGGCAGCTATCTTGATATTGAAAGTGACGCCTTCGCGGAAGATGGCTGGTTGAAGACGGGAGACGTAGGGCATATCGATCCTCAAGGTTATGTGCAGCTAACTGATCGATCGAAAGATGTCATCAAATCGGGTGGTGAATGGATCTCGTCGGTCGATCTTGAGGATGCCATTCTTTCCCACCCGGGCGTAGAAGAGGTCGCGGTTATAGCGATCCCCGACGAGCGATGGCAGGAGCGGCCGCTGGTAATCATAGTGCCCTCAGAAAACGATCGGCCTAATCCAGCAGATATACGCGTTTTCCTGAACACGCGTGTCGCTGGATTCTGGATACCAGAATACTGGTCTTTTGTGGACGCCATCCCCAAAACCAGCGTTGGGAAAATTGACAAAGCACAGTTGCGCAAAGATCTACAGGCGAGTGTTATCACGCCAATAGTTGTTAAAGGCGGTAATAAACCTTGAGCCCGTTTCGAGAGAGAGCATTTTATGGATATGCAAGCTAAACCCACTGGCGCTGGTCGAACTAACAAACAGGCGGAGCGCAGTGCCTTATCCGATAAGCTGATGTTTGATGCGGCAGTCCAATTAATCAATGAGCGTGGCACTGCCAAGACGACGCTAAAAGATATTGGCGAGGTAGCAGGCTACAGTCGCGGCTTGGCAAGCTATCGGTTCGGCTCGAAAGACGGCTTATGGATGGAGCTATTCGATAAATTCGATGAGCTTTGGAAAGCGCACATCGGGTCATATGTTTCGGGTAAGCGAGGACTTGATGCCTTGAGTGCGGCAATCAGTGCTCAGTGCGACATCTTTAAGAATGAATCAAGCTATCTGCGGGCCATGTACATTCTCTGGTATGAGTCATTAGGCGACGAATCGGAAATCCGTGCCAGTCTCGCGCGCCATCACATTATTTATCGTCGGGATGTTCAGCGTTGGATTGAAGAAGGACTCGCAGATGGATCTGTTAGAGACTCTGTTGACCCCGCACGCTTCGCCACAATGTATTGCTCAACGATGTTCGGGACGATCTACCAGTGGGTGGTCGCTGCGGACGCAATTGATATCGATGATTTTTTTGAACATCTTGAAAAAATGATGCTGTTTTACCTAAAAGAAGCGAGGAATGACTAATGGCGAGATTAGCGGTTGATGGCAGCAAGTCCATATACTTCGAAGACTTGGGTGCAGGTGATATTGCACTGGTACTCATTCATGGCTGGGGTATGAGCGGCCGTTGTTGGGACGGTATTCTAAAACCGCTGCTCGAGCATGGCTTGAGAGTGGTGACCATCGATCATCGCGGTTGCGGTCGCTCTGACCACGACTTTGCCGATTTATCTATCGATGCCATTGCCTCCGATGTCGCTGCGCTGGTCGACGAATTAAACCTTGAGTCAGTGATATTGAACGGATGGTCTCTTGGCGGTGCAGTTGCAACCAAGGCCGCGTCTTTGCTCGGTAGTCGTTGCAGTGCGCTGGTTTTAACGGCGGGCGCGAGCCCCATCTATACGCAGAAACCTGACCTCCCTTTGGGCGGCACGGCGGAGGATGTTGCCGGTGTTGTGGCGGCGATGGATGATGATCGCGTGACATTTTTAGCAGGCCTCGCCAATGCAGTCTGCGCGAAGCCGATTTCTGATGCGATGCTAGCTTGGATGGGAGATGCATTTATTGCCTCTGCTGCCAGAGCATCATCTACTCTGGGCGAGCTAGCCCATATTGATCAGCGGGAGATGTTGCTGGGGCTCGATATGCCCGTTCTCTCCTACATCTGCGGTCAGGATGGCTTTGTTGCGCCAGAGATTTCGCGGTGGGTAGCTGACAATCACCCTCGCGCCAAAGGCATTGAATTTCCCGATAGTGGGCATGCTCCGTTTATAGAGGAACGAGCGGATTACGTCAGTACGCTGGTTGAATTTGCGAGAGCTGTATAGAAATTCGTATTGAAAAATATTAATCGAGGCTTGTTCAGTGCGGCGCTCTCGCGAGGTCGCCCAGAGAATAAATAACAAGACGATGGAGAGCCATGAATATGTTGTCAGCCGATGACCGATTTGCAATAACCGAACTGTTAGCTAGAGCGTCATACGCTTATGACCAGCGTGATTTAGCGCTTCTAGAGTCCTGTCTCTGTGCCGATGCCTCCATCAGCTTCCGTATTGGTGGCGGTGACTTAGCAGGGCCCTATGAAGGTCGAGAGACCATGATGGGTGTTTATAAAGGGGCTATGGATTCGCAGAATGATGTTCGCCGACATGTGGTGTCCAACGCGATGTTTACGCCCAGCGGTGAAACGGTTGATGTGATCTCAAATCTCACGCTATTCGCGACCGAGGACGGCAATACAAAGCTACTGACCGTTGGGTTGTATCACGACACCGTGAAGCAAGAAGACGGCGCGTGGCGGATTGCTAAACGTCATGTTGAGCTCGACAGTGCGTACTGAGGGTTCGGTATGAATCTCGGAGATATCCCAGCCAAAATTGCCGCCAACTCACCGGAACGCGAAGCGCTTGTCGATGTGCCCAATGATCGCCGCATAACTTATGGCGAGCTTGAGGATCGAGTTTCCAGGCTGGCCAATAGCTTGCGTGGCGATCTTGGCCTACAGAAGGGCGATCGTGTTGCGATTCTGTCACGCAATTGCATCCAATACATGGAGATCATGTTTGCTGCTGCGCGCTGCGGATTAATTGCGTTGCCATTGAATTGGCGTTTGAGCGAGCCAGAAATGGCGAGGCTGCTTGAAGACGGCGAGCCTGCGGTTGTGTTCAGTTCTGCGGAATATCAGGAGACAGCTGCCAATCTACAAAAGTGCGTTGCACTGCCTCATTGGCACAACTTCGCAGAGGGTTTCGACTGTAGCTATGAGCATTTGATTGCAGCGGCGTCGCCCGATGCACCCGTTTGGGACGACGAAGTTGGCGCTAATGATCCCGTGCTGATTCTCTACACAGGTGGAACTACGGGCCAGTCAAAAGGCGCGCTGCACACCCACCATTCACTGTTCATGGGCATGCTTAATCAGACGGTGGCCGAGCGTATTGTTCCCAGCGACGTGTATATGTTGACTGGGCAGATGTTCCATATACCTGTGGCATTGGCGATGAATTACATGGCCCATGGTTGTCCGGTCGTACTTATTAACTTTGAAGCTAAGCTGGCGCTTGAGGTCATTGAGCGAGAGCGGGTGTCGGCGTTTCTTGGTATTACCACCATGATCAACTGGATGATGGCTGTTGAGGGTTTTGAAAACTACGACCTGAGCAGCCTGCGTAATTTCCAGTACGGTGGGGGTCCTATGCCGCGCTCTGTTGTAGAGGCTGCAATGCAGGCCTTTCCCTGCACGATGATTCAGGGATATGGCCAGACCGAAGGCATGACGATGACCTTTTTATCTCAGGAGGATCATGAGCGTGCCATTGCAGGCGCCCATACAGAACGTTTGGGGTCATGTGGGCGAGCAGGTTTTATTACCGACATTCAGGTAGTAGACCCGGCGGGTCACGCGGTGCCGAAAGATGGCCATACACATGGTGAAATAGTGGTTCGCTCTGAGGCGAACATGGTGGGCTATTGGCGTCGACCTGATTTGACCGCCCAGACCTTGCGTGATGGTTGGATGTGGACGGGCGATATTGCGGTATGGGATGAAGAGGGCTACGTCTTCATTGTTGACCGCGCCAAGGACATGATTATCTCTGGCGGCGAAAACATTTTTAGTACCCAAGTCGAGGCGGCTATTCACCAGCATCCAGACGTTTTGGAGTCAGCGGTTTTTGGCGTGCCCGATGACGTGTGGGGTGAGGCCGTCAAAGCGGTCGTCGTGCTGAAGCCGGGTTGCACTGCCACCGCGGAGGAGATAATTGCCGAAACAAGCAAACATTTAGCGTCCTATCAAAAGCCAAAAACTGTTGATTTCGTTGACGCATTGCCCAAAGCCCCGACAGGTAAGATTCTCAAGCGAGAGTTACGAGACCCCTACTGGAAAGCGCAGGAGCGAAAAGTATGACAGGACTACTGTCCGATGAGTTACTAGCCAACATTGGTCGGACCAGTGAGCCGCGCCGTGAGATAGTGACTCGCCGCGATATTCGCAAATATGCCGTTGCGACAGGCAGTAAGATTGCTAAGTATTTGCAGGGTGACGTCGCCCCCCCTATGTTTCATGTGCCGCTGTTCTGGGATGTCGTGGAGCTAGATGAATTGACACCTGACGGCGTATCAGTAGATAAGCTGCTGCCTAAATTCCCTCTCGAGCGCGCCATGGCTGGCGGTTTGGAGATCGATTATTTGCGGCCTATTCATCCTGGAGACTGGTTAACCGCCACGCGAACACTCACTGATATTTATGAGAAACATGGGCGCTCAGGCCCTTTAATTTTTTATGAAGTTGTTATGAATATCGAGGATGACGAAGGTAATTTGGTGATTAAAGAAAAGACCACAAGGATTTTACGATGAACCCACAACCCGCTGTGGGCGTTGCTTTACCGGAGCGAGTCCATGCACCTGATACGGTGCAATTGATGCTTTATAACGCCATTCTGTGGAATGGACACCGTATTCACTTCGATTTGCCTTACGCGACTGAGGTTGAAGGTTATCCGGGGCTTGTTTTGGCCGGCCCCATGTTGGGCGACTGGCTCCATCAGGTCGTTGACGAGTGGCTCGGTGATGCAGGAATGATTACCCGAGTCGAGTACTCCAATCGTGGCGCTACTTATATTGGTGATCAATTAACAGCGGGCGCTACCATTACGGCTTATGACCCCCAAACGGGTGAGCTGTCCCTTGATGTATTTATCAAGAATGAGGCGGGAGATATCGTCGCCCCCGGGAGCATTGGGGCCAAGCTGTATGGCTGAACAGGAGTGTTTCAATGGGGTTAGATGATGTCGTCATTGTCGGTATGGCGGAGACGGATCTCGGTGTTGTCACTGACAGGGGCCCTATGGAACTTGGTGTTCAGGCCACTAAATTGGCACTGGACGATGCCGGCCTCGACCTAAGGGCGATCGATGGGCTAATCACCTGTAATTCCCTTGTTCATCCGGTTATGTATCACGCCGAGGCGACGGCAGAGTATCTCGGTATTGAGCCCAGGCATTGCTTGAGTGTCGGTACTGGCGGCGGCACAACCTTCACTGCACTCCGTTATGCTGCCGCAGCCATCCAGACGGGCATGGCCCACACCGTAGTTGTATCGATGGCTGACAGCATGCGGAGTTTTATGACGCGTGAGCGGGCCATGATCGTGCAGGCGAGCTCAGGGCACCCTCTGTATGAGCAACCGTACGGGCCAACGGTACCCGCTTATTACGCACTTATTGCCCGCGCACACATGGCGGAGTTCGGAACGACCGAAGAACAATTTGCCGAAGCTATGGTCTCGTCGCGCGAGTGGTCGGCCATGAACCCGACAGCGCAGTATCGCGAGCGCATCACGGTGAATGACGTGATGACGTCGAAGCCTATTGCTGACCCGCTGAAGATGCTCGACTGCTCTATTGTCTCTGATGGTGGTGCGGCGATTGTGCTCACCTCGAGGGAGCGAGCTGCAGACCTTCCCCACGCACCCATTAGTATTTTGGGTTACGGTGAGGGGCATAGCTACGAGCATATTAGCCAGTCGAAAAACCTGACCACCTCCGCTGCGTTGAGGTCGGGTCAATTGGCCTATGCCGATGCGGGCTTAACGGCTCGCGACATTGATATAGCGCAGCTTTACGACTGTTTTTCACCAGCGCTTTTAATACAGCTTGAAGATCTAGGGTTTTGCGATAAAGGTGAGGGTGGTGCATTTTTGCAGTCGGGTGCAACGCGTCCGGGCGGCAGCTTACCGGTGAATACTCACGGTGGCATGCTGTCGCACTGTCATCCTGGAAACCCCGGGGCTATGTTTGGTCTTACCGAAGCGATTGCCCAATTTCGAGGATTGGCGGGTCCGAGACAGCAGCAGGATCCGCAGCATATTCTGTTACATGCGCAGGGCGGAATTATGTCGAGTCACGCCACAGTTATTCTTGGACGGGGAGTCTAGTTATGCAGAAGGTTTTACCAGACCCCAGTCCACTAGCACGTCCCTATTTTGATGGCTGTCGCGAAGGACAGTTGCTTTTGCAAAGCTGCCAAACCTGCGACAAGCCGCAGTTTTATCCGCGCGTAGTGTGTTCCCACTGTGGCGCATCGACGCTGCATTGGACGCCGGCAAGTGGCCGCGGATCCGTCGCCAGTTTTACTATTGTGCGCCGCGCAGTGTCGCAAGCTTACGATGCGCCTTATGTTTTAGCCCTCATCGATTTGGCAGAGGGTCCTAGAATGATGTCTCAAGTTATCGATGTTGATATTGATACTATGACTGTCGGAATCGAGGTGTCGGTGGCATTTGAGGCTTGGTCGGATGAGATCGATATGCCGGTTTTTAGACCGGTGTAATACTTTTTGAGAGGGTAGTCGAGATGAACAGTAGTGTGATCCCAGTAGCAATAATCGATCCCGATGCGCCGACCGGAAGCCTAGAGAAAAAGCAGCCGGATGTTAACAACGGCGTTGAAGTGCACAGTAAAGAAGGCTATTTCTCTAAAGATTACGCCGAGCTCGAGTGGGAAAATCTCTGGAGCAAAACGTGGCTCATCGCTGGTGTGCAGGCAGATTTGCCGAATATTGGCGATTACTTCTTGTTCAAGATACGCCATGAGTCTTTCATTATTAGTCATACTCAGGAAGGCATTCGCGCGTTTTACAATGTCTGCCCGCATCGTGGCGCGCGCTTGTTAACTGAGGAGCATGGCAACCGCAAAGTTTTCATCTGCCCGTTTCACAGCTGGAGCTTTAGTAATAATGGCGATCTTCGATCTATTACTGATGAGAATACTTTCCAGCCAGAGGTTGTTTGTCATCGCCCCGGATTGAAACAGGCGAGGGTTGAGGTGCTGGCAGGACTCATCTTTATCAATATGGATGAGCATGCGCCGTCGTTAAAAGACGAGATTGGATTGCCAGAGGGTTATCTTGAGAATTACCGTATCGATCAAATGAAGGTCGTTCGGCACGTCCGCAGCGAATGGGGTTCTAACTGGAAGGTTGGCGTAGAAGCCTTCTATGAGAGTTATCACTTGCACGCAGTACACCCCGAGACTCGCGGTGTTATGGCCGATCTTCACGTTCAGTATGACCTTTATTCCAAGGGCGCCAGCCGAATGATTGTGCCCCTTGGTCAGCCCAGTCCGCGTCATCATGACCAGCAGACCGTCAACGAAGGTTTGCAAATGATGCTAGCCGAAGCCGGCGTTGATCCAAGTGCATTTGAGGGGACGGCGGTCGATGTACGCAAAGCTATTCAGAAAGGTAAACGCGAACGTTCAGATCGTTTAGGGCTCGAGTACGAGCGCTTCACGGACGGTCAGCTTTCCGATAGCTGGGCGACAGGTATTTTCCCGAACGTGCAAATTGGCTGTCATCCTGAAGCTGTTTTTCTGATGCGGTTTATACCTCACGATACTGATCCGGGAAGGTTTTGGTACGACACCATGACGTTAATGTTTCCGGTTGAAGATCCCAACTACTGCCCTCCAGCATGGATGGGGCTACCTGAAGGCACTGATTTTACCGGCAATACACGCCCCGAGACCGAAAGCTATTTAATAGATGAAGATCCGGGCTTGGGGTTGGTGCTGAGTCAGGATGCCGCGTTTTTGCCTTCTGTGCAGGAAGGCATGCGGAGCAAGGCATTTGACGGCCAGCTTTGGGGAGAACAAGAACAGAGGCTGCGTCATTTTCACGTTGAGCTTGAGCGCCGCCTCAATCTGCGCGAATGACGAGAGAAAGGGAAGAGTGACGCCGTTAGTAGGGCGGGCGGTTTTAATCGATAACCCGCGGCGACCTTTGACTATGAGTTAGCCGATAAAAAAAAGTAAAGAGGGAAGAACTTATGAAATTTAGTCACCGCTGGTTGGCGTTGCTGTGTTTTTTTATACCGCAAGCGAACGCCCAAGAGTCGATGTCAGGTGAGGCGCTTTACGAAGCAAATTGTGCTGCGTGCCACAATGGCAGGGTTTCAAAGGCGCCACCCTTGTCGATGATGGCGACGTTCTCCCCGACATCAGTTCTGCGTGCAATGAATGAGGGCATCATGCAGAGTCAAGCTGCAGCGCTCTCTCAGCCCCAGCGTTTGCTGGTTGCCGAATACATGACAGGCAAAGAGATCACTGACACTGCTACTGCCTCAGCACCCATGTGTGATCAAAAAAACATTGATTTGTCTCTGCCTCCTAAGGTGAGCGGTTGGGGCATTAATCTTGGCAATAACCGGTACTTCGGCGAGCAACTAACGGATATCACATTAAGCGACATGCCTGCGCTCGAATTGGCTTGGGCTTTCGCATTCCCTGACGCATCGAGAGTCCGCTCGCAGCCGACCGTAGCAGGTGACAGCTTGTTTATCGGCAGCCAGACAGGTGATGTGATGGCAATCGATCGATCAACGGGCTGTGTTCGCTGGACGTTCACTACTGTCGCCGAAGTTCGTACCGCCATTGTTGTTTCCGATTGGTCTGATACCGACGTCGATACTCCACTGGTGTTTTTTGGCGATCTTGTAGGTAATGTTTATGCGGTCGATGCACGTACCGGTGAGCTCGCGTGGCGAGATCGCCCCGATCCCCACCCAAGCCTAACGATTACTGCCGCACCCGCATTGCATGAGGGGCGACTGTACGTTGCCTTCTCGTCTTTGGAGGTTGTTGCTGCAGCTGATCCGGACTACGAGTGCTGCACTTTCCGTGGGGGCGTGGCGACTTACGATGCTGCTTCGGGTAACAAACTATGGACGGGGTATACGATTGATGAAGATCCAGTGGTCGTTGGCAAAAATGCCATGGGCACCAATCAATTAGCACCTTCTGGTGCGCCTGTTTGGGGTACGCCGGTCATTGATCCAAAGCGGAATCGGCTCTATGTCGGTACTGGCGAGAGTTATTCATCTCCGGCTGGCAGTACCAGCGACGCGATTTTAGCCTTAAGCCTCGATGATGGCGCGATCATTTGGGCATTGCAGGCCACATCTGGTGATGCATGGAATATGTCTTGCGAAACGGAAGGTCGTTTGAACTGTCCTGCAGAGGATGGACCTGATTACGATTTTGGTGCTGCGACACTGCTGGCCACCGCGTCTGATGGCAGTGACATATTAATCGCAGGGCAAAAATCCGGCGCTGTGTTCGGTATCAATCCCGATAATGGAGAGCAGGTTTGGCATAACAAATTAGGTCGTGGTGGTATACAGGGCGGTGTCCACTTCGGCATGAGTGTCGATGGCGATGTTTTATATGTGCCGATATCGGATTTCTATGGTGGGCCTCGATGGCCGGGGCGGGCCTATCCGGGAATGTTTGCCGTCGACGTGCGCACGGGCGAGACCCTCTGGTTTACTGAAACCGATAACGTCTGCGATGGCCGTGAATTTTGTGATCCCGGCCTCTCTGCGGCAGCATCTGCCATTGTTGGTGGCGTGGTGGGCGGAGCAATGGATGGGCGGCTGAGAGCCTATGCGCAGGACAGTGGAGAGGTCGTATGGGAGTACAACTCCCTTAAGGATTACGCCGGTGTCGGTGGCGCGAAAGGGTCAGGTGGCTCGTTCAGTGGTGCAGCTGGTCCTGTATTTGATGGCGATATGATGTTCGTAACCTCAGGTTACGGAATTTATAACCACATGGCCGGAAATGTCTTGTTGGCATTTAAGCGTCAAGCACATGAGGATAAATAGAGTGCGCCGGTCTCATCCACTCAAGCGCCTAGCAATGACTCGAATTTCCCTGGTGTTTTTGGGCGCTTGCTTTGTCATGAATCCATCTATTGCAAGCGATTCATACTCGCCCAATGTCTCGGAGCATCGGACGCAATTGTATTGGGGTGATCTTCACCTCCATACGGCATTGTCTGCCGACGCGTATACAATGGGTGCGCGGACTAGCCCTGATACAGCCTATCGCTTTGCGCGCGGTGAAACAGTGTCGGCAGGTAACGGCATGCCAGTGAGGGCCCGTTATCCTCTCGATTTTTTAGCAATAACCGATCACGCTGAGTACCTGTCGATTTACGCGTTGCTCGATGCTGAGGATCCGCGGCTTGCGGATTGGGAGCTTGGTAAAGAATGGACAGCGCTTTTGCGCGCGGGCCGTATGGGTGAGCTGACCATGGCCTTTGCCAACGCTTTTCAAAATCCCTCTCCAGAAAATATGGCGCCACCTGCAGTGGTGAAGGGGGCGTGGGATGATGCCGTCGCTACCGCCGATCGATACAATCAACCTCATCGATTTACCACACTGCCTGGTTATGAATGGACGTCGACGATAGCGGGCGACAACTTGCATCGGGTGGTTATATATCGAGAGGGCGTTGGTTTTGCCGACCAATTGCAGCCGTTTTCATCTCAGGACAGTAGCGACCCCGAAATGCTGTGGGCTGCGCTTGAGCGCTATCAAGCGTATTCGAGTGGTGAGGTGCTTGCTATTCCTCATAATTCAAATGTCAGCAATGGAAGGCTCTTTTCGCCCATTCGGCACAACGGTGAAGCCTTCGATAGCGATTACGCAGCGAAACGCAAGCGGTGGGAGCCACTGCTCGAGGTTACGCAGGTAAAAGGTGACTCCGAAACGCATCCCTATGTATCACCCCAAGACCGTTATGCGGACTTCGAGCGGTGGGATGAGGGCAACATCAATTTAACTCAGCCAAAAGCACCGTGGATGTTTGCGCAAGAATACGCAAGGCCAGTACTCCAAGCAGGGTTGCTTTATCGAGAGCAGTTGCATCAAAACCCCTATGAGTTTGGATTAATCGGTTCTTCGGATTCGCACACCGGATTCAGTGCTGTTGCTGAGGATAATTTCTTCGGCAAGTTTCGCAGCAGCGAGCCGTCGGCAGAACGCATGTTCACGCGGATGGCCGATGTACTGAATGAAAATTGGCGGCTGAGTGCTTCTGGTTTAACCGCTGTTTGGGCAGAAGAGAATACGCGAGAAGCGATCTTTGATGCGCTTCGTCGACGGGAAGTCTATGCCACCACAGGATCACGAATTAGCCTGAGATTTTTTGGCGGCTGGCAGTTTTCGCCTTCCGATTTGCAGAGCGTGCCGCTGTCGACTGTTGGTTATCAAAAAGGCGTGCCTATGGGGTCGGTGATGGCGCCCAATAACGATGCTGATGGCTCCCCCAGTTTCATGCTGATGGCAATGAAAGAGCCAGACGGGCCAAACCTGCACGCTTTGCAGGTCGTCAAAGGCTGGGTTAATGATCGAGGTGAGCGCAAAGAGCGCGTATACGACGTTCAGCTAGCAGGTCCGAACGAAGAGGACGGCGCTCCCAGTTTGTCGGCCGTGTGGCGAGATGAGGATTTCAACGCTATTCAAGATGCCGTCTATTACGCTCGAGTGATTGAAGTGCCAAGGCCTCGCTGGACGTCTAAAGACGCGTTATTTTTTGACGTGAAGCGCCCGGACGACGCGCCAGAGCAGCTCCAAGATCGGGCCTACTCGTCGCCCATTTGGTACTACGCAAATCCTACGGCGTCGCAGTGATCGCGGCTGTCGGTTTCTAGGGGTCGCCGACGATGGATAATCCTGAATACACGGTGTATCTCTATCCCTCCCCGAATTCTTTAAAAGTCATTATTGCTTTGGAAGAATTAAATCTTCGCTACCAGACCGTCGTCGTTGATCTGGCGGAAGGCCAGCAGCTGGCGCCGGCATTCGCGGCCTTAAATCCAAACCGGAAAGTGCCTGTATTAACCGCCGGTGACCTGACCTTGTTCGAGTCAGCCGCCATTCTTGAGTACTTAGCGACGACACATGACCAACTGATGGGACAGACGGTTCAGCATCATTGGCAGATCAAGTCCTGGCTTTATTGGCACGCGGCGGCTTTTGGGCCAATGGCGGGCCAAGCACATCACTTTCGGTGTTTTGCTCCGGAGCACGTGCCTTATGCCGTACGCCGTTATTCCGACGAGATGAACCGACTCTATGGCATTTTGGAGGAGCAGCTCGCAGGCAGAGAGTGGGTCTGTGATACCTATTCCATCGTCGACATTGGTCTCTGGCCATGGGTACGCCATCACGACTGGCAAGGTCAGTCACTCATTAATTTTCCATCAGTGCAGCGTTGGGCTGATGCGATGGCTGCGAGGCCCGCTGCGATTCATGCAGTCGAGCGTTATCCCATTCAATTGATTGCTCCCCATAAGTACGGTGTGCTGCTTAATCAAACCGCAGCATCCCTTAAAACCTCATCGACAGAAGAAGAGATTAATTAATGATTCCGATACTCCATCACTACGATGCATCGCCGTTTTCCCGCAAAGCACAAAAAATGCTAGGCATCAAAAAACTCGCATGGGTGTCGATCGAAATGCCCATGACGGCACCTAAGCCTGATATTGAGCGCCTTACCGGCGGCTATCGAGGGACGCCAGTTCTCCAGTTGGGCGCTGATATTTTCGTCGACAACCTCGCCATTGCCGAGGCATTGGACGGTCTCTACCAAGACGCGCCTTTACTTATGGGGAAGCAGTCGAGATTTATCGATGCTGCAATCGGACATTGGGCCGATGCGCTTTTTGACCCTGTACTTCGCGCCGCCGTTGGGAAATATTCATCAAGCTGGGATGATCATTTCTTGGCGGACAGAAAAGCTGTTTTCCCGCACCTCGATTTTGATCAGCTTGCGGAAGAACTGCCTTTATACGCCAATCGAATTGCGATGTTAGCCAGTGAATTGAATGACCATTTGGCGAGCCATGGCCCCTTTATAAATGGGCCCTTTATACATGGGAGTGATGTGAGTCTTGCGGACGTGCATTGCTGGGGCATTCTCTGGTTTGTGCTCGCTGGACTCCCTGAAACTTCCGGCGCTCTGGCGGCAATGGCGAAGCTCCAAAGTTGGTACTCAGCGTTAGATGACATAGGGTTTGGCGATCGAGCTGAGAAGAGCTACGACTATGCATGGCAGATGCTCGAGGAGAATCAAGATGCGCCGCCATGTTTAGATCTCACTTCCGTCGAATCGTTCGCAGATTGGGTTGGAAAACCTGTTGCTGTGAAAGCTGAAGGCGCGGATCGAGGAACCGTGTTGGGGCGTTTAGAGGCAATTTCCGAGCGCTTAATTTTACTAGCGGTGACGCAAGATAATGGCTCGGAAGCGCGTGTTCACCTCCCGCGTGCGGGCTACTCGTTGGATTTCAATTGATCGACTGAGAGGAAACGTATTGATGACGGCATTACTGGAATTTAAAGATGGAACTTCGCGAATCGCCCTTGTAACGGGTGGTGCCGGTGGTATTGGCTCTGCTACTGCACGGGCGTTGGCGAGTCATGGCGCATCAGTCGTTGTCACAGATATTGATCGCGCAGCGATAGACGCTGTGGTCGACGATATTCGCAGTAAGGGTGGACAAGCTACCGGCTGTGTTCTTGACGTGGGCGACCCCGCATCATGGCTCGCCGCTCGCGATGTGGTCAAAGACACCTATGGTGATTTATCTGTGCTTGTTAACAATGCAGGCGTTGACGTGATTAAGAGTGTTGCCGATACGACCCTGGCTGATTGGGAGCGCTTATTCAGGATCAATAGCACCGGTATGTTTCTGGGCACACAATGTTTTCTTGATGATTTGCATGCGGCGGGTGAACGAACAAAGGTTTACAGTTCCATTATTAATATGTCGTCAATCTGCGGCAATATTGGCGTCGCTTTTCAGAGTGCTTATTGCGCGACTAAGGGCGCGGTGCGCATGTTTACTAAGGCTGCTGCTGTTGAATTTGGCAGTTTAGACAAGCGAGTGCGAGTCAATTCAATCCACCCCGGAACGGTCGATACCGCCTTTGCTGCCCAGTGCCTAAAAGAGCTAGGAGAAGCAGGCTTCGCTCCAAGCCCCGAGGAAGCGCGAGAAGCAATAAGAGCAGCTCATCCGATTGGCAATATGGCAAGCGGCGATGAGATTGCAGATTCGATTGTATTTTTAGCGTCTGACTTATCACGCTTTATGACGGGCTCTGAGATGTTAGTGGACGGGGGTTACACCGCCCAATAGCGCTTTAATGCGCCCGACACCATCATGTCACTTCAATAAGATCGAGCGGAGTTTGATACAAGCTGTAACTACCCGTCTCGGTTACGATGAAAACATTTTCCATATGTGAGGGGCCCAGCTCACTCCCAAAGTACAAGCAGTCGATACTGATTGCCATTCCGGGTTTAACGTCGAAACCATCGCGAGCCGCATGCCAACCGGTCCCCGGATAGGCGACGGGGCTTTCCAGCGGTACGTGCCCCACGGAGTGCGCGACGACCAATAACTTGTCCGGCGCACCTAACCGTTTGGTTTCCGGAATATTGTCTATTCGACAAATCTGCGCCGTGTTGGCGCCGGGTTTTAATCGCTCCACGAGTGTTGTGTAGATTGCTTTCACGCATGCGTGCTGATCGCGATAGGCCTGCGGCGGGGTGCCGATATATGCGGTGCGGTTGATGTCAATCCAGAAACCGCGATACCGACCCTGGGTTTCCATGATCGCTATTTCTCCGCCTTCGAATGGTCGATCGTAAGGGGTGCGGAATAAGTCAGAGCGAAAGACGAGATCATAGGCGCCACCAAACAGCATTGGGCTGCCAGGTAATGGATCAACGCCTTCATCGATCATAAACTTCGCCACTGATTTTTCGACATTGCTCCATGATTTGCCGACGCCAAGCTGGCTCACGGTATGAGCGATGATTTTGTCGGCGACTACGCCGCTCTCTTTCAGGAGGGCAATCTCCGCCGGCGTTTTTACGGCGCGCGTGGCTAGCATGACGTCAAGGGCATCTTGCCAGCGCTGCCCATTACTTTCGGCAAGTCTGGTGGCCACCCGCAGATCATCGAACATGATGACTTGATCGGTAAAACCGCGTTCTTCAAGGCAATGCTTTAGCGCGAGCATAATGTTCTCGGCGCATTGACCCTCAATGAGTTGAGTAATAGATGAAAGCTCGGCGGTCAGATCATCCGGAAGGTCAAGGTGCGCGTCGTGGCCGCGAGCAGTCTCGCAAAAATTCAGCATGTCGTAGGTGCGTATCCGTTCGTAAAAAACAGGATGGCCACCTCGCTCCGAGGTGATAAGCGACACTAGACTCGCCTCAGGCATAAAGAGGGTCACTGGCTCCTCAGCGTTGGTGGGCACAAAGACTGCAGCGATCGGCTCTATTAAGTGCCAACCGTCCATGACCGAGCTGAAACCGGTCGCGTAAAGGATATTGTCTGTTGTTGTTAGCATTGCACCCGCTGAGCCCGCCTGAGTTAAGCGTGATCGCAGTTGGGCAATTTTCAATGCGTAGTCCATGGTGAACCCTCTTTTGATGAGCCCACGTTATCGCGAGTCATAGGTCTGGTGTGTGTCGTGAGAAAACAATTAATTGTGGTTGCACTAGCTCCGAGTTTATAGTTAATATCCTTGCTGTGCGCAAGCAAGTTGTAAGCGCTAAGCGAGAAGTGATCCACTCACGAAAATCTTGCAATTTATCCCATAAAAAAAATGTAGGGAGTACATAAGATGTCATTAACCTTCGGTAGAGGTAAATCCTCATCCTTTAAGCTGCTTGCTTTGCCAGCCGCAGTCGCAACGTTATGTGCGTCGATGGGCACGATGGCTCAGGATCAGACGCAGAGTTCAGCAGCACTAGAAGAAATTATCGTTACCGGTACAAAGCGCGATATCGGCCAGCAAGATCTTCCCATCGCTGTGAGTACCATTACTGCGGCCCAGTTAAACAAGACTTTTCAGAACTCAGTCACTGAGCTCGCACAATTCGCGCCAAACGTTACTTTAACGCCTCAAAATGGATTTAACGCCATTGCCGGTGGTATGCGTGGAACGGGCTTTATCTCCATTTTGGTGACGAAAGATCCCTCGGTAGGCATTAGCGTGGATGACTTCGCGTTTAACCACGTGCAATCGCAATTTGTGGAAGTCTTTGACATTGAGCAAGTAGAAATTTTCCGCGGTCCTCAGGGAACGCTGTTCGGCAAAAACACGACGGCGGGAGCGATTGCTTTCACAACCATTAAGCCTGACGTTGGTGGTGAAGTTAGCGGTAATGTGGAAGTAAACTTCGGTCGCTATGACAGCAATGACAGTGACCTAAACAAATTCAAATTCGCCCTGAATGTGCCATTGTCAGATACGTTGGCAGCGCGCTTGTCAGTGATCCGCGATTACTCAGACGGCTACTACTCAAACACCAAGCCAATGGGCGGTACATTTACTTGCTTTACTTGTAGTGATGGCCTCTTCCCAACCCCAGGCAACCCCAGCACGGCTGAGATCAAGAGCACATACCCCACAACAGGCGATGGCTCTAGCATCGGTGGTAAGGACGTACTGGCTGGCAAGCTGAAATTTCGCTGGGAGCCAACTGACTGGTACTCAGCAGACTTAATGTTTGAGTACCTCGATGATCAGTCTGAGACGGTAGCAACGGCTAATGAAACGCCTAACAACGAAGGCTACGTGTGGCCCATTATTGGCTTCCCCGGTATCGCGGATGTGGGCATCACTGACCCCTTCAACACGGGGCAGTCATATACTCAAACCGCTGTGATTGACTTAAAAGGTGGCCATAAGGTCGAAGCAAACGGTGTTTACCTGAACCAATTAATAACTATTGGTGACTACGAATTTAAGTCCATTACTGGCATGCGAGACCAGGATGAAATTCTTGCGAGCACCTACACTGGTGAGGCTTACACGTCACTCTATGACGCAAGCCGAAACAGTAAGCGTGAGCAGTTCCAGCAGGAATTTAGAGTGGCCAGTCAATATGACGGTCCATTCAACTGGGTCGGCGGAACCGCACTTTATCGCGACGATGTAGACTTCATTGTGTTTGGCAATCTCGGCTTCTTCGGACCGCTCGCCGCTACCAATTTTTATGACGATCGGTATGAAGTTCAAGAGACGACGCAGGATCGTACTACCTGGGCGGTTTACGCCGACGGATCCTTCGACGTCAACGATAAGCTGACGCTATCTGCTGGTGCTCGTTACACCGAAGATAAGAAGGACTTTGAGCGTTACAACTTAGGTACCGCTGCGAATCCTGTCAGCAATATTATTTCCCTCGATCAGTACGCGGGGCCGTTTGTTAACCCTTTGCCTGAGTCAGCCTTTGGTAATGTCCAGAAAAATTCAGAAACCTGGGATGCTGTGACCTATCGGCTTGTTGCTGACTATAAGATCAACGATGACGTGATGGTCTATGCCAGCTTCGCAACTGGATTTGTGGCGGGTGGATTCTCTGAGACCTGTGGCTCTGAGTTCTCATGCTCACCCTATGACAGCGAGGAGAATGAAAACTTTGAAATTGGTCTGAAGTCTGACCTGTTAGACGGCACATTGCGTCTCAACTTGGCAGCATTCCATACAAAGTACGACAACCTTCAGCGCGATACAGTAGTGACTATTCAGGATGCGGCAGGTAACACCTTCCAAGAGACCGTCTCGGTTAACGAAGGACAATCTACTGCCCAGGGCTTTGAAGCTGAAATGCAGTGGGCCGTGTCTGATAGTTTCCGAATTGACGCTAACCTCGGTTACCTTGATCACACCTACGATAGCTACACACCTGGTATCAACCCGGCTGATTTAGGTTTGCCCGCGGGCGACGCCATAAACCCTGACCTGTCGGGCTTGCGAGTTCCTTTCTCGCCTGAGCTGACCTACGGCGTTGCGGCAACCTATTTCCAGGATCTCGCAAGTGGTGCCAGCATCACCTATAACCTGAATATGCACTACCAAGATGATGCTGAAACCAGTCCTTTCCCAGCTAACTTCCAGGGCGCCGACGCACAAGGTAACCCGATCATCGTGCAGAAGGCGCTTACGCAAATGGAAGAGCGTACGCTTGTTAATGGATTCATAACGTATAACGGTGCCGATAACGGCCTTGAAATATCGGTATACGGGAAGAACCTGACAAACGAGATCTATCGAGTGGCCGCTAACCCAGTGGCGACGCTTTGGAACTTTACTCGTCATGGACCACCCCGCGAGTACGGTATTCAGGTAGGTTATAGCTTCTAAGTTGTTCAAGCCCGTTAAAGGCCCCCATTGGGGCCTTTTTTTGACTGCAAAATTTCAATTAAGGATCTTTTATGGAATACACCAAGGAGGAGTTGGTTAAGGCTTATCGCCTTATGAAAAGTATTCGCGAGTTTGAAGAGCGCATGCGATCTGAATACCAACAGGGCAAGCTTCCCGGCTTTATTCATATTTATCGTAATCAAGAGGCGATCGCGGTTGGCGCCTGCCTAGACATGAACAATGGTGACTACATAGCCAGCACGCATCGCGGGCATGGGCACTGTATTGCTAAGGGTTGTGACTTAGATGGCATGATGTTGGAGCTTGCATGCAAGCAAGACGGATTCTGTAACGGCAAAGGCGGCTCAATGCACATAGCCGATATGTCCAAGGGCATGCTCGGTGCCAATGCCATTGTTGGCGGTGGCCCTCCCATTGCCGCAGGTGCGGCACTCACCGCAAAAACGCTGAAGAATCGTGGTGTGTCGATGGCCTTTATTGGCGATGGCGCGTCTGATCAAGGTACGGTTGCGGAGGCGCTAAATCTTGCGGTGGTTCTCAAGTTACCGATGATCTTTATGTACGAAAATAATTTCTACGCTGAATTCACACGTAATCCAAAACCTGAGGGCCAGATTGCCGCTCGAGCGGGTTCATTTGGTATGCCTTCGGTAGTGGTCGATGGATCAGACTTCTTCGCCGTGCATGCCGCCTGTCGAGAGGCCATTGAGCGTGGTCGTGATGGTGGCGGCCCTACGGCAATTGAAGCCGTCTCAGCGCGTTATTACGGTCATTTTGAGGGTGACGCCCAGGCTTACCGCGATAATGAGGAGATGAAGCGACAGCGCATAGAAGGCGATCCAATCCCTCGGTTCTTAGCTGATCCACGAGCGAGTGCTCTCGATGAGGAGCTAATCAATACAATTGACGCACAAATTCAAGCCGATTTGGATCATGCTGTCGAGCAAGCGCTTGCTGCTGACGATCCAACGCCCGATAAGCTGTATACCGATGTTTATATTAATTACGAAGGGGAGCTGCGCTGATGCGAATGTCTATTCGAGAAGCCATTAACCTGACGCTTGATGAAGAAATGGCGCGCGATGAGCGTGTGGTTATTCTGGGCGAAGACGTTGCCAGTGACCAGGGTGGGGTTTATGGCATTACCGCGGGGCTGCCAGAGAAGTATGGTGTGGAGCGTGTTATCGATACGCCGATCACTGAGTCGGCAATTATTGGTGCTGCGGGTGGTGCTGCGTTGACGGGTCTACGTCCTGTAGCAGAGCTCATGTTTGTTGATTTTTTGGGTGTTTGTTTGGATCAACTGTTAAACCAAATTGCTAAATTTCGGTACATGTTTGGTGGGCAAGCGCGCACACCTGTGGTGATCAGAACCATGATCGGCGCTGGCACAGGGACAGGTCCACAGCACTCACAAATTCTTTATCCGCTTCTTGCGGCCATCCCAGGAATTAAGGTGGTGGTGCCCTCTAATGCAGCGGATGCTAAGGGATTGCTAGCTGAGGCTATTAGGCAAGATGACCCAGTTGTGTTCTGTGAGCACAAAGCACTCTATATGGACGAGTGCGATGTCCCCGAGGGGGAGTTTTTGATTCCTTTTGGACAAGCTCGGACGGTAGTTGAAGGAACTGACATTACGGTTGTCGCAATCTCACGTATGGTGATTTTCGCTGAACAGGCGGCCAAGCAACTGGCTAGTGAGGGCATAAGCGTTGAAGTGATAGACCCGCGGACCATATCCCCGCTTGATGAGGGCGCCATACTTACAAGCGTGGCTAAAACGGGTCGTTTGGTTGTGGTCGACGAAGCGAATCCGATCTGTAGCATGGCATCGGAGATTGCGAGCATTGCGGCCGAGCGCGGGTTCGATTACCTCGATGCACCGATCAAGAAAGTCACTGCACCGCATACCCCAGTGCCAGCAACGCCGTGTCTTGAAGCCCATTACGTTCCCAGTGTTGACAACATAGTGACTGCGATAAAGGCAACGCTCGACTATTAAATGCTCGACCCGTAGCGGTAAGGTTAAATAATTAAAGCCCCCTGGGTGTAGGTGGGCACTTTGGAGAGGGAGACACTGTGAGAACAGGTTTATTAACGGTTTTCCTGGCGCTTTCAACGGCTGTACCTAGTGCGTTGGTTCAAAGCGCTGTTACAACTGGGGCGGGCGCGCAAACCACCGATGGCGCGTCGCTGTTTGCAGAGCACTGTGCGGGCTGTCATAACGGGTCAGTCCCGCGCGCGCCGCATTTCATTACGTTTAATATGATGTCGCCGGAGTCATTGTTGGCAGTTATGAATGAAGGCGCTATGCAACGGCAGGCGGCGCACTTGTCTACTGTGCAGCGTACAGCGGTGGCAGCATTCCTTAGTGGGTCTTCAACCTCGTCGCCAGCGGCCGTACTCATGTGCGATGAATCCGTAACGAATGCTCTATCGGCGGTGGGTAGCGAATGGACAGGCTGGGGTGGCAATCAGTACAACCATCGATACGTTAGCGCTTCTGCTGACGCGATAGGTAAAGCAGAGTTGGAGTCGCTCACTTTAAAATGGGCATTTGCCTACCCAGGAGCCACTCGAGCACGATCGCAGCCGTTGGTACATTCAGGTTCAGTCTTTGTTGGTTCACAGGACGGTGCGGTGTACGCACTAGATCTTGAATCAGGCTGTGCGCACTGGGTGTATCAGGCGGGTGCTGAGGTACGTAATGGTCCAAGCATTATTGATGACGTCGAAAATGATGCCCCTTTATTGGTTTTTGGCGACTTTGATGCACGCGTACATGGTGTCAATGCGCGCACCGGACAGCGGGTTTGGTTAACCGATATCTCGACCCATCCAGATGCTACTATCACGGGCTCGGTAAAAGTGTCTGGGCAGAGAATATACGTCCCGCTGTCCTCTTCGGAGTGGGCGACAGCCGCAGATCCCGGATATACATGTTGTACCTTTAGGGGCAGTGTTGCCGCGTTGGACGTGAGTACCGGTAAGCTGCTGTGGAATTCTTTTGTTATTCCTGAGCAACCTGCCGATACCGGCGAGCCCAATGTTCACGGTGCCAAGCGACTTGGGCCGTCGGGTGCGCCGGTTTGGAATACTCCCTCAATTGATACAAAGCGTGGTTTGCTGTACGTGGGCACTGGAGAGGCCTACACCTCACCGGCATCAACGAGCAGCGATGCAGTTATCGCGATGCGTTTATCCGATGGGAAATTGATGTGGCGCAAGCAGTTGCTGGCGGGCGATGCCTGGAATATGGCCTGCTTTATAGGTGGCGGTGGTAATTGTCCGGAAGAAAATGGACCTGACCTAGACATTGGTGCAGCGACCATCTTATGGCAAACCGATGATAGCGAGCTGCTACTCGTTGGCCAGAAAAGTGGG